>Ga0268262_10002770_pt1 | contig 19845 bp, 21 predicted proteins | sample TergutNc150P3_FD_190354 | JGI IMG/M metagenome (GOLD analysis project Ga0268262, IMG submission 190354) | Nasutitermes corniger P3 segment gut microbial community from laboratory colony in Florida, USA - Nc150 P3 (SPAdes) (version 2) | ecosystem: Host-associated > Arthropoda: Insects >... | reverse complement strand
ATTAAGAAAAAGATTACTGAGATTAAAATTATTAAAGGTTGATATTGTCTTTTTTGAGGCAAATAGTGGAATATGCTTTACTGCCCACCTTGCGGTGATTTATTCCTAAAATAAAGACTGAAAAAAAGCTTTCACCAGGTAATAGCCGGAGTACCGCAGAGCCCTGCCGGGGGCGCATTGTGTTTGGATCGCCTACCAAGCCATGCCAAAGCATGCGTAGAAAATTCCAAACAGCAATCTAGCCCCCGAAAGGGCTATGCGGTATCCGGCTATTATTTAAGAAAGGTTTTATTTTAATAAGGCGAATTTTGTAAATAAAATCCGTGCGCCAAGGATGGCGCACAGAGACGAATAAAATCGGGCAAAAAGAATTTTACTTGCGATTTTTTTTATCAAAGACTGAATACATGTCTTGGGCAAACGGTATTAAAGAGCGATTAAGGGTTGTTTTTACGGGATAACGTGAATGAAGAGCCTAGACTATGTGCGAAAAGAGGGAATTGTTTTAGAGAGCGGACTTTTTAGAGATGGGGATACGTTCCATTGCGGCGGCTTTGGCGGCAGAGAAGAAGATTTTATCTACTTGTTCCTGAGTGTAGTTCGCATATAGTGCCTGCGCTTTCCTTATGCAGTCAAGCGCTAGCTTAAGGCTTTCCGGTTCGGTTATCATGACTCACCTCTTTTAATGCCATTTACCTTTATATGGTACTATTTTCTGTTACTTTTTACAATGATTGAAAAAGACCTCACACAGAAGCGCAAAGGATAAAAAGGGAAAAATATTTATAACATAATATCTTCATGGAAAACCGCAACGCCGAAGGAGGCATCGCACTAGTCACGATTAGGACATTCTTATGTTTCTTATTAAATTCACTATGGCGTAATACAGCATTATTGAACTTGCAATTAGTTTGATCCCCGAACCGGCAATGAAAGCGAGAAAAGCGCCAAAGGCGGCTTTTAACGCCTGTGTTCTATTATTGTTGTTATGTATTAATTCGCCCACTAAAGCGCCAATAAACGATCCGATAATAATTCCCCAAGGAGGATAAAAGAATATGCCTGCTATAAGCCCTAAAAAAGAACCTATTGAAGCGGCGCGCGAACCGCCAAACTGCCTAGCCAGCAATGATGGAAGAATGTAATCCAGAACGGTAATGAGTACTGTTATGCCCGCCCATATCCATAAAAACACCGGAGTAAAGCCGCTGTACCCGCTCCAATACAAAAGCAGCAGACCAATGAAACTTAACGGCGGACCCGGCAGCACCGGAACAATCGCACCGATAATTCCAGTTAACAGCAATATAAAAGCCAGTATAATCAACGCAATTCCCATTCATTTACCTTACCCGGAATTTTATTGCATGAAAAGAGGATGCCAACAGCTTATTTAACCGCCGTTGCAGTCGCTGTCGCACTAGCCATAAACCTAGTAAACGCGCGCACCTCTACGCTGTGAGAGCCCGCGGTAAAGCTTGAAGCGTCAATAGAAACATTTGCCATATCGGTATTAAAACTTTTTTTGTACGACCCGTCAATAAAAACATCGATCTTAACAACGCCGGACGAAATGCCCAGCGCAAGGTTAAGGTTTGCCCCGGAAAAAGACGCGGAGGTAATTGATACCGTTGGTTTAGTCAACTGCGCTGAAGTGAGCTTATCACCTCCCGGCGGCGGTAAATTTCCCGCAAAATCTTTTCTTATATCGTCAACTTTTCTGTTCCCCAGAACAATTATATTATTTGTATTTCCGTTCAGGTAAATTGTCCGCCCATTTGGTTTTCCACCTACCTTACCTTTCGCGGCTAAATATTTCATATATGGCACTGTGGTGTAATCCCAGTTCATTAAATTTGCTTCAACAATGTCTATTGCAAGCGGATCTTTTGACGCGAGTATGATGCGTAAATTTTTCTGGTTACTTTGTAAAGCTGATAAACTACTACCGGTGCCGGGACCGTTTTGAAGCCCCTGCAATCCGTCCATTACAACAAAATCGGCGGGGAGGCAGGAGAAAAAGTCGGCAATCCACTCATGCAAATTAATCGAAGAATGATTTACCATGCCGTTACGCCCAATACTGCCGTTGGCAATTCCGTAAACTTTCGGGGGGGCGGCGCCTATTGATATGTTTTTAATTGAGCCCGTTACAGCCGCGTCCCAATGATTTTTTACTACAGGGATGGAAATAAGCGCGTCCGCCTCAAACATTTTCTTGCTCACCCAGTATTTACCGTCGCCTTTATAATATGTCTTATAGGGTGAAGCATTTTGATAAGAACCGCCGGGAACTGTTTTATATTTATAATTAGTCAGTGTAACCTGGGTAACATAGGCCTTAAGGTTTGTTCCGTCCCCTGGTGAATATGTGCCACCCTCAGTATCAAGCCCGATAATTTGGTTTACTTCGGTTAGGTTTGCTGTGGTATAGCCTATGTTGGCAAATTGCGATGACATACTGCCATTACATGAACCTTCAATGAGCATGATTTTTCCCCTACCGGTACTGGAATTATACGGACCGATGATTGCCCTTACAAGCTCGGCTGTCGCCTGCACAACCCGCCAGTCGGTGCAGACGCCATTCACTGTTTGGGGAATGGCAGTTCCGCTGGTCGCCCAATTATAATAAGTGGTTAATACATTCGGCTTAAGCACAACTACGTCGCCGGTTTTAATAATGCCGTCAAGTCCGCCCGCCAGAGCTACCGCTTCGGTAACAAGGGCTTTTATATCAGCATAAGTTAAGTTTGACGCTTGCGTTACTGTTGTTGACTGTACCAATGAGACCACTGACGGCTCTGACGGCGTATAGGTTTCTTCATCATCTGCCGGGTTATCTTTGGTTCCGCAGGTTGAAAATACCGCCACAATGGCGAAGGCCAATAAAAACATCATTTTATTCATAACACTTTCTCCTTAACTTATATTACCCGGCTTTTTTATACCGGCTACTTTACCAAATACATTTTAGCGTATTGGTCAGAGTTCTTATACGATACATTTCGTTCATCATCAGTACTGCCTTTTACAAACATACTGCCAATAAAATGATCGCGATCGCCTATCTGGTTTGAGTCGCTGCTGTGGGCATTTTTATCATTATCGCAATAGGCGACTGCAAAACCAATTTTCTTGCCTTCGGTTAATGTTACCAGCGTATTGGCGGGATCAACAGCCGGGGTACTGTTCAAAGGATACGAACTGTTGAATACTTTCATTTCTATCTCCCATACATACAAAGGAGCGGCGGTTTCATTTATTTTAAATCTTAAATGGGAATTTCGTAATACATTCTGCCCCGTCCAATCCGCGACATTGGTACCGTCAAAGTTTATATGGTAGGTAAAAAAATTATTTCCTCCGTCAGAAGTCCTTGTACCGCCTGAAGCGTTCTCGTCGATAAACAATTCAAGACAGTCATTTTTCTCAGGGCTTTGATTCGGGTTAGTACTGGGACAGTATTTTATATCGTCTATGATTTCCGCTAAAATATACAGCCTGTCCGCCGTCCATACCACCTTAAACCTTCCGGAGAAATCAGCGGTTTTTGGTATTGCGCCATTCGAGTTAACCGTGGCGCCGGTTGGAAGGCTCTTCGGCGATTGATACATCCATGCATACTTAATATCCTGCCACTTGGCTTTTGCCCATGCAGGATCGTCGCCGTTTCCGTCTATTACCGGCGGTGTCTCAGCAAAATAGGCTTTAAAATCGTCCCGCCCCGGAGTGATGGTTTCATCATCAGCCGGGTTATCCTTTTCTTTACAGACGGTGGAACACATCGTCAAAACAATAGCTAAAAAAACCAGAATCTTTTTCATAACATTATCTTCCTATATAATAACATTAATAACACCAATTTATATATAAACCAACCCCATTAATACTGCTGAAACGATAAGAAACAGGCAATACGCGACCAGGAACAAGGGGGTAAACAATGTCGCCATAGCGATAAGCGGCGTTGGACGTGTGGCGGGGCCGACTATAAAGAATGCGAGCGCGGTTCCTTTCCCCATGCCGTTAATTACCATTGCGCTGACTAAAGGTATCGCGGCTCCGCCGCAGGGGGACAGTGGTATGCCCAATATGGCTCCGGCAAGTATGGACTGTATACGTCCCGCCCGGAAAGCGGTATATATCAGATTTTTTGGAATATACATCTCTACAACCACGCCAAGAAATATACCTATGAGCAGATAGACGCCTATATGTTTTAAATTCATTAAACAATTATTAAAGTACTGTTTAACGATAAATAATTTTTTCTCCCGATTTGCGATTTTTTCGCAGCCGTCGTCATAAAAATTGATGCTTTTTCTGACCATGAATTTTTCGGGAATAAGGTACGACAACATCCCCACAGAAAAACTGAACAAAAATACGGCAAGCGTGCGGGCAATCGCCATCTCCATCCCGATGCCGCCAGCCGTCATGATAAAAAGCTGCGGGTTCATCAGCGAAGAGGCGGCAAGGAACGCTATAAGCGGCGCTATATGCACCTTGCTTTTATACAATTCAATTACTACGGGAATTGTCCCATAAGTGCACAGCGGCGAGACAATGCCGATGATTGACGCGGATATAACCGATACCACCGGCGATTGGGACACCCACTTATAAATAATTTTTGTCCATGAGGTAAATTTTAAAAGCTCGCCGACCATTACTCCCCCGACCAGATACGGAAGAAGGCTAAGTAATGTTTTCCAGCACTTATAAAAGAGCCAGGGGGATTCCGCTAGAATCCGTTGCAAAGCTTGCATCTTTCCTGTTTATATCTCCTGATAATTCGCTCCAATAGGTTACCATCATGGACAAATAAATTTGAAACTCGTCCTTAAATAATAACTACCGGCTTTATAAGATCAGCGGGTTTGTTTTTCATCAGCATCAGAGCTTCTTCGATCTTGTCAAATCCGTTGAATTTATGGGTAATCAATTTACTTGTGTCAAGTTTCTTGTTATGAATTAAAGCGGCAAGTTTTTCCATGCGGAGTCTTCCGCCGGGCATAAGACCTCCGACAATGTACTTGTGTCCCATTCCGACTCCCCATTCAGCCCTTGGTATTTTGATGTAATCGCCGTTGCCCAAATAATTAACATTTCCAATTCTTCCGCCCGGTTTTAACATTCTGATAGCCTGATCAAAAGTATCGTTATCTCCGCCGGCAATGATAACCCTGTCTACTCCCTTGCCCTTGGACAACGACAGCACCTGCTTTACTATATCACCTTCCTTATAATTGATAATTTGGGTCGCCCCGTACTCTTTTGCGACTTTTACACAGTTCGGTCTTGAACCTACCGCGTAAATTTCCGCCGCGCCTCTGAGCGCCGCGCCCGCGACTCCCATCAGTCCTACGGGTCCGATGCCGATAACTACAACTATGTCGCCGTACTGAACATCCGCCAATTCCGAGCCGTGGAATCCTGTGGGAACCATGTCTGACAGCATTGCCGCCGAAGCAAGATCCATGCCTTCGGGAAGAAGAGCCATATTTCCGTCGGCATCATTAACGTGGAATAATTCGCCGAATACGCCGTCTTTAAAGTTTGAAAATTTCCATCCCGCGAGCATCCCGCCTGAGTGCATTGAATAGCCGGCTTGGGCTTCTACGGAATTCCAGTCAGGCGTAATTGCCGGAATTATTACCTTGTCTCCAGGCTTGAAGTCCTTTACAAAAGCGCCTACTTCTACAACTTGGCCAACTCCTTCATGACCCAGTATCATATCGTGCCGTTCGCCGATTGCGCCTTCCCATACCGTATGAACATCTGAAGTGCAGGGCGCAATCGCAAGCGGTTTACAAATAGCGTCCATCGGTCCGCATTTGGGTTTTTCTTTCTCGATCCATCCGGTTTTTCCTATACCGAGCATTGCATAACCTTTCATTTTTCTAAATCCTCCTTTAAATTAGACAAGATAAAATTGTCAATTAAAATTAATTACTGTAAATAGTATACCACATCGCGAATATAAATATAGTCATCCTATGCGTTGCTCCAATTTATATCCAATGGATTGTAAAGAAGTTCATATTATGCTGTTTGCGTAGAATTAATAACTACGCTACTGTAACAATTTTGCTACCTTTTCAAGCAGTTCGGTCTTACTGAGCGGCTTTTGTATGAATGCAACCGCGCCAATTTCCTTCGCTTTTTCCTTGTCCTGCGGGTCATCCGATGTCGTGTATATCGCTATCGGAAATTGGCGTAGCTGGCTGAAGTTACGTATTCTGGTAAAGGTATCCCAGCCGTCCATTCCAGCCATTTTTAAATCCAGTAAAACCAAATGAGGAACATTCCCCCCTAATAATGTGTCTAAAGCCGCCTGTCCGGAATTGACTGCGGTAATGTTATAATCATTTTTCAACTCGCTTTCCGTCATGGTAAGGACGGTTTCATCATCATCAACAATAAGGATTTTTTTCTTCGACAGCAAAGTCAATTCATACATTGCCATGCGCAGTTTTTCCGTCATTGACAGTATTTCGGCATAGTCGGTTTTTACCATATCACTTTGACTTTGCAGGCTGTCCAATGCGGTGGTAATTGAATCGCTATGCCCCGACAATTCGCTAAAGGTATTGATCAAACCGGATATGGTTTCAGCGAAACCGCTGATTTCTTTTGCCATTGCGGTAATACGGTTGCCGGTGTCGCCGGATTGTTTTTCGGTAACGTCTATCCCGGCAATAATATTTTTAAGCGTCTGGGAAATGTTTCGCGAATTTTCACGGGTACTGTCCGAAAGGCGGCGTATCTCACCAGCAACTACCGAAAAGCCCTTGCCCAACTCTCCCGCGTGCGCGGATTCTATCGCCGCGTTCATTGACAATAGGTTCGTGTTGGCAGCTATTGCGCTGATAATTTTAATCGCCTGCGCTATGCCGTCCACCGATTTGGAAATTTCTTCTACCGATTGAATCGTACTCCGCATGGACTCCTGGCCTTTGGCGGCGTCTTCTATCAACCCTTTTATGGACTCCTGTTTTTTTCGGGACATTTCCGAAGTATCTTTAAGCGAGGTGATCATTTTTTCGGTCGCTACCGTAGATTGAGAAATAGTTTCCGCCTGTGAACTGATAGCGGCATTCAATTTATTTATTAAATTGTTTATTCCCTCAATAAGGGCGGACGCGTTTTTAATATGTTCCTGAAGCTGCCGGTTAAGGTATTCTACATCTTTTTGTTCTTTAAGCAGGGCAAGAATATAATGGGCGCAATTTTCAGGTTTATTCAGATTGTTGTGAATTGCCGTTGCCATTGATTTACAGCTTCCGTAACCGCAACAAGTACAGTTGTATATATCCTCATCGTTGTATTTTTTCAAACGGCGATAGATTTGAGTCAATTCAGACTCGCTTGGATGCTTTATCGTATTGTTTCCGGAAATATCACGGTAGCTTCGGTTATAAAGACCTTTCTTCCAGTACTTGTTCAAAGCATCGTGGTATTTTTTAAATGCGTCAGGTCCTTTTGGGTGATGTTGATCTTCTTCCAGTTTATCTATACGTTTTCGTACAGGGTCTTCAAGCATAGCCAGCGGTTTTTCGAAGTTCCCCGTACCGGGTCCGCCGTTGCAGCCTTTTTCGCAATTCAGGCAGTCAACCAACAACGGCAGTTTGACATCGGAATCCAATACTTTGGGAAGTTCTTCCAAATAAGGATAGATGGCATAAACTCCCTCAATCTTGAGTGTACGCCGCCTAATCCCCGGATCAAAACGCTCTGCGGTATCCAGCAAGCCTCCGGGAATGGGGAACCCTGCCGCGCGTTCAGCGCTTAATCCGGTATATGCTTCCGCCGGAAAAGAGGAAAGATTTTTACCCTGCTCCTCCAGAAGTTTTTTTAACGCAAGCATTGTAACGTTGTAGTCTCCCATGCCGGTTTCGTCATACTCCCGCCGTTTGGCAATGCAGGGGGAAATTACCGCTACTTTATGATCTTTATATTTGGGATAATATTCTTTGATCATTTTTATGGTATGCAGTATAGGGCTGTCCGCCGGAGCAAGATAGGGCAGTAATTTAGGAAGGTAAATTTCTATAAAAGTTACAATTGCCGGACATGGCTGTGAAATAATCATACGGGGATTTTTTTCTTTGATATAGTTGACGTATGACAAGACTGTAAGCTCCGCACCAAGGCTCACGTCAAAAACAGCTTCAACGCCCAGTGATTTAAGGTAACCGTTTAAATTGAGATATTGATTGGTAAAGAACGAAGCGACAGCCGGTGCAACCACGGCAATGATTTTTTGCTTCTGTTTTAAATCGTTCATGAACCGGCTGGTATCGTCAATAAATGTTCTTGCCTTGTGGGTACAGGCATTAATACAGTTTCCGCACCCGATACAGATGTCGTGATTTATTAAAAGTTTATCGCCCGCACCGTCCATGCAGTATTTAACCGGGCAGATTACAATGCAGGCATAGCAGTTAATGCATTTATCTTCATCAATCCGTATAACCGGAGTAAGCTCCGTTTTCCCCATTTTCTCTACCTCACTTTAAGTTTTGATTGATTTATATAAATGCTTTCCTGTAAAACTATTTGTGCTTATTATACGTTATTGAAAGGGGTTTGTTCAATAGTCATTTCTTTGTTACATTATGATATAGTTAGAAAGCGGAGCTGTTTATGAGTGAAAAAATTTTATTTAAAAATATAAACAATGTTCTCACCACCGCACGGATGAAACAGGTTGACTTATTGGCGATTGCCGGTAATATTGATACCGGATACTCTTACATGTGCGCTGCAGGTAGGCATATTTATCAGTCGGCATTGGATATTTTGGATAAAATAACTAATAAGGACGAGAAGACTATAGCTGTGATATGCGGTAAAGGCAATAACGGCGGAGACGGCTATGTTGCGGCAAGACTGTTTAAAGAAGCGGGAATTAACGTTGATTGCTTTTCCGTTTGTGATACCGACGATTTAAGCGGGGAAGCATTCCTGGCGTTTAAAGATTACATCGGTTTAAAAAATAGCGTCATCCACATACTTACAAGTAATGATATATTACCCGATTTTAACAATTACGGTTTGATAATCGACGCAATGCTTGGAATAGGAGCGAATGGAGAGCCCCGCGGATTGTACGCAGATGTGATTAAGGCTGTAAACGATTGCAAGGCTTTAATCTTAGCGGTTGATACTCCATCGGGGCTAGATTGCGACAACGGAAAATGTACTTCTATATGTATAAAAGCCGATTGTACAGTAGCCGCAGGATTCCTTAAATTGGGACAATTTTTTTACCCGGGCAGAGCTAATGTCGGAGAACTGCAAATTGCCGATTTGGCATATCCGGAGAATATTGTAGAAGAGCAGTCCCTTGGAATATTTTTGCCTGACATTAATTTCTTCAATAGTATCCTGCCCGCGCGTAAAGAAACCGGATCAAAATTTGATCACGGGCTTGCGCTTCTTGTGTGCGGCTCGCGCGGAATGAGCGGCTCTGCCGCGCTTGCGTCCATGGCAGCGCTACGCTGCGGATGCGGGATGGTTCATCTGGCTGTTCCTGAATCACTTATTAATACATTATCCGTTAAGGTTACGGAACCGGTTTTGCATCCGCTTGCTGAAACAGATTCCGGCGCATGCGCGGCATCCACTCTGCCTGAGATTTTATCGCTCAGTGAACGTATGGATGCGCTTTGTGTTGGTTCCGGGTTATCGAGAGATCCGCAGAGCGCGTCTCTTGTACAGGAACTTATCAGTAAAACAAATAAACCCGCCGTAATTGACGCAGACGGCCTAAACGCTTTTGTCGGAGCTTTACCGGTGTTTGCGGGACACAGGGGTGAAATTGTCATCACTCCGCACATGGGAGAGTGGAAAAGGCTCTTCGGCGATTTACCCGATGATCCGCTTGACCGCATAAACAAACTTAGGGAGTGCGCGGCGCAATACAACATAAACATTTTATTGAAAGGAAGCCCTTCTCTGGCTGTCAATGCAAAAGGAACCGCAGCCATTCTTCCTTTTGGAAATTCCGCTCTTGCAAAAGCCGGAACAGGAGACGTACTCAGCGGCATAATAGTCTCTCTTATTGCACAGGGCTGCACCTGCTTCGAGGCGGCAATCCTCGGCGCGTACCTGCACGGAGAAGCGGGATGGATTGCTAGTATCGACCTTACTGAGTACTCGGTACTGGCTAGTGATATAATACAATATATTCCGAAAGTGATAAAACAAATAACAAATAGTAAATAACAAATAGTAAATAGCAAATAGTAAATAAAGATATTGGTTAGCAAGCTTAGCGGGTTGACAACACGCTTAGTATAGTAAGTTAGCTTTCTTCTATTTATTATTTGCTATTTGCTATTTATTATTTAGTTTATTTGACATATTTCGGAAAGATGTATATAATTTTTATATATTTTAAGGAAGCGGGATAAAAATCCCCGCTATCCCATAAAATAAACTTAAGGAGGTATTTATGTCGTGGGAAAAAGGAGTCAATGTAAACAATGTCAGCACAATTATTTGCGGAAGCCGCGTTTTTTTGGGCGCAGGCGCGATAAACAAGATGGAATTCATTGCAGGTGAACTAAAGAAAAAAGGAGTTGACAGCGTTATCGTTATGACCGGAAAGGGCGCGTACGCCTCAACAGGCGCGTGGGACTATGTAACCAAAGCGCTGGATGGAAAGTCAATTCGCTACACTCTTTATAACAAAGTTCAGCCAAACCCTGAGACTCATCAAGTTGACGAAGCGGTAAAGATAGCAAAGGATGCAGGAGCAAAAGCCGTTATTTGCATCGGCGGCGGCAGTCCTATTGACGCGGGAAAAAGCGTGGCAATTCTTTTGAAATACACAGATAAAACCTGCCAGGATCTTTATGAGATGAAATTCACCGCAGAACAGGCAGTCCCTGTTATTGCCATCAACCTGACGCATGGCACCGGCAGCGAAGCCAACCGTTTCGCCGTAGTTACAATTCCGGAAAAAGAATACAAGCCCGCCATTGCCTACGACTGCATTTACCCGATGTACTCCATTGACGACCCCGCCCTGATGACCGGCCTGCCCGCGAATCAGACCCGCTATGTCAGCGTTGACGCGGTGAATCACGTAGTAGAAGCCGCTACCACAACATTGAACAATCCTTTTTCAATTACTCTGGGCAAAGAAGTAATTGCGTTAGTAGCCAAATACCTTCCCACGGCGGTAGAGAATCCCAAAGATATGACAGCTCGGTATTTCCTCACTTACGCCGCGATGATAGCCGGTACGTCTTTTGATAATGGCTTACTGCACTTTACCCATGCGCTTGAACACCCGTTGAGCGGCATGAAACCAAACTTGACACATGGGCTTGGTCTGGCTATTTTACTGCCTGCCGTAGTTAAAGAAATTTATCCGGCAGCCGGCGCAATTCTTGCCGAACTATTTAGTCCGATTGTTCCGGGACTTACCGGCGCCGCCAATGAAGCTGATAAGGCCTCGAAGGGCGTCCATGCCTGGTTGAAGTCCGTTGGAATACCGGAAAAAATGGGAGATGTCGGTTTTGCAAAGTCAGATGTTGCCCGACTTGTACAGCTTGCCTTTGAAACTCCGGGACTGGAAGGTCTGCTTGCCTGCGCTCCGGTCAAATACGACAAAGCGATTGTAGAAAGAATTTATTCAGAATCGTTCTGATATTTTCGGCGGCGGTTAAAAAAAATTCTACCACACGCTAAATAAACGCACGGCGAAGCCGTGTAGATATATAATGCCTCACAGCGTAGCACCAATAAATGCCGCCGTCTGTATTATAGTAAGGGCTCCTTTAGGTGCCCGACAATATTGACAAAATTATAATTTTTAGATATTATTCCTTTATAAGCGGGAATATTTTGTTGCATAAGAAAAATATTAGACTATTTTATTGTTTGTTATCATTTTTTTCTCTTATTATAGGTATTTTAATATACCTATTATTCAGAGATTTGAACAATATGATTGTTTTTAATTTTATACCTAGATTTTCAAACAATGCATTTGCGCAATCAAGATCATCAATTTTATTAAATATTATTAGGTACAATTTACCGGATATGTTTTGGTTTATTTCAGGGATTCTATTCTTAAGATTTATTTGGTTTCACAACCATAAAGAACAGAATGTATATATATTGTGTTTTTATCTATTGGGAATAATTTTTGAAATAAGCCAGTTATCAAAAAATGTTCCCGGGACTTTTGATTTTCTGGATTTACTTTTTATGGGTATAGGCGCTTTCGTTGAAAGCTTACTATATAATATTTATTTTAAGAGGAGATTAGTATGACAAAAGAAAAAAAATTAGCGCTGCATTTTCTTGCAGTAACAGCACTTGTGATTTTTATTGTATTAGGGGTAGCAAGCACCAGTACTCCGAACGTAAAAAATGATTTTTCATATCCACAAAGCGGCATTTCAAATAATGCAAATATAGCCGTAAAGGATTTTAAAACTGTTGGAATAATATTTGTTAATTCTACAGAAGTTTTAGACAGTACAGGAAGTCACACAGGTTCAAAAATAACACATGAAATGTTTATGAGGGAAGCTGTAAAACTTGGTGCTGATGATGTTATTAATATAAAAATTGATGTAAATCAAAAAGTTGATAGGGAAACCAAAAATACTACAACAAAGACTGTAACTACATATACATACACAGGAACAGGATTGGCAATAAAATACGCAGATGCTATTTCCGGTATTAGCAGTAATGGAACCAGTAATATTAACGGAGCAACTACTCCAATTTTAGATTCAAACTTACTAAAAAATATAAAGAAATAGAAGGTATAATATTCATCGTATTACGCAAAAAACAATTTGCGTAATACGACGATAACTGCGCCGTCAATTCTTTAGACATTTTTTTAATTAGTATGCTATACTACTAATAGGAGAAAACTATGGCAGAAATACTCAATATCGAAACAAAGAAAAAATTAATAGAAGCGAACTGGCGCATGGAAACCTGCCACCCGCAGGGTGGCTTAAACGAAGTGCCTTATATTATCGAAGTTGGTCCCATGCACATGGGAACCAAAAAATATTACAACAACCCCGACGCGGAAATTGAGTGGGCGGAAGATCACGCTAAAAAACGGGAAGGCGTTTACGATTACGGCTTCCCCAACATTAAGCCGAATCAAGGAATCAACATCGTAGCCGGCGCATTTGGCTGCAATTGCAAAGTCAACGATGAGGCCGACCCCTGGGTTGACTGCATTATCCGCGAAGAAAATGTCGATGACGTTTTCAAGCTGAAAGTTCCCGACCCCGTAAACAATCCCTACTTTGAGCAGGCGTGGAAACACGTTGAAGCTCTGCAAAGCAAATCGAAAATTCCGCTGAGAGTCGTCAACGTTCCTTCTCCGCTTGTTACGGCGTCCCTTATTTGGGAATATACCTCGTTCATAGAGGCAACGCTTGTTTATCCTGACGAAGTTCACGCGCTTATGGATAAAATCACGGAAGCGACTATAGGCTACATTAAAGAAATGTTTAAACGGATAACAAATCTCTACGGGGTGAGCCACGAGTTTTGGTATGTGCCAAAAGCGATGGGCATCCGTGTGAGCGACGATACCGCCGCGCTTCTTTCACCTAACCTGTACCGCGAATTTGGCGTAAAGTACAATTCAATGATAGCGAAAGAATTTAACGGCATTGTAGTACACTCCTGCGGCGACGTGTCCAATGTCGCGGAAGCGATGATGGAAATCCCCGGACTGCGCGGCCTTGATTTCACTATCCCCCAAGTGCAGAATTGGGAAAAAGTCCGCGACGCAGTATCGGGAAAAACTCCCCTCTGTCTGCGTCACTTTTACTGGGATCACCTTGACGACGGACTTTCAAGCGTAGATGACTTAGCCGCTTACTCAAAAAAACTGATTGATTTCTTCGGGCGCAAAGGCGTATTTATTCAAACGTCCACAAAAACTCCCGAAGAAGCAGTTTTGTTAGGCGAGAAAATGCACAAACTGATGTCGGTGTAACTACTAAAAACCAGTGATTGACATCGTTGCGTTATCTTATAAATAGACTTGTCTATATATCAAAATAATGATATATTTTATTTAGGAATTTATTTGGAGGTAAATGAATGCCGGCAATACGGAAAAGTGCCGATTTACGGAATAATTACAGCGAAATCTCGGAATTTTGTCATAATTATAGGGAACCTATATTTATTACAAAAAACAGTCTGGGCGATTTGGCTGTGATGGGTATTGAAGCATTTGAAGAAATGAATGGCAGACTTGAATTATATCAAAAAATTCTTATAGGCTTAAGTCAAATTAAAAACGGAGAAACAATTCCCGAAGAGAAAATGATGAGTAAAATTAAACAGTATGCTGATTTATAATGTATAATTTATCATTCTCAAAAATAATAGATGGGGATATTGACTCATGCTATATAAAAACGCTGTCCACTTTACTTCAAAGTCAAATTTTTTCCCGCCCAGGCATTTACCGCAAGCAGGACATTTTCTTGATCCCCGGAACTGAGTTTCCGATACGCAGTCACCAGTTTTCTATCAATATCGTTTAACCCTTCCGGCTCAATTCCCGTCACAAGATATTCCACCGATGTCTCAAGCAGTTTTGCTATTTCAACTCCCTCTTTGATGTTTGGATAAGTTTTCCGAGTCATCCACTTTCTGAATGTGCCAAAAGGGACGCCAATTTTATCGGCAATCCATTCCTGTGTCGTATTTTTCGCTTTTATCTCGCTTTTAAGCCTCATCCAGAAATCCATATCGCTATTTTATTCCAAAAAAAGACCAAATTTGGCTAATTTTACTTGACGTATAGAGCAATATTGCGCTATTATCTTAATTAGTAGAGCAAATTTAGAACAAATATCCAAAAAGATAAGCAAATTTGAGCCTATTAAAAATGCGATTGCCAATGAGTAGTTATGTGCCATAAAATCTTAAATTCTTGTAACTTAAGGTTTTATGAATTTATACACATAAAACTTTGGTTACCAAAGTAAGGAGGAATAAACTATGGTAAACAAAAAAATCTGGTTGGGAATGCTGGTAATGGTGCTGGTATTCGGAATGACGGTTGTTGGGTGCGAAGAAGAAGTAGAAGTGGATACTAATCCTTCACCGCCAACAGGATTAGCGGGAACTGCGAATTCACCAACAAGTGTTAATCTTACATGGAATTCAGTAAATAATGCTAATGAATATTGGATAAATTACAAGAATAATTCTGATGCTACGGATTATGGTCGTAAGGAAGGAATAAAGTCCACGAGTTATACTATTACTGATCTGGTTCCTGCAACAACATATGATTTTCAAGTTGCGGTAAAGAACACGGATGGTTATGTTAGCGGTTATTCTTCTGTTATTTCCATTAAAACTTTACCACCTTCAACGGGAAGCATTTCGTTATCATATTTGGGAACTTCGAGCCTTTATGTAGCTAGTTTGGGATATTCATACACGATAAGTATTTCTTTAAAGTTATCCAAAGGATCAATTTGGAATTCTGCTCCACAAACAGCTAATGCAAAATCATGGGTAACTGTAACTGGTCTTGATCTATCAGATTGGAATTTTCAGGCTTATATAGACACATTAGATAAAGATTTACGTCTTTCTTACACTTCGAAAGTTCTAAACAGTGCAATAGTTATGCCTTCAGGGGGTATAACTGTATCCATTGATCAAGCTAAATTTAGTGAAATGAAAGGGTTCACCAATATAACCAGTACTCTCACTGCTGGAACTCCATTAAGTCGTACATCTTTGGCATGGACAAACTAAAAATGCATATGCAATGGCGTCAATCATTAAAAACCGATGATTGACACCGTTGCGTTATCTTTATTCAAATAACAACACATTAATCTTACTAATAACTTCATCAATTTTTTCAGGTGTAATTTTTGTAATAAATTCTATCTCTCTCGTTTTCCAACCAAGGCTTTTGATTTGGTCTGACAAAACGGTGGCTTCAATATCTCTTTTCCAACAGGATCGCCTGTTTCGATTTCTTTATGTATATTTTGTTTATTAATTTTACTTAACATTTCAGATAGTTTATTTTTTTGAATAAGTTTAATAATTTTCATTTTCCCTCTCTTTTTTACTACATATATTCGTTAATTTCAAGATAAGATAACGGACAACAACACCCTATTCCCTTTTTGTGAGCTTTGCGCACTGATGGGCTGTCCAATAAGTTTAAATTTTACCACGAACCAACACGAACAGAGACAAGATATGTGTTAAAAGTTCGTGAAAGTACCGCAGGTACTCGTTCGTGTGGTTCGTGGTAGAAATTCTTTTTTGGATAGTTCCAGATGGCAGTTATTTCTTTTTTTCCGTCTCTAGGATTTTCAATCTGCATTCCGCGCGGCGTAATGCTTCTTTTGCTTTGCCAAAATTAAATTTTAATTTTACATTTTTCAATGCTTCTTCAGCTTCTTGTTTGGATTTAAGAGCACGTTCTTTGTCAATTTCCTCTGGCCATTCGGCGTTATCTGCCATCAGGACGTTTTTGTGTTCCTTCACTTCCAGAATGCCGCCGCAGACAAAGGCGGTGCGCCAGTTGCCGACATCGTCTTTTATGCGGAGTATGCCTGTGACGGAGAGCGCGGTAAAGGGGGAATGATTTGCGTAGATTCCGATTTCGCCGTCTTCAAGAACGAGGGTAATTGCCTGCGCTTTGCCGGTATAAAAGAGCCGCCGTGGCGTATGAACCTCGAAGTTAAAAAGAGCGGGCATTATTTTTTCCTTCCTATAACATCGTCAATATTGCCTGCCATGTAAAAAGACTGTTCGGGGATTGAATCACATTCGCCGTCCAGTATCATTTTGAAGCCACGGACGGTTTCTTTGACTGGCACATAACGTCCGGGAATACCGGTAAATTTTTCCCCGACAAAGAAAGGCTGGCTGAAAAAACGCTGAATCTTTCTGGCTCTGGAGACGGTGAGTTTGTCTTCTTCGGAAAGTTCGTCCATGCCCAAGATTGCGATTATGTCCTGTAACTCTTTGTAACGCTGTAAAATCTGTTGGGTGCGGCGGGCGGTGTTGTAGTGCTCTTCGCCTACAATCGCCGCGTCAAGAATACGCGAACTTGAAGCGAGCGGATCGACAGAGGGATAAATTCCCAACTCTACAATTTTGCGTGAAAGCGTGGTGGTCGCGTCCAAGTGGGCAAAGGTTGTCGCGGGCGCGGGATCGGTTAGATCATCGGCGGGGACATAAACGGCTTGAATACTGGTGATTGATCCTTTTGATGTGCTGGCAATTCTTTCCTGAAGACTGCCCATTTCGTTGGCGAGTGTTGGCTGATAACCAACCGCGCTGGGGATGCGTCCAAGGAGGGCGGAAACTTCCGCGCCCGCTTGAATGAAGCGGAAAATGTTATCGACAAATAGAAGCACGTCCTGTTTGTCCTTATCGCGGAAATGTTCCGCCATGGTAAGACCGGCAAGCGCGACTCTCATTCTCGCTCCGGGTGGTTCGTTCATCTGACCGAAAACAAGCGCTGTTTTTTCAATAACGCCGCTCTCAGTCATTTCTTTCCAAAGGTCGGCTCCTTCCCGTGAACGCTCGCCAACCCCTGCAAACACCGAGTAGCCTGAGTGTTCTGTCGCTATGTTGCGGATTAGCTCCATAATAACGACTGTTTTCCCTACTCCCGCGCCGCCGAACAGACCGATTTTGCCACCCTTCGCGTAGGGCGCGATTAAGTCAATTACTTTTATTCCCGTCTCAAGCAGCGCGGTTGCCGGACGCAGTTCGTTAAAGTCAGGGGCGTTACGGTGAATTGAATCGTACTGCGACGCGCTGAACGCGCCTTTGTCGTCAATGGGGTCGCCCGTTACGCTAAACATACGCCCCAGTACTTCTTTGCCGACCGGCACGCTGATGGGTCGGCCTGTGTCCTCAACTTCAAGGGCGCGGGAGAGTCCTTCGGCGGCGGACATTGCGACACATCGCACACGATTGTCACCTATGTGTTGAAGGACTTCAAGAGTGACGACGCGGTTAAACCCCTCGCCGCCAGTTTTCACTTTCAACGCATTCAAAATAAGGGGAATCTGCCCCTGTTCAAAACGTACATCCACAACAGGTCCGATTATTTGTGTGATATAACCCTTATTCGCCATATTCACTCCTTTATACTGTTTGCGCTACACTATGATTTATTATTATATATACAATTTTTTTAATTTACAAGTAAGGCATTTTGTGTCATGAAAATTGAGGCAGACACACTTTGCGAAGCTTTTTTCAGTGTCAGTTGGGTTGGAGTAGCTTTTTTTCCCTTTCGCCTTCGAGTAACCAGAACCTGACGGCAGTGCCGTTGCCCTTCATTGATATATATTCTTCATAAAAGGGTTGTCTAAGTTCTCGTGGTATGGAGGAATCAAATATTCTGTCTGCAAGGAACATAAGCCGGTTGGTTTTTGCCATTTCCTGTTTTTGCATTTCCATTTCTTGTTTTTGCCATTCTAGTTCTTTTGCGTGTCTTTTCTCTGCTTGTACTTGCATGACGGCAATAAACACAGCTAGGGCAAATCCCAAAGCACCGATAATTGTTCCGATTAAGCCTAAAATGTTTTCCATATCTGCCTCCCACCTGTTAGGGTGATTTTGATTATAGCATATTGAGAAGCTGTTAGCAATGGCAATTCGGTATAGAGGCTTTCGGCGGAGTGCTATCCGGCTACGCCGGATAGCAAGGGAGTTTTGCCAAAGGGGAAACTGTAGTTTTTATTGTTTTTTTAATTTGACGGGATAGTATGTTTTTTTGTAATGGCTTGTGTTTGGCAAAACTCCAAGCCGAAAAGCCTTTGGCTTTTCGGCAGCGGTCGAGCGCGCGTAAGTTTGCGGCATATTCTTCAACCAATTCGATTATTGTCAGCAAGTCTTGCGTTATTTCATCGATAAGATGCGGACTGGGCGGCAGATTGGGATCAGGTCTGCGGATTATTTAAAAAGCGATTTACACTGTTACACCTATTCTATTGTGTACTGTTCTGTTTTGCGCTATACTGAACGCATGGAGCCGAAAATTGTATTTGTGCCTTCGGCTTTTAAGCATAAGGTAACGAGGGAAGACATTATCCATGCCTTTCGGACTAGAATTCGCGCCGGTCTGATGGATAATTATAGCAATAAATACGGTTTTATTGGTTTCAACCAGGCAGGTAACCCGATTGAAGTTTTCTATAATCCCATTGGCGATGACACGATAAAAATTTTTCACGCTATGGGTTGCCGAAATGGTATAATTGCTCAAATTGAGCCTTAGGAGAAATTGATGGAATATAAAGACATGACTGATGAAGAATACGACGCTCTTGATGAAGAGATGACCCGTACCGTTCCCAAACTTGGTCCTGATGAAACGGACTGGCTTAGACAGCGGGAATTGCGACTTATGGGGCTGTCGAATATGACTGTTAATTATCTTTTTACGAAGGCAACGGCTGACCACAAAACCCCTGCTCAAATCATTGACGAAATGGTGCGGGAACGTGTTGCCGCCGCCGCTGTATAAACACTCTCTAATTTTTTCTTTTTCTCTCTACGTTTACAGACTTCGCAAATACCTTATTTTGGTGTATGACACGCTTCCTCTTTTATTTACACTTTCTAGGAAAGTGTTATTTTTTTGAGTGCCAGTCATCAAAAATTGGTGACTGACACTCTGGCGTTATCCACAGTTTTGGTTTTATTCCAGTATTTTTGCAATCTTTCTTGTTAGTTCGTCTCTACTAACAGGTTTGTGTATGTAGTCAACAGCGCCAAGTTCCTGCGCTTTTTTCTTGTCTTTCGGGTCTTCCGATG
>Ga0268262_10002769_pt1 | contig 19845 bp, 12 predicted proteins | sample TergutNc150P3_FD_190354 | JGI IMG/M metagenome (GOLD analysis project Ga0268262, IMG submission 190354) | Nasutitermes corniger P3 segment gut microbial community from laboratory colony in Florida, USA - Nc150 P3 (SPAdes) (version 2) | ecosystem: Host-associated > Arthropoda: Insects >... | reverse complement strand
TAAATGTAGGCGAATATGTAGGCAATTCTTGATAGTAATGGCGAATAATTGAGAATAATAGTGAACAAATAAGGCTTGACTAATTCTTTATCTGGTATATAATTAGAGTAATTTTGGCATACCATAGAGCAAGGATTAGCAGGGGCTACGAACCACACGAACACTCACGAACTTTTAGTCCATATCTTGTCGTTGTTCGTACGCACTGTCGGTCACCTAAAAGTGACCTTGCTTTTATTGTAGATAGCGACATTTATCGGTGCTTACGCTATGCGGCATTGTTCATCTACACGGCTACGCCGTGCATTTGTTTAGCGGGTTCGTGGTAGCTTTCTTCCCTTACTTTTTCCTGTTTCTTATCAAGTGAAAAATGTTTATCCCAAAACAATATGCGTTGATTATCGCTACAGGATAGCTGCCAATAAATAACCCGTAAACCACAAAACAGGCTGATCCTGTCAGGTTTAGAATACGAAAATAAAAACTGCTGCTTATTGTGATTGAAACTGCGATTAAAATTGACGCTAAATAGCCTATCCATTCCTTCCATTCTATCATAATATCTCCTTAAATATTCCTAAAACAATTCGCCCTGTTCTGAAACCGGCTGCTTCTTCGGCTCTGAATTTAACAGCGCCAAAAATTCATCTTCATCAATTATTTTTATCCCAAGTTCCCGCGCTTTCTTGTTCTTTGAAGAGCCTGAGGACGGGTCGTTGGTAACAAGGTAGGTAAGCCCCTTCACTACCGAGGACTTTGACTGCGCGCCCAGCGATTTTATTTTCTCCTCCGCCTCTCCCCTTTTCATGGAATTTAATTCTCCCGTGAAACAAAAAGACATACCTCGCATGGGTTGGGATTCTTCCGAGGGCGGTGGGGCTATCGTTATAATTTTAGTCTTTAAGACTGCGTCCATTTCGGCGGCGCATTCTTTTAGACCGTCTGTAATTACAGAGGCGGTTATTTCTCCAAGACCGTAAACGGCGGCAAGGTCTGCCACGGACGCAGAGCGGAGTTTTTCCAATGTGTCAAAACCGGCGGCGGCTATTTTTTCCATTGTGGTTTCGGCGACTCCTTCCAAATCAAAACCGGCTGTAAAAACGGCAAGGGAAAGTTCCCTTTTTGTCTGTATGTGGCGGATTACCTTCGCGGCTGAAAGTTCTCCCATTCTGTCGAATTCGGCAAGCTCCTCTGTCGTCAATGTGTACAATTCATGAATATGCGTTACCCTGTTTTTCTCGAATAATTGCCGAAGCAGTTTTTCTCCCAATTCCCGAATATCCAGTACCGACACCCATTTTTCAAGTCTGTGCAAAAGACGCTTTGGACAGGCAGGGTTCGGGCAGTAAAGCCGCGTCCCTGCGTCAAAAAGCTCTGTATTGCACACGCCGCATATTTTTGGGAATTCAATTTCTTGCGTTTTTTCCTTTGAGGAGACAGGCGCAAGCCCTTCAATCTTCGGGATTATTTCCCCTCGTTTTACAACGGAAACGGTTGAGCCGATTTTTAAGCCCATAGAGCGGATCATACCGGGGTTGTTAAGGTTCGCCCGTTTCACGGTAGTTCCGGCAAGGCGAACAGGATCGACTACGCCGATTGGCGTGTATGTCGCCCCCGACTCGCTCCAAATAACTTCACGCAAAACACTGAACGCCGTTTCCAACTCGAACTTGAAGGCAATCTGTTTTTCGGGGCGTGCCTTGCGGAGATCGGACATATCCGTCTCTACGTCCTTTACCACAAGACCGTCTATGTCAAATGGAAGTTTTTCCCTTTCGGCGGCAATTTTTTCACGGTAGGCGATAATTTCCTGCGACGCGGTAAATGACTTTGTTTCCGTGGTCTTAAAACCTCGCTGTTCCAGCCATTTAAGTTTTTGCAATTCGTCTTTGAAAAATCGGTCGTCATCCGAAGCGGAAGCGTCATAAACAATGACTTGTAAATCCTCACAGCCCTCGCCGTCTTTCCGGCGCATAAGACCGTTGGCGGCATTACGGCAATTTGCCTTTGTCGGGTATTTGCCGTTCCAGACATCGTGGGTCATAATAACTTCGCCCCTAACGCCGCCTGTAAAAGAAACGTCCATTTTTTGAACAACGCCGCTCATGCGCCGTGCGTTATCGGTAATATCGTCGCCGATAATTCCGTCGCCCCTTGTAACCGCTCGTACAAGTTTCCCTTTTTCATACTGTAATTCAAGGCTTGCGCCGTCCAATTTATACTGAACAATGAATTTTTTTGTTAACTTATCTTTTTTTTTGGTTAACGAAACATCTTTTTCCGTCTCCAGCCCCATTTTTTCCGCCCATTCTATGAATTCCTGCGGATTTGACGCCTTGTCCTGACTGCCCATCGGGATAAGGTGGCGGGCTTTTGGGAAACCGTCGGTATCGGGACCCGACCCTACTTTTTTTAACACATCGCTTTGCGGAGCAAGATTTTTAAGCTCGTCCCAAAGAAGGTCAAATTCCCCGTCGGAAATTTCCGCTTCCCCGTTGTAGTAGGACGACTGATACTTCTGTATCAAAGCTTCTAATTCATTAATCCTATCCTTTTTTGAGCCCATGAGTAATTATACATTAATTATTAAGAATTTATAAAGACCGCGCGACACGGAACCCGTTGTAAAAGAATTTAAAATTGACATGCTGTCTGAAACGGTACGCGCTGCGGCAGTTTAATTCTTCAAAATCCCAGCAACCGCCGCGATAGACCCGCCTGTCGCCTGTGGCAGGACCTGTAGGATCAACTTGCTCTGCGGCGGTGTATGGAGCAAAGAAGTCCCAGCACCATTCTAGTACGTTTCCGTGCATATCATAAAGACCGAAGTCGTTGGGTTTTTTTAGACCTACGGGAAAAGGAGAACGCGCTAATGTCTCCATATTGCGGGTATTGCCTCTGTACCATCCGGCGTCGTCAAGTTTATCGCCGGTATAAAACGGCGTTTGGGTTCCGGCTCTGCAGGCGTATTCCCATTCGGCTTCTGTCGGCAGACGGTATCCGTTTGCCGCGCGATTCCATGTAACTTTATTTCCTTCAATCGTGTAAACAGGGGTAAGCCCTTCTTTTACGCTTCGTTTATTGCAATAATCAACGGCATTCAGCCATGTTACCTTTTCCACAGGATTATCCGGAACTACATGATGGCTTGGATTCTCTCCCATTACCGCTTCGTATTCAGTCTGTGTAACAGGGTATTTTGCCATGTAAAATGAGCTTACGGTAACCTTATGCTGAGGAGATTCATCTACATAGTTTCTTCCTACCTCTGTTTCGGGGCTTCCCATTAAAAAAGAGCCCCCGTTTATGCGTATCATCTCGTTTTTTACTTGTGAAAAGGCGTATTGAGGAATAAAAATCGTCAAAATATACGAAAGAATTATTATTACATACTTTTTATACATATAGTCATTATACATACTTTTTTATATAATGCAAGCAAGGTAAAAATTAATGAGCGTTTATGAAATTTATGTTGAAAAATGCGAGAATTTTGCGTTAGAAGCCGCTTCTACCGCCTCTGATTTACATCTTGGACTTCAAATTGAAAATATATCCAAAGTCAGAATAATAAACCGCTATTTTGCGGAAGGAATTTCTCTTGAAGATTTTAATAAAGTAAAAAAAACCGTTTTTTCCGAGCCGCCCGTCGATATTATTTACGATACATTACCGTCTTTTGACAATTTAAATGAAAAAATTCATATTTTCGCGTCCGAATACCTTCCCGGACAGTTTGATCAAAGGGCTGATTCCTGCGCTCAATGTATTTCTCTTGCCACAGGAAAAGAAAGACCGGTTATTCAATCGGCAAAAATTTATGTAATAATGGGAAATATTTCTGATGACGATTTTGTCAAAATAAAATCATGGCTTATAAACCCCGTTGAAAGCCGCGAAGCGTCTTTGGAAAAACCCGCAACGCTTAAGCAAAATTTGCAAGTTCCTTCCGACGTTGTTAATATTGACGGATTTATTTCATTGAATGATTCAGAGCTTGAACAACTGCTTAAAAAAATGAACCTTGCGATGGATTTGCAGGATATAATTTTCTGCCGTAATTATTTTCGTAATACCGAAAAACGCGATCCTACGGTAACGGAGATAAGAGTTCTTGACACATATTGGTCGGATCACTGCCGCCACACAACATTTTTAACGCAGCTTGATGAAATACAAATTGATAATAATGACATTCTTGAAAGTTATAAAAATTATCTTGAATTGCGTTTATACTGCGGTCGCGTCGGCAAACCTGTAACCCTGATGGACATGGCGACAATCGGGGCGAAGGCGCTTAAACAAAACGGGCTTCTTCCCGATTTAGACGAGTCCGAAGAAATAAACGCCTGTTCCGTAAAAATAAAAGTTGACGTTAACGGCAGTAATAAAAACTGGCTGTTAATGTTTAAAAATGAAACGCACAACCACCCCACCGAAATAGAACCCTTCGGCGGAGCCGCCACCTGCCTTGGCGGAGCGATCCGCGACCCGCTCTCAGGGCGAGCCTTTGTGTATCAGGCAATGCGCGTAACCGGAGCGGCGAATCCGCTGGCGCACGCAAACGAAACCCTTGAAGGCAAATTACCTCAGCGGAAAATTTGCCGCACCGCGGCGGCAGGCTACAGTTCTTACGGAAACCAAATAGGTCTTGCGACAGGTCACGTTCATGAAATATACCACCCGGGTTACGCCGCGAAACGCATGGAGATAGGGGCTGTTATCGGCGCCGCGCCTTTAAAAAACGTTGTGCGCGTCACCCCGTCTCCGACAGACGTTGTAATTCTTTTGGGCGGCAGAACAGGACGCGACGGTATCGGCGGCGCTACAGGCTCTTCCAAATCGCACACGTCTTCTTCGCTGGAAACTTGCGGCGCCGACGTGCAAAAAGGCAATGCGCCGGAAGAGCGAAAAATACAGCGGCTTTTCCGCGATCAAAAAGCGGCTAGGCTTATTAAACGCTGTAATGATTTCGGCGCGGGAGGGGTAAGCGTCTCCGTGGGTGAAATCGCGGACGGACTTGTAATCGACTTAAACAAAATATTAAAAAAATACGAAGGGCTGGACGGAACGGAACTCGCCATAAGCGAAAGTCAGGAAAGAATGTCCGTTGTAACTTCCAAAAAAAACGCCGAGAAATTTATCGCTCTTGCGCGGAAAGAAAACCTTGAAGCGGAAATAATAGCGGAAGTTACAAAAAACCCTCGTCTTGTAATGAAGTGGAACGGAAAAACAATCGTTGATATTTCCAGAGAGTTTTTAAACTCAAACGGAGCTAAAAAAACAGCGAAGGTTCATATAAAGAATATTCTGCTGACAACGCCTGAAAACAAAAATGTAAACGAACAGGAACTTAAAACATTAATTGGAAGTCTTAATATTTGCTCGCAAAAAGGGCTTGTTGACCGTTTTGATTCATGTATCGGAGCCGCTACGGTTATGGCTCCTTTTGGCGGCAAATACGGTATTACTCCGGCGCAGGTAATGGCGGCAAAAATACCCGTATTAAACGGCGAAACAAAAACCTGTTCAATTATGTCATGGGGTTTTGACCCTTCAATATCCGAAGTAAGCCCGTATCACGGAGCGGTTTTCGCCGTTGTTCATTCAGTGGCGAAGATTATCGCCGCGGGCGGAAGCAGAAGAAAATGCTGGCTGACGTTTCAGGAATATTTTGAAAGGTTACGCGACGATCCGCTTCGTTGGGGAAAGCCCGCTTCCGCCCTGTTAGGCGCTCTTGACGCGCAAATCGGTCTTGAAACAGCCGCAATCGGCGGAAAAGACTCAATGTCGGGCAGTTTTACCCTTGCCAACAGCAGTCAGATAGACGTTCCTCCTACTCTGGTCTCTTTCGCCGTTTCCACCGCAAAAATTGACAATATCATCACTCCTGAATTTAAAAAAGCGGACAGCTATGTCTATCTGTTAAAACCGCCATTTTCCGTTTACGAAAAGACTGATTTCGCGGCGTTACGCGAATATTTTGACGATGTAGAAGAACTTATCACAGACAGGAAAATTCTCTCATGCTGGGCAAGCGGCGGCAGCGGAACCGCGGAAGCTGTTATAAAAATGTGCATGGGTAACAAAATAGGCTTTACCGCGGAAAACGAGCTTTTTACGGGAGCCGGTTTCTGCGGGTTTATCGTTGAAACCGACTCTCCGTTACAGATAAAAGACGCTGTTTTAATAGGACGCACAACAGGCGATTATACTCTGAAAACAAAAACATATAACATTCCCATTGACACATTGCAAGATGAATGGGAAAAAACTCTTGAGCCTGTTTATCCTTACCTTATAAAGCAAGATGGAAAACTTGAAAATTTTATTTGGAAACAGGAAAAAATATGCAAAAATAAGAAAAAAAGAGTATTAAGCTCATTCGCAAAACCCAAGTTTATTATTCCTGTTTTTCCCGGAACCAACAGCGAATACGACAGCGCGAGGGCTGTTGAAAAAGCGGGAGGGAAAGCGGAAATATTTGTTATACGAAACTTAACTCCCGCCGCCGTAGCCCAAAGCGTTATAGATTTTGAAAAAGCGGTAAGAAAATCGCAAGTAATTTTTATTCCCGGAGGATTTTCCGGCGGCGATGAGCCCGACGGATCTGGAAAATTTATCACGGCGTTTATGTGTAACAGCGCGATTAAAGACGCGGTTACAGACCTTTTGCAAAATCGCGACGGGCTTATATGCGGAATATGCAACGGGTTTCAGGCGCTTATAAAACTGGGATTAGTGCCTTACGGAGAAATCCGCGATATGACGGAGGACTCTCCCACCCTTACATTTAACACAATCGGCAGGCATCAATCTACTCTGCCGATTACAAAAGTTGTCTCCAATAAATCGCCGTGGCTTTCCTGTTTTGAACCCGGAGAACAATTTATAGTGCCAATCTCGCACGGCGAAGGACGCTTTATCGCTCAGGAGAGCCTTATCCGCTCTTTAGCCGCCAACGGTCAAATAGCCACTCAATATGTTGATTACGACGGCAACGCCTCGCAGGATATACGCTTTAATCCAAACAATTCCGACTTCGCCATTGAGGGAATTACATCGCCCGACGGCAGAGTCTTCGGTCGCATGGCTCATAACGAGCGGCTGGACGACGGTATTTACAGGAATATACCGGGTATTAGGAGAATGGATATATTTGCTGGGGCTGTGAAGTATTTCAAATAAGATTTAACCACGAACACACACGAACCAACAAGAACTTTTACGCTACGTTACGAGGACTACATGCCGCTATTCGGTTTTTGATTAGCGATTAGTGATAAGTGGGCAGTAAATAGAAATTCTATAATCTGCCCGCTTTTAATTTGTTAGTTCGATGTTTTCGTCCATGTTGTACTTGACGTATTCGGTCTTGTATATGTTCCTATGCCCCCGCTGGAATATGCAGACTTCAAAGATGTATCGTTAGCGGCGTTAATGAACGTAGGTATAGGAACACCAGTAATACCAATAGTAGTATTAGCTCTTTCAAATCTTATGCTGGTAAGGCTAGTACAACTATCAAAAGCAAGATACCCAATGCTGGTAACGCTGTTCGGAATTGTTATGCTGGTAAGATTAGCGCAATATGGAAAAGCGGCTGCCCCAATGCTGGTAACGCTGTCGGGTATTGTTACGCTGGTAAGATTATTACAATTGCCAAAAGCGCCGTCCCCAATGCTGGTAACTCCGTTAGGTATTGTAAATGTATTGTTTGTTTTCCCTGCCGGATATGTATGTAAAAGAGTTTTATCTATGTTATACAATACGCCGTCTTGTAAACTATATGCGCTATTACCGGCGTTAACATTTATTGTTGTAAGACTGGTGGTGCCAGCAAAAGCACCTTCTTCAATACTGGTAACGTTGTTCGGTATGGTTACGCTGGTAAGATTCTTACAATTGTTAAAAGCGCCCTTAATGGTTGTGACGCTGTTCGGTATTGTAAATGTATTGTCTATTTTACTTGCCGGATAATGTATTAAGATTGTTTTTGCTTTGTTATATAGTACGCCGTCCTGTGATGAATATGTATTATTACCAGCGTCCATGTTTATTGCGGTAAGACTGGTGCAACTGGAAAATGAATAATCTCCAATGGTGTTAACGCTGTTCGGTATTGTTACGATGGTAAGATTATTACAATTGCTAAAAGCGCCAGCCCCAATGCTGGTAACTCCGTTTCCTATTGTTATGCTGGTAAGGCTGGTGCAATCAGAAAAAGCGAAATCTCCAATGCTGTTAACGCTGTTCGGTAAGGTTATTCCGACAAGCGTTGTGCATCCGCTAAAAGCACTTGCCGAAATACTTGTAAAAGTACTGTCTGAAAGGTCAAGTATGACGTATTTTTTGTTTGCTGCACCCAAACCACCATATTCATATGTACTTTTCAAATGATCTGGTAGACTTGTATAGCCGCCCGTACCAGCAATATCACTCACGTTTATTTTCATTTTATACGCTGTATCTGCGGTGTTAACTGGCAGTCTTGCCAATCTTTGATCAAAGCTGCTAGTGGAGTCTACGGTATATATGGAAACTGTAACGGCGGCGCTTGTTTCAGGGTTGTAACCTGCCGCGCTCACGGTTACGGTGTAATCTCCTGCTTCTGTCGGCTTGAACTTGTTAGAGTTTGTGCCGACACGGTTTCCGCCTTTTTCCCAAATCCATGTTGTAATGGTTTCGCTTCCGCTGTAGTTAGCTGTCAATTCATTAATTGTAGCAAGCATAGTCCTATTATCGACTGTGTTAGATACGATAGTTGGTGTTCCCGATAGAGTATTAAGCGATGAACTGCTTACGTCAACGACTGCGCTGGTCTTTGGATTATAGCCTATCGCGCTTGCTGTTACGGTGTAACTGCCTACTGCCGTCGGGGTAAATGTATTCGAGTTCGTTCCTATATTAACGCCGTCTTTTTTCCATTGCCATGTGGTAATGCTTGTGTCGCTTCCGCTGTAAGAGGCGGTCAACTGTGTGTTGACTGTAGCAGTTGACGGGCTTATGTTCACGTTTCCTAAAAGATTGGCCGGTATTATAGTGAAGTTTGCGTTTCTGCTTCCTGTATAGTCGCCAATGCCTGTTATGGTTACTGTCGCAGTACCAACGTTGACGTTGTTGCTGTACGATGCCGTGTAATCTTCATTAATCTTAAGTTCTCTGGCAGTTCCCGATAAAACCGAAAACTTTACGGAAAGCGCAGGTTTAATTTCATTTCCTGTAAAAGTCTGCTCCGGAATTGCGTCAATGGTAAGCGCTGAGACATTTATAGGGTTAATGGTTAAGTTGCTTGTTTCCAGAGGCGTTAATTCGCCGTAAGTAATGGTAACAGGTTTTGCGTTATACGTCCAACGTTCCAACGGAACGCCGTGTCCTGGGTCTGTGGCTATGTTATATGTGGAAAAGTTTGCGGCGACGACATCATCGGTTGTATCGTCAACATAAGTCAGCTTTACCACTAGTCCGGCAAGCTCAATAGTATCGCCGTGGTTGTAGGTCAGTTTTGTTGGCTGTGCTATAATCTCTATGCTCTTAACTGTTTTATCACTCGTTTTTGAAAATGTGCGTGACAGCGTTACCGTCTCTCCTGTATTGTTTGATAACACGGCAGGGTCTCCGTTTATTTTAGCGTTAGCCTCAATTAATCCTGAGAAAGTATAACCGCTTTTTGCCGTCAGCGTTACCGTGGCGGTGTATGCTACGCCGCCTTTGAATGTGTTATCGTTTGGCGACCATGTTACTGTTCCGGCGGTAAAACGTTCCTGTTCCTGATTGAATGTTGTTGTTGCCGGAACCGCATCTTTCGTCGGCGCTGTAATGGAAATATCGGCTACCGTTATAGGCGTTTTATCGCCTGTGTTTCCGCCGGTTTTATCACCGCTGTTATCCGGTACGATTGTTGTTCCGCTGTCGCCGTCGTCAGAATCTGCCGGACACCCTGTCAGAGGCAGGGATATAAATCCAACCGCCGCGATAATTGCGGCAATTCCTAAAAGTTTTTTTGTCAGCTTCATAGAAACTCCTTTTGCGGACGATTCCCAAATCATTACCGCACGCGGTCTTTTCCCGCCGTCAGTTTTGTGTGTTTATCCGCATAAGAGAAAAACAATAAAAACGTAAGGGAATAATCTTATAAAGCTGTCTAATTTAAACGGACGTTTAACCCATCAGCTGTATATTTGTTTATGACAAATATTGATTAGTTGTCAAATAAGAATTTATGTGTATTTTTTAAAAATATTGCATATAACATGATTTTTGCTTGACTAAAATTAACATTTTTTGTACTATTTCAAAATAAGAATGTATTAAGAGTAAACTAAAGTTGTATATATTAAACGTCCGTATAATAACAGCAGAAATATAGGGGAAATCCCCTATAAATGACATTTTTTTTATCTTGTCTACTGCCTGCACAGAGATAGCGTAATAAAGCCTAGATTTTTCATGGTTCGTGTGGTTCGTGGTAAAATTCAAACTGCGTCTTATGCTTGTTTTTCTCTTAATTTTATGTTATTTTATAAGAGTGAGAATTTTCAAAAATAAATTGTTTCATCGATTTGCTAACAAGGAAGGTATAACTGACAGTGAGTTGAAGGATGTAGTAAAACAGCTTGAAAATGGACAATTCTATGCCGATTTAGGCGGAGGGGTCTATAAAATGGAATTAGCCAGAAAAGGTGAAGGGAAACATGGAGGCTATCGGTCAATTGTCATTTTCAAAAGTGAGTTTCGCTCTTTTTTTATTTATGGTTTTCCAAAGTCAAAAAAAGACAATATAAGTGATAAGGAGTTAAAAGTTTTCAAAGGTAAAGCAAAAGATAATTTGTCATTTACCGATGAACAGATAAGTCAATTACTAAAAAGCAAGATGTTTATTGAAATTTTATAGGAGGAAGAAAAATGAAATACGAAAGTGAAATTCTTAAAGCAATGCATCAGGAAGCAAAAGAGATGTATAAAATTGGCGCAATAACAGAAGCCAGAATGCGTGAATACGACGAAATGTGCCTTTCAAACCCTAAAACAAAAAATAAATCTTCCTCTGTTTATGCAAACGATAATTCAGTAAATACTGAACAAATAAGACACGCAACAGCTTAATTCCTCTTTCTCTTACGTGCATATCAGTGGTAAGCTCTAAGCTCTCTTTGGTTCGTGGTAAAATTCGCGAAAAGCCCGCCCTACACTCCCATATACTGTTTCAGCTTCCCAAACAAAACAGGCAAAACAATCGGTTTTGAAATATGATCATTCATACCTACCGACAGGCATTTTTCGATGTCTTCTTTAAAAACATCCGCAGTCATAGCGATAATCGGTATCTCTTTTGCCTTCTTTGAATCAAGCGCGCGTATCTCCTTTGTAGCTTCATCGCCGCTCAATTCCGGCATATTAATATCCATAAAAATTAAACTGTATTTGTCGGGATTTTTTTTGAACATATCAACCGCTTTTCTGCCGTTCTCGGCAAAATCAATGGCAACGCCGGTCTTGTCCAAATACTTGGCAAGGATTTCACGGTTAAAGTCCGTGTCATCGGCGGCAAGTATGGTATAACCGCTTAAATGTAAGTCATCGGCTTTTATTCCCGCTGGAACCGCAGACGCTGATTTATCCGAGCTTTGCTCCGCACTCTGCTCCACCTTTTTTACTTTTATGGTAAATATAAATTTCGCCCCTTTGTCCAACTCCGATTCAATCCATATCGACCCCTGCATCAGTTCTACAATACGTTTGGAAATAGCTAAGCCCAATCCTGTGCCGCCGAATTTTCTGGTAGTACCGCCGTCAGCCTGACTGTAAGCCTTGAAAAGTCTTGTCTGCTGTTCAGGTGAAATTCCTATGCCGTTATCTGCAACTTCTATTTGCATGGTGATTTCACCGTCTTTCTCGTCCAATTTTTGCACGCTCAATGTTATCTTGCCGTTTTCCGGCGTGAATTTTATCGAGTTAGTCATCAAATTGGTAATAACCTGCGTTAATCGTAATTCGTCGCAGTTTATAAATGACGGAATATCCGGCTCCATATTAACGGTAATTTGCTGATGTTTCTCCTGAGCTCGGATACCTGTTACATCAACAATTTTTGATATCATTTTCTTAAAGTCAAAATCATTGAAAGAAAGTTCAAGTTTATTCGCCTCAATTTTGGACATATCAAGAATATCGTTAATAACGTTCAGTACATGATTCGCCGCGTTTTTCGCCCTTACAAGATAAACTTTTACTTCTTCTATGTCTTCTTTCTCGTACCCAATGTTCATCATGCCGATAACGGCGTTTAACGGGGAGCGTATTTCATGGCTCATGTGGGAAAGGAAATCGCTCTTTGCCTGCGACGCGCTTAACGCCTCCTGTTCCGCCGCTTCGCGAAGAATAACCTCTTTCGATTTTAATTCAAGCATGTCTTTAATTTCACGCTGATGATCCTGAAAAGACAGATGCATTTTTAAACGCTGAAGCAGCAGCGGAATTACAATTGGTTTATGTATATAATCAACAGCGCCAAGTGTTAAACCTTCTATTTCGCTCTTCGGATCGTTCATGGAAGTAAGAAAGATAATGGGAATTTCATTGTGTTTGTTGTTCTCTTTCAGTTTCCTTGCCGCTTCATAACCGTTCATGTCCTGCATTTCCACATCCAACATAATCAATTCAGGCTGAACATGCTCCAATAATTCAAACATCTCCGCCGCGGAAGGGACGGGATATACCATATATATGTCTTTCAACGTATTCTTAAGAAGAGTTAAGTTTTCGGGATTATCGTCTACTGCAATAATTTTTTTTCGCTCATTCTCCATCAGTTTTCAATTTCTCCTTAATTATATCCTCTAACATAGTTATAACATATTTAGCCGCTTTGCGACTTCTCCCATTTTAGATATATTGATTTTTTCCCTTATCCATTTTATTAAATCGGTTCCTTCCTCATAGTCGGCGCTTTCAAGTTTTGACATGACATCTTCAATGTCGTCCATATTGTAACTTTCACAACTTTCCTTCAGTTTTGCCAGAAGCTCTTTGTCGGGGGCTTTAAGGCGCGGTTTTTTCTCATGAACGTCGTTTTCGTCCAGCCACGCTTTTATATTCGCCACAATTACTTCCGTGTCGGCAATGAATTTGTCATTCCTTGCCAAAACGCCCTGCAAGTCGCCGCCGCGGGACAGCTTTTCCAATTCCAAAGCCTGCGCCTGCAAATCTTCCGCTCCTATGCAGGCGGACGTACCTTTCAAACCGTGTACTAAAATAACATAGCTTTGCAAATTCTCATTCGTGACATTTTTAAGTTTTTCCAAAGTTCCGGGCGTGCTGGCAACGTACGAACGCAGAAGGGACATATAAATACCCTTATTGCCGGCGTACAGATCAAGCCCTTTTTTCGTGTCCACTCCGGATATTACTATCGTCGTATTTTCGTTTTCGGAAGATTCAGGCAAAACCGGCACTTCCTCGCGGGTTTCATCGCGCACCCATTTTCGCAGGGCGGCATCCAATTCCATTACGTCGATGGGTTTGGTTACAAACGCCTGAAAACCATGCTCATAGAACATCTTGTCGGTTCCCTGTATGGCGTTGGCGGTCAGGGCGATAATCGGTATCTTTTTCGCGTAGTCAGTTCCTAACGCGCGAATCTTGTCAGCCGTTTCTATACCGTCCATTCCGGGCATCATGTGATCCATGAATATCGCGTTGTAAACAGGAGTCCCCGACCTTATCTTTTCAATCGCCGCCTGTCCGTTAGTCAAACAGTCGGCTTGTATTTGGTACTTGCATAAAAGTCCCGACGCGACGTCCAGATTGGTCTGCATATCGTCTACTACCAAAACTCTGGCGTAGCTTAAATTGATCCTTACAAGTTTTTGGGTATTATCGCGTATATCATCAGAGTAACAGAAATTACGAAGTTTATCGGAAATATCTTTTCCCAGAACCGTATCGTCTACAAAACCCTGCTTTATACGGAAACTGAATGTCGAGCCTTTTCCTTGTTCGCTTTCTACATTGATTTTTCCGCCCATTATTTCTACCAGTGTTTTCGTAATGGGTAAGCCCAATCCCGTACCTTCAATTTTGCGGTTGGCTTTGTCATCAACCTGATAATATTCAACGAAAAGATTATTAATGCTGTCTTTGGGTATGCCAATGCCGGTATCGGTAACGGCGGCATCCATCCATACCGTATCGCCTTCGCGCGTACAACGCACCTTAAGCACGATGCTTCCCTCACGGGTGTATTTAACGGCGTTAGTTAGCAGATTGGTTAATATTTGCTTAATACGAAGATCATCGCCGTACAATTTGTTAGGCAGATCATCATTGATATCAAGATGGAACTTTATCGGTTTTTCCTCAAGGCGGGAAATAATAAGGGTAATAACATCATTCACAAGGCTGGACATACTATACTCAACGGGCGATATTGAAAGTTTGCCCGACTCAATTTTTGAAAAATCAAGAACGTCGTTTACAATGCTTAAGAGCGTACTGCCCGCGTTGTTTATCTTTATTAAATTTTCCGCGATATGTTTGTCCAATTTTTCTTCAAGCAGTAAATTGGTAAGACCGATAACCACGTTCAGCGGCGTTCGCAGTTCATGGCTCATGTTGGCAAGGAACGTGCTTTTCGCGCGGTTAGCGGCTTCCACCGCCTCCACTTGCATATCTTTCTGCATCAGCATATTTTTGGTTTCTGTAATATCAGTTAACGCGCCTACAATGCGTATGGCGTTGCCATCCTTGTCGCGAATGGACTCCCCGGTAGCGCGGTAATAGCCATATTCGCCGGTTTTACGCTGCATACGGTACTCTACGTCGTAGGGAGTTTTACCGGTTTTATCGAGTATATGTTTTTTAAAAATGTCCAGCGTCGCTTCCTTGTCCTGCGGGTGCAGCAGACTGCTCCAACTGTTAAGCAGGCTTGGAAAATCATTTTCGTCCTTATACCCAAGCATATATCTGAACTCGTCCGAGCATATAATTGGGGCGGCGGGGTTTAAGGGGTCGCTCATTACCACTTCCATATCCCACAGACCTATTTTTGTCGCGTGGACAACCGTATTCAGTTTTGCAAGCTGCAATTCAATTAATTCCTTGGCGCGCGCCAATTCCATTTCCCGTTTTTTTATTTCCTGCAGGTTGTATTGATACCCCAGCGCCACATACTTGCCTTTATACATCGCGCGCACCAGCGTAACTTCATTATGGATAGGCTCTTTTTCCGACGTACAAAGTATCCATTCAAATACCAATTTTTCGCCGTTCAACACCCGCTTAACCAACTCAATCGCCTTATCTATGGATTTTGATCCGTCGCTCTGGTATTCAGGGGAAAATTCGTTAAAATGTTCGACGTAATATTTCTTTGTAGTCTTTAATAATTTCGCGAGAGTATCGTTACAGTCAATAACGCGCGCTTTCTCGTCAAAAATTGTAAAACCAAGCGGCGAAACGTCAAGGATGGCGGTGTTAAATTCATAAGCGTCGCCTAATTCACGTTCCATGTCGGCGCGTATGACGGTGTTCGCGCACAGAAACGCCGCCGAGCGCAGCATATCAATGTCGTCATCTTCAAAAAATCGCTCATTTTTCAGGTCTTCAATAAGAGCAAAGCCCCAAAGAATGTTGTTGATAAACAAGGGCGTAATAAAAACCGTCACACAGCCGAATGCTCTAAGAATTGGCGCTTCCGGCAGAAGCCTCGCGGGGCTGTTAATTATTTCGCCCGTCGCGAAAAGTTTTTCCCAGCGCGGCGCAAGATTGGCGTAGACGGCATCCTCAAGTCCTTTTGTCGGAACCGTTGTACCGCCGGATTCCCTGTCCCAGCGGTATATTTGCCCTCCATGCAATCCGTCATGCATACTTGAATTGCGCCAAATGGAAAACCTGTCCAAATTAAACGTGTTAGCTATTTCCCTGACGCCGGCTGTCATGGTGGCTTCAAATGTTATTTCATTTTGCGAAAGAAATATGACGGCGGCTTTGTTAACAGCCGCTTCCATACTCAGACGGCGTCTCATTTCGTCTCTGATAATCGAGTTTGATGAAATACGCGCCGCCGCGTAAAGCAAATCCGCGCAGCCTTCGTCAAAATATACGCCGTTGGTGTGATCCTGATAACATATATTACCCCAGAATTTTCCATGCGTAAAAATAGGCAGTATCAATATTGATTTTATGCCGTAGGTACGCAGGAAAGCCGCCTCATCTTTGGAATAATCACTTTCCTTCAGCCGTACACAGCCGCCCTGAGACGTTATCGAAAACCATTTGTCTAAAACCGGATGTTTTGGCAAAACTTTCAGTTCTTCGATGACGGGTATAAGTCCGCCCTCCGCCTTGTCCCACTGGTAGATTTGCCCAAGACATTTGCCGTTTTCGGTGTTTACCATCTTATAAAAGACAACGCGATCCAAGCCGACAGCGTCCGCAAAAGGGCGTATGCCGTTGGTCATTACTTTTTCAAATGTTTCTTCTTTATTGGTTGAAAATATCTCTAAATATTTATTTAAAGCGTAGACAATGGCGGCGTAACGTCCGGATGTGTCCGTATTTTCATGATTTTCCATTATTTAACACCGTCCAAACCCCTCTTGGGTATATTTTTTTTATTATATCATAAAAAATGAAAGTTTATAGTAGAGGAAGACAGTGGTTTTAGTCTTATTTTAGTTTCTTTTATTTGCCAAAATCGACATTTGGTATCTTTGGAGCGGACTTTAGCGCGGCTTTATTTTCCGCTTTAATAGCCGTATAGACCTCTTCGCGGAAAACTTTTACCTTTTTCGGCGCGTCAATGCCGATACGAACCTGATCGCCGCGAATTTCGATTATCGAAATTTTTATGTCGTCGCCGATTATTACTCTTTCATCAACTTTTCTTGAAAGTATCAGCATCTTGTTATCCTTGAGATTTTAACTCAGCCGCGATGTCATGCTTTGTTTTCCATTTTGATTCGGAAAGAATAGCCTGCATTCCCATCATGTTTTCTTTGTTTATGATTACCGGTCCCTGAAGATTCGCGGTCATGGGACCGCCGTCCTGCGGGATCGTTACAATCACAAACACAAGCGCGTTATCGGAAGATTTAATTCCGATTTCCGCCAGTTCCTCGTCTGTTATATTCGCTTCATAATCTTTGCGGAATAAAAAAGGATCTATCAAAATAAACGCTATTTCTTTTTCATCTACGGATTGAAGCCATAAAAACGGCTGATTATCCGAGTCGAGTAATACATAATCAATATAATCCTCAAAACCAAAAAGCCCCTGAGGGATACTCACTTTCTGTTTTTCATTAACTTCCATGAGTCCGTAGGCTTTAGTGTCAACTTTCATTTTTTACTCCTTTATCTCAGGAAATCGAGCAATGTGGGCGGCAGTATTTTCGCCGCTGTCTGTAACGACGCCTGATGCGCGAATTGCGCCATCTTCAAGTCCGTTATGGCGTCTTGAAAATCGACTCCCGTTTCGCGTCCGAGCATATTTGTCACGTTAGGAATTTGCGCGTTTATTCTCTGCCACGCGAAATCCGCTCTTTCTTTTCTGCTGCTTACGTCCGCTAACCTCATTGTAACATTATTCAGCGCAAGGTCAATTCCCCCGATTCCCTGACTGCCGACAAAATCCTGATCCCCGCGGTAAAGTCCGTCTCTTAAACGGATTACCATGTCAAACATTGAGCCGCCGTAAACTCTCGCTGTATTAGCCCAATTCGGGGCGTTATTTTGCAGGTTGCCGCTTATCAGTCCTAAATCGCGTAACACGGTCGCCCCGCCTTCTTTGTCTTCTATGCGGATAAGATGAGCGCTTGTGCCTTCAAGGACTAATCCTCTTGATATTGGATCGATGTACGCTTTTACGGGAGCGGACGAATCGTTTATCTTAGCCACTATCGAAGGCAATGTGTCGCCGATGTTAACGCCGATTTCTACGCCGTCAACAAAGAAAGCTCCCTGCGCCTGCACTCTGTAATCTGTCGCGTCAGTAGTGGAAAAAACCTGCATTCTCTCAGCCCAAAAAGCCTGGTCGCCGCCCAAATCAATATCCAAAAACATATTATCGCCGATTTCGACTTTTCTGCTGGGTCCTGTTCCGCGGTATTCAACGCGTTTTACAACTGTTTCCTCGCCGCCTTCGACCGTCCCCTCTACAAGTCTGAAAGGTTCCGTAAAAACTTTGTCGCCTGAGAATAATTGTCTTGTGTCGGGACCCGTCGCGTTGGAAATTTTTACAAGCTCCTTTAAAAGCTCGTTTACTTCCATAGCCATTATTTTTTGATCATCAGGGGAATAGTTTCCGTTGGCTCCCGTAACGGCGAGTTCTCTTACTCTTTGCAGAATATTTGTAGTTTCGTATAAATAGTCATGAGTGGTATCAAGATGTTCTTTCGCCTTTTTTGTGTTTTCTTCAAAGCGGTTAAGGCGGGTAAGATATGATTCATATCTTACGGCGTGGGACGCGGCAAGAGGATCGTCTCTTAACCTGTGAATCCTGTTGTTCGTACCGATCTGATTCTCGATATTATTTACTCTTTCTTCCTGACGCCTCAAATAAAACTGCGCGTCGGAATTCGGCATGTCGCTTGATATCCTTCTCATATTATTCCTCCTGATTCCTATCCGTTAGGCGCTATACGCCCATGCGGTTGATTAATGTATCCAACATTGAATTAACTGTTGTGATATACCTTGCCGCTGCGTTGTAACCGTGCTGAAACCTAAGCATATTGGCAAGTTCTTCGTCCATATTCACGCCGGAAATCGACTGTCTCCAATCGCGTAAATATTTCATTATCTGATTTTCAGTAGCCAGCGCTCTTTCCGATTCTTCGCCCATTAACGCGATTTTTCCCACCGAGTTCGCGAAGTAATCGTCAAATGTCGCGAAACGTCCAACCATTACGGGATTGTTTCGTATGGAAGCGATAGCCGCCGCCGCTTCTCCGTTTCCGGGATTCGCGACCCTTCCGTTCTCGCCGAAACCGGCTGCTACATTTGTCGGGTCTCTGAGCAGCGCGGGGTTAACTTCTATCCAGCCCGACGGATGGGCGATCGGGGCAAGCGCGTAATCGGTTGTATCGCCCCTGAGGCTTGTTACAGCGTCTGCGCGTCCCCAGTCATAGGCGCCTTCCGCTCCCGATTGATTAAGCAAGCCAGCGTACCCGGCAAGGAAGAGACCGGAGTCCTCAACATGACGTATAACAAAATCGGGGTTAACTCTCTGACCGTTAATTAATTCCGCGGTTGTGCCTTTTAATGAGATTTTACCTTCTCTGTTAAGACGGGCGACAACTTCCGCGCCTGAATTGTTAATGCGGGTAATAATGTCGTTTACGGTGTCCGTTGTATAATACGGCACTTCCACCTGCCTGTCGGCTCCTGAGAGGGTTATTGTTCCCTCAAAACCGGGCTGAGCGTTAGGTTCAAGGGTATTCTGCCCGTTAATACGGTATACATAACTTGAATCGAAAACTCCGTCGCCTGAGCGGTCATAATTTCCGTTAACGTTTGTAACAAAAGGATACTCGGAAAAGAAATTAACGCCTGTTGAGCCGTTCGCGCCGTAAGCGCCGCGGTGGATTTCATTTACAAGGTCTGTAAAATTCATTACTACGTTGTCGAGGGTTTGAATTTCATTCTGGATTGTTACGTCGCGAAGTTCCATAAGGGCGCCGAGTTTGCCTCTTGTAAAAACCATTTCGTCGCCTGTGTCATGCCAGTAGATGTACGCGAAACTTTCGGCGTCTACGTCTTTCCTCATGTCGAATTGTCTGGCAATCTGTCCCTGCACAAGCACATGACCGGAAGTGTGAACCATAAATTCATCGGGGTCTTGAT
>Ga0268262_10002768_pt1 | contig 19860 bp, 14 predicted proteins | sample TergutNc150P3_FD_190354 | JGI IMG/M metagenome (GOLD analysis project Ga0268262, IMG submission 190354) | Nasutitermes corniger P3 segment gut microbial community from laboratory colony in Florida, USA - Nc150 P3 (SPAdes) (version 2) | ecosystem: Host-associated > Arthropoda: Insects >... | reverse complement strand
GAACAAATCCCATTTTGCTTTTAGACGATGTTTTTGCCGAACTAGACCGCTCAAGAAGAGAAGCCCTCGCAAAAATTGTAAGGCAAAAAAACAGCCAAACCTTCGCCGCCACCCCCAGCTTGGAAGATTTGCCGTTCAAGGGGGATTTTTATTTGGATATTTGTGATTATTGGTTAGGGTAATTTTTCTATATTCAATTATATGAGAATATTTGCCATTTCAGAAGTTGCAGCAGACTTCAAAAAAATATTGCCTTTTGTGCAAAAAGGCGAGAAAATAGGAATATCATACAGAAAAACAAATAAACCTGTGGCTATGCTAATGCCATTTAGAGAAAGCAAGGCTCAGAGTAGAAAAATCGGCATCTTAGAGGGCAAGGCTCATTTTAAAGAATTTGATAACGGGAAAATAACAGAAGAAGAATTTTTAGGTTTATGAAATACCTGCTAGATACGCATACTCTTATTTGGTCGACCCAAGATACAAAAAAATTGAGTAAGAAAGCAAAAAGCATTATCATAGATAGTAGCAATGAAATTTATGTAAGTACTGTTTCGTTTTGGGAAATAGCTTTAAAAACGAGCATAAACAAATTTTCATTCCGCGATTTGGATATAAACGATTTTCCTGAATTATCCAAAAAAATGGGTTTCAAAATAATGGAGTTAGATGAACGAGTCTCAATAACTTTTCATAAACTTCCTAAAAAAGAAAATCACAAAGATCCTTTTGACAGAATGTTAATTTGGCAAGCCATAGCTAATAATTTTGTGCTTATAAGCAAAGATAGTTTAATTAAGCAGTATCGAGAATCTGGTTTGAATTTAATTTGGTGAGAGTTTTGACATTTTTGATTAAATAATTTTTCTATATTACCCCTATGAACTCAAATACTCGCAGACATGGCAAAAATGTTCTTTGCATGATTATGGCGGGCGGTCAAGGTAGCAGACTTTCGCCCTTAACGCGCGACCGCGCAAAACCGGCAGTGCATTTTGGCGGCATTTACCGAATAATAGATTTTGTGCTGAATAATTTTATAAATAGCGGTGTGTTTAAAATAAAAATTTTAACACAGTTTAAATCTGATTCGCTCAACAAACACGTTTCTGCGGCTTGGAGCCTTAACCCAAGTACCGGACAATATGTGGACTTGGTTCCCGCGCAAATGCGCACCGGAAACGACTGGTACAGAGGCACAAGCGATGCCATTTTTCAAAATATAAATTTGATAACAGATGAACGCCCAGACTTGGTAGCCATATTCGGAGGCGACCATATATATAAAATGGATATTAATCAAATGGTTGACTTTCACATAAGCCATCAAGCACAACTTACTATAGCCGCAATTCCGGTTCCCGTAAAAGAAGCTCACGAATTTGGCATTATAGAGGTAAACGAAGATGGTCGCATGATGGGCTTTGAAGAAAAACCAAAGCAGAACCCTAAGCAAATACCTGGGCGTCAGGGATGGTGCTTGGCAAGTATGGGCAATTATCTTTTTTCGAGTAAATTTTTGGTGCGCCAGCTTTTGGACATTCACCAGAACAATCCGAAAGCCACAGATTTTGGGCATAATATTGTTCCTTATCTGTATCCAGAATTTCCAGTTTATGTTTACGATTTCACAAGCAATTCGGTGAAAGGCGAATTGCCAAAAACAAAAGGCTATTGGAAAGATGTTGGTACTTTAGATGCTTTTTACGAAGCAAATATGGATATATGCGCGCAAGAACCCATATTTGACCTTTACAACGAAGCTTGGCCTATCCGCACCTATAACTGGAATATGCCTCCCGCAAAATTTTCATGCAATGTAGGCGATGACTATCAGGGTGTTGCTGTGAACTCGGTTGTTTCGGCAGGTTGCATTATAAACGGGGGCAAAGTTATACATTCCGTTTTAAGCCCCAGCGTTACAGTTCAAAAAGATGCCTCGGTAGAAGATTCCATTCTTTTCCCAGGTGTTACAATAGCGCCAGGCGCAAAAATCCGCAGAGCCATCATTGAAAAAAATCTGCACGTTCCGGCAGGCTTTGAAATAGGCTATGATTTAGATAGAGATGCCGCGATGTTCCATTTAACTGAATCTGGGGTTGTTGTGCTGGCTAAGGATACCGTTATAAAGGGAAATTAGGGAGTTGCCAAGTGGGATTTATCGAAAAATCTGGCGAGGCTGTTTTTGCGTTGTATTATGAGCTTAGGCAAATAACCTATCTTTTGAGTGAATCTATATATTGGAGCACGCTTGGGCGTTTTGATAAAATGCGACTCCCTTTCAAGGGTGCGTTTTCACTTCAAATGATAAGGCTTGGAAGTACAGCAACATATATAGTTTTTCTTTTGACTTTTCTCGTTGGCATAACTCTTTCTTTTCAGTCTGCGATTCAGTTGGAAACTTTTGGTGCCGGCGTTTATTTGGTGAGAGGCGTGGCGGTCACTATGTTTATGGAGATTGGTCCTCTTATAACCGCAATAATTTTGGCGGGGCGTTCTGGTTCTTCAATAACAGCGGAAATTGCTTCTATGGTTGTTCAAGAAGAAGTAAAGGCTCTAAGGGTTATGGGTATTCACCCTGTTCAATATCTTGTGCTGCCACGCTTCCAAGCTATGAGCATAGCTACTCCTATGCTAACTATGCTTGCTGATATTGCTGGTTGCTTTGCTGGTTATTTAATTGCAACTCTTTACATTGGGCTTCCAACATCGCTATTTTTTTCTGAGCTTAGGGAAGCACTCTCAATAATTATTCTGGCTAAATCCCTTTTCAAGGGTTTGATTTTCGGGTGGCTAATATCCCTAATTGCCGTTTCAAAGGGTCTTTCGGTGCGTGGCGGCGCAGATGCGGTTGGAACAGCAACAACCAAGTGCGTTGTATTTTCCATAACGGCAATAATTTTAGCCGATGCCGTGTTTTCTTTCGTATTCTATTGATATTTTCAGGGTAGGTTCAGTAGGGGGTAGCTCCCAAGAGGGGAATATATCCCAAAGAGAGTTGATCAGCATTTACTATATTTATAAGGATATGAATAAGCTCATAAAACTCACTGTAGCTAGCATATTCGCCTGGGTTCTTATTTTACCAGTTGCGTTGCAGGCAAAGAGAGTAGAGCTAGATAAAGCCGAAAAATTGGCAAAACATTTTATAGAATCAAAACACGGTCCAAAAACAAAAGCAAAAATTCATTTGAAACATGCCTCCAAAAAACAATATTATGTTTTCAGCATAAACGAAAATAAAGACAGCGGTTTTGTGATTGTGGCAGGGGACGATGCGGTGAAGCCTGTTCTTGGCTATTCCGATAACGGAAACTACGATGAAAATAATCTGCCGCCGAACTTTGCATATTGGATGGAATATTTGGAGCAGCAAATCGCTTGGGCACAGGAGCAAGGGCTAGAGCAAAGCGAAGTCGTGCAGCAAGAATGGGATGCCGTTTCTCCGCTTATACAAACGAAATGGAACCAAACCGCTCCCTACAATAATATGCTTCCCGATGTGAGCGGCAAGCGCAGTGTTACGGGTTGCGTGGCAACGGCAATGGCGCAGATAATGAAGTATTACAATTATCCCGCCCAAATCACCAAGAGCATCCCCTCATATACAACCACAACAAACAAAATAATAATACCTTCCATAAATTTTGGCGCAACAATCTATGATTGGCAGAATATGCAAGATAAATATTCGGCGAGTTCAGCCAGTACCCTGCAAAACGATGCCGTAGCAACCCTTATGTTCCATGTAGGGGCAAGCGTGAGAATGGATTACAACCCAAGTGGCAGCGGTGCATCAGCCACCAACGCTGTTGCTGCATTAAGGGATTATTTTGGATACGACAAAAGCATTAAGCAAGAGCAAAGGTCTAAATACAAGGATGCCGACTGGGAGAAAATCTTGGTGGGACAGATAGATTTAGGTATGCCCGTATTTTATGACGGATATAATGGAACGGTCGGTCATGCTTTTGTGTTAGACGGATATGACAACGCGGGTAGGTTTCATTTTAACTGGGGCTGGGGCGGTTCGTATGACGGATATTTTGTGACTACCGCATTGAATCCCGGAACTGGCGGCACGGGAGCTGGTTCGGGAACGTTTAATGAAAGGCAAGGAATCATCATCAATATCAAACCAGCTAATGTGGATGCACCGCCTCTAATCATCAAGCATCCCTCAAATAAAAAGGTAAAGTCTGGATCAACTGCTCAATTCACAGTTGAAGTAGAGCCAAACGGAGCGAACTCGCTCACCTATCAATGGCAGGTAAGCACAACAGATACCGTTGCCCACGAGGACTTTGAAGGCAGCACGCATTCCTTTACCTTGGTCAATGGCACGCAAACCAATAAATGGGTGGTAGGAACCGCAACCGCATTTGGAGGCATTAAATCAGCATACATTTCCAACGATAGTGTTTCAAATGCTTACACAACAACGTCTTCAAGCATTGTGCATATATATCGCGATATTACGTTCCCAGTGTTTGAAACTTGCACCCTTTGGATAAGCGTCAAGGGAATTGGCGAAGCCAATAACGATTATTTATCCATACGCTTGGCAGAAACATCGGTTACGCCAACAGCCGGCACAAGTTTGACTGGAGCAACAACTTTGACTGGTGAATATGGCAGTTGGACACGCAAAGCTTTTGCTATTAATAAATCAACAAACTCTGGAACCACAAAGCGGTTGGTATTTTCTTGGCGCAACAATAGTTCGGGCGGCACTAACCCTCCCATTGCTTTGGACGATATAGTGATTGTTGCAACGACCAATAAACCCGGCGAAGGTCCCTTCAAAAATGTGACTGACGGCACGGGCGGCACCACAGCAACTTACACAACCCCAAAGGCAACAGAGGCAATGAACGGCTACCGCTATCGTTGCATTGTAAGGAGCAACTACGGGCTTCCAAGCACATCTAATTTTGCTACGCTTACCATAGGCGAGCAAATCACTCCCACTGCCAGCGTTTTAATTTACAACATTTCACCTGCCACCTACAACGGCAGCCCGCAAGGCATAGGCATTGCGGCGGCTCCGGGTATTATTGGGCTTGGCGCTATAACCGTCAAATACAATGGTTCTGCCACCGTGCCTAAAGACGCCGGAACCTACGCCATAACGGTAGATATTGCAGAAGGAAGCAACTACGCGGCAACGGCTGGCATTTCACTTGGCAATTATATTATTGAGAAAGCAGAGCCAAGCTATGCAACTCCCAAAAATTTAACAGCAACTTTTGGCGATTCGCTTTCAAGCGTTTCATTGCCCAAAGGCTGGATTTGGGAAGAAAACGAAACCGTAGGCAACATAGGAACGCAAATTCACAAAGCCACATTCATGCCAACAGATACGGCAAACTATAACATTGTAGAGGATATTGAAGTAACGATAACGGTGAACAAAGCACCAGATTTAACCCCAATCCACCCACAGCAAATCGCCGCCCAAATAAAAATACAAGCAGCCAGCAACGCCATAATACTTCAAAACCTCCCATCGGGCGCAAAAGTAAGCGTGTACAACCTGCAAGGCAAGCACATATACTCAACTTATTCTGGAAATTTTCAAATTCTGAGAATTCCGGTTCAGACAAAAGGAATGTATATAGTGAAAATTAGTATATTTCCCTACTTATGAGCGAAACGAATTTGAACGGCACCTGGAAAATGATGTGGGATCCAGAGAATAAAGGCGTAACCGGTCGCTGGTTCGCTGAAATTCCTAGCAAAGCCAAAAATGTGGAAATTCCGCATTTTTGGGAAGAAGATACGGCTGCAACAGCCTTTTATTACAAGAAATTTTCCCTATCCGCCAAAGACAAAAGATGCTTGCTGAAGTTTGAGCAGGCGGCTGTTTATGCGGTTGTTTGGGTAAACGGAAAATATGTTGATGACCATTTTGGCTCAAGCACTCCTTTTGAATTTGATATTTCGCAGTTTGCAAAAGCAAACCACGAAAATCTGCTATGCGTTAAAATATCCAGCGTTTCGCCTAGCGGCACCTTTGAGCTAATGGCAGGCGGCGATCCTATACCAGCCGAGCAAATGCCTCTTGGACTACCTTGGAAGCGCTACCCTTTCGCAGGGCTTACAGGCAAAGTATCCATAACAAGCGGCGAGAGAGCTTTGCTCACCGCTATGGAGATAGCCACAAACGCCGACCACGGGCGAATAAACGTAAAATTGTCTTTCAACAATCCACGCAACTATGTGGCAAAATTGAAAATATTCGCCCGCAATCCAAAATTGGAAATTTCGTCCATTCAAAAGGAAATCAAACTCGAAAAAGAAAATACCAACATCACTTTGCATTTGAGATTTAAGGATATAAAGCTCTGGTCTATAGAAACTCCAGAGATTTATGCACTGGAAGTTCGTTTAGACGGCTCTAATCACCTATCTTCCAATTTTGGTTTTAAAAAATTTGATTGCAAGCAGGGCGATTTCTTTTTAAACGATTCTGTAATTAAAATACACGGCATAACATATAGCCATCGCAGAGAGTTCTCCATTGCAAAAGAATTGGAGCAAATCAAAGAACTTGGCTTTAATGCTGTTCGCACAGGAGGCACTCCTTTTAACAAGGAGGCTTTGGATGAATGCGATAAACTTGGGCTTTTGGTTTTTCAGGAATTTCCTATATGCGATGAGCAATCCAGTAAAATTGGTTTGGAAGCCATAAAGGCTATTGCTCCAGAAATAGTATGCGAAAGCGCAAACCACCCATCGCTAGCAACATGGATTTTAGGATCTGAAAACGGCAGGCTTATTTTGGAAAATGGAGCAAAACTTTTAAGCCGCATAGATACTTTGGAAAGTTGCCACCCAGCTATAAGCAACATAAACAACGTTTCCATAGACAACGACCAAAATTTCAAACACGGGCACGAAAAAACATTTAGAAACGCAACTGGAAAAATAATAGGCGTAACCGATGGAACCGTGCTTCCATATTCCTCTCATTATCTTGCCCTTAAAATTTTTGGCGGAGTTCCCTTTACCCTGTTTTTATCACGCTATGGAATTCCAGAAGACAAAGATTTTGATATTCCAGACCCTTTCTTTGGCGATGATTGGCTGCAAGAGTATTACAAGATGTTTACCGATGATATAAAGAAAAACGGAAAGGTTTTGCTCTCCATAAAAAATCACCATATTTTTGGTCCCGCAAAAAACAATGCTGCTATGCAAAGCTTGGTGCAAAAAATAAAAACCTTCATAACCAAAAACGCAAAGGATGTTTGGCAAAATGCGGAATCTTTTATCAAAGACTCTAATGAGCTTGTTTTGTCTGGGCTTGACCAAAACATTCAATCCTTGCAGAGCAGCCCAATTGTGAGCGGATATTTTATTGAAGAATGGGCAGATTTCAAAAACGATTTTAGCGGAATAATAAGCGAAAACGGAGAGAGCAAAGGTATAGAGCAAAACATCAAAAATATAACTGTATCCACTAGGTTGCTTTTGAGCAGTTTGGAAAGGGTGGTAGCAAAAAGCGAAAGCATTTCATTTCAGCTAAGCCTGCTCAACGAAAAAAGATTAAACGAAATAACCATATCTGTGCAACTCTTGGATAAAAGCGGGCGGGCGGCAGTTTCGCAAAGCAAAAATTTTGCTGTCCCAAAATTCACGCTGGCATCTCTTGGTGAACTAAGCCTTAAAGCTCCGCAAAAAACAGGTTCTTACAGCTTGAAATTAACGCTTTTAAGCAATGAAAAAGAAATTTATTCCATGGAAGAACCCATAGAGGTTATCGATACACCAAACATTAAAAATGCTCTAGCAAAATCTGAATTCCTAGATGCTGCTGAAAATTCAGCGGAAATAATCAAGATGATAAACAGCAAAAAACCTGTGTTATTCACAACGGAACTCAATTCCTGGGCAGATAATTCCATACTGGAATCCGTTGCAAACGCAGTCAAAGCTGGAAAAATTCTCTTTATCTCAGACATAATGCCAGAAGATATTAAGCTGCTGAACGAATTTTCCGCATTTGGCAATTCTTTTGAATGTTTTTATTCCTCTGGAGCCGCTGGCACAAGCATCCACTACATACCCAAAGACTCTGAGCTTGAAAGCGAGTTGTTTGGAAAATCTGTTTTGGATAAAACCTGCTCTGCCATTATGCCGTGCTTATCTATGCTTAAAATAAAAGATGCTCAAAGTTTAGTGAATTCTGTTTCCATAAAAAACGCTGAATTGCAAACAGGCACAGACTTGCAGATAATGCCGTACGGAAAAGGCAAAATTATTTTCAGCACGTTGAATTTTGAAGGCTTGGATACTTATGCGCTCACAAACAGTTTGTTCGTAAAAATTTGCTCTTAGTCCTTTCTCTTCGCTGCAAATAACAGCGTGGAGAGCAAAAACATAATTGATAACATATAAAATATTCTTAAATTTTTAGCCCAAGCCTCTTCTTGCTCTAACACAAGATTGTAAAAGGCAGCGAGCAAAATCTCGCAAGCATCGTGCGCTTTGGCTCTGCTGTAATGCCATTCTTCAACATTGCAAGAACCGCTTTTTGAGCATCCTAAAAGCCAGCGCATTCTTATAGATATGTTTTTTTCAATCTCAAAAAGAGCATCTGTGTTTGGAATTTTAATTCCCCCATTGCTCAAATTGTTCAGCAATTCCTCTGTGGAAGACATAAGAGACTGCTGAATATTCAAATTGTCCCTAACATAAGAAAAATTTATCTGGCTAGGATTTTCGGAAACATATATCCGCGAATCGAGCAACCGATATTCAGAAATATTGGCAATTATTTGCTCGTAGGCAAAAGGGGTGTTTATCTGCAAGCGGTAATAAAAATAAGATAAAACAAGAACTGAAGCAAAAGCGAGAAGACCCGCAGGCAAACTAAAACGCCTAAACAACAACTCCTTTATTTTCATATACCCATCCTTATTGTTACCAAGCCAGTGAATATACATATATGTGCAACCAAGGGGCAATGCCGCAGAATAAAACACATACACCGAGCAGCACAAGGATTATTTTTTGCCACAGGCAAACCTCCACAGGCGGCAAATTTTCGTTGGTATCGCTAACCCAAGCTGCTTTCACTATTTGCAAATAATAATACAAGGCTATAACGCTGTTTATTGCGGCAAAACCAACAAGCGCATATTTTCCAACAGAAGCCGCGCTGGCAAACACCATCCATTTGCCTATAAAACCAGCAAGAGGCGGAATTCCTGCCAAGCTAAAGGCACTAATTGCAAACAAAACGGCAAGCAAAGGGCTTTCCTTAGAAAGCCCCGCAAGAGAATCAAAACTCTCAGTCCGGCTCTTGCCTATTATGCCAATTAAAAAGAACATAAGGTAATTTGAAAAAGCATAAAGAAACAAGTAATAAACAAAAGAAGAAACGCCAAGCCGCTCGTTGCCGCATAAACCTATTAAAATATAGCCCGCCTGCGCAATGGAACTATAAGCCATAAACCTGCGCAGCCTGCTTTGCTTTAAAGCTCCCAAATTGCCTATGAATATGGTTGCCATAGCAAGCGCAGAAAACATAAGCTGAAACACAAAACCCATATCATCTAGAGGACCATATACCAAAACTCCCAAAAACACAAGCGCAACGGCTTTTGAACTAACAGACAAATAAGCTGTTATTGGCGTTGGCGCACCCTCATAAACATCTGGTGCCCAAGTGTGAAACGGAAACAGAGTGAGCTTGAAACCCACACCCATCACTATGAAAATCACCGCCAAAAGCAACAACTTGGCATCTGTTTCAATAGTATTGTGTACCGCACTGTAAATATCAGAATAAAAAAGCGAACCGGCAAAACCGTAAAGATAGCTAATTCCAAACAGCAATACAGCAGTGGCTATTGAACCCATCAACACGTATTTCAGAGCTGCTTCGGCTCCTTTTGCCGAGCTTTTGTTCCAAGCAACCAAAAAATACATAGGCATAGTTGCAAGTTCAAGGCCTATGAACAGAGATAAAAGTTCACAAGCTGAAACAACAAGCGTCCCGCCAACTGCTACAAACAGCATAGCGCTCAAAAATTCGGGTTTGCTCTTTAAATTGTAGTTGCTGCTCAAAACAGAGGCAAAAAAGAAAGATAGCAGCAAAAGTTCCCTTATCAAAATTCCAAAGCCATTCACATTCCAGTTTATTAAACTCGCATTTAAGCTCTCATTTTCAAACCCGCAAATAGAAAAACCCGCATAAAGCAAGAATAAAATCGCAGAGCAGGTATTTGCCAAAAAAACAGCGATTTTTGTTGAAAATAACCCAAACGCCAGAACCGCAAAGGGAAGCAGTATAAAAACACAATCCAGGGTTATGAACGGGGACATATTGAGGTAATATAGAATTTTACCACTACATAAAATAACACACCACGTGTTCCCTTAAAATCCACTCTAAATTATCCAAAATCTGCGGCAACAACAATATCTCGCTTTTCTCCAAACGCTCTTTTAAATTCTCTGCCGTGAAGTTTTCCTCAATCTTTCTTGCCTCTGGCACGTAGCTCAAATGCCACGGCTCCTGTTGCACTCTGCCTATGCCTGGCAAAAAAACACGCCTGAATCCAAAGGAATTACCGCTTTCAATTTGAAAATCCAGCCATTTGTGGAATTTCCCGAATACCCCAAAAGATTCTTCCACCGTTAGCTCTGCCTCGTAGCCCTCTGGAACCGCTGCGGCATCTATCACATCAATATCGGTTCCCCATTCGTGCCTGCTGGTGCCGGGTAAGGCACTCCAAAGCAAAATCGCTTTCATGCACTCCAAGTCCGAAAGGCTGCTTCTGTTTATCGGTTTGCCAACTTCGTCTAAAATTTTTCTTTTTCCTAAAACTTTTTCGTTCCAAATTAAAAGCTGCCGCTCAAAGCTACGCCAGCCGCTTTCAATTTTTGGTTCAAAGCCATATTTTTTTGCTTCTGCGCAAAAATTTTCAAAAGCGTTTATTGTTTCTTGTTTTAGCACCGCTACCTAGAAATTGGAACAGGCGAGAGTTTCGGGGCTGTTTTGCCTTCTGCCACTCGCATAGTTTCTTTTATGGCGGCTCGGAGCGCAAAATCTTCTCCGGCGTTTTCCCATTTGCCTGTTTTGTTATTTAGCCATAAAACAGTTTCACCGTTTTGACTTGTGAATATTGAGGCAACTGTGCCGTAGCGAAAAAATTTGCCAGTAATGATTTTGTCATCTAAATTCAACTTTCCATTCCAAGTTTCTGCGGTGTAGCCAAGGCGAATCCTTTCAAGCATAACTTCCCAAACCCTGCCAAAAGCCGCCTCAGAGCTTATAACGGATTTTTTAAGCTGGGAAGAAATTTCGCGCAAGGCATCTGCGGCTTCGCTGTTTTTATATGGAAAACCATTTTCCACAAACAAAACTAGGGTATCTATTGTTTTTGCTAAATCTTCGCTGTATTTTGCCTTGCGTGTTTCATAATAGCGAGCAGTGCCAAGCGCTTTTTGCCTCGCACCTTTGAGCTTTTCTATTTCTGCTTTGAGGGAATCTATTTGCCCAAGCAATTCTCTTTCCTGGGTTTCCAAAGCCGTGTTTTTTTGCTTGGAATTCGCAACAAAATCTACGTGCCGTTTTGCTTCTGCCTGAGCTAAGTTTTTTTCTCTTTCTGTTTCTGCATTCACGGTTTTTATATTGCGGCGAATTTCTGCAATGCTATTATCTTGCGCAAACAGGGTGTTTGCAAGGGCAAAAATGAACAAAAAGAGATAACGCACTAGGGCAATATAGTAATTTTCTATCTTACCCGCTATGCCCGTAATTCAAGATTGCCCGAATATCAAAATAAACAAGGAGCAATGCCCTTGCCAGAGCAAGGACTGCGAAAGGAACGGTTTTTGCTGCCAATGCGTTGCCTATCATAGAAGGCAAGGAAATTTACCGATTTGCCTAAGGGGAAATAAATGAAGCAATTTTCCATAGCGGTTTTGCCCGGAGATGGCATTGGACCCGAAGTTATGAAAGAGGGTGTTAAGGTTTTGGAAGCCGCTGGCAAAAAGTTTGGTTTTTCCCTGGATTTGGAATATGCTCCGGTTGGCGGAGCGGCTTATGATTTGCACAAGCATCCACTCCCCGAAAGCACAATTAAAATTGCCAGTGATGCTCAGGCCATACTCTTTGGCTCTGTTGGCGGACCTAAATGGGAAAAATTGCCGCCAGAACTCCAACCCGAAAGAGGCGCGCTTTTGCCGCTTCGCAAATATTTTAAACTTTATTGCAACCTAAGACCCGCAAGAGTGTATAAGACTCTAGCTAGTGCCTGCCCTTTAAGGGCAGATATTGTAGGCGATGGCTTTGACATTCTTTGCGTTAGGGAATTGACGGGCGATGTTTATTTTGGGCAGCCTAAAGGCAGAGAGGGTACTGGAGAAAACGAAAAGGGCTTTGATACAATGGTCTATAGCCGCTACGAAGTGGAGCGTATCGCTCGCTTTGCCTTTGAAGCCGCAAGCCTCCGCAGAAAAAAACTTGCCAGCATAGACAAAGCCAATGTTTTGACCACCAGCGTTTTTTGGCGCGAAGTTGTCAAGGAAATATCAAAAGAATACCAGCAAGTTGAACTGGAACATATATATGTGGATAATGCGGCAATGCAGCTCATAAAACGCCCGAGAGACTTTGATGTTATGCTTTGCCCCAACCTCTTTGGCGATATTCTAAGCGATGAATGCGCAATGCTAACCGGCTCTATGGGGCTTTTGCCAAGCGCAAGCATAGCAGAAGGTGCCTTTGGGCTATACGAACCCGCAGGCGGTTCCGCGCCAGACATTGCGGGCAAGGGCATAGCCAACCCAATAGCGCAAATACTATCGGCAGCCCTTATGCTCCGCTACACCTTTAAGGAAGAAGCGGCGGCAAAGGCTATTGAACAGGCTGTTGAAACCGTTATATCAAAAGGCATTCGCACCGGAGATATTTGGGTTGAGGGTTGCAAACGAGCTAGTACAGAAGAAATGGGAAATGCAGTGGCGGAAACTCTATGCTCTCTGCCGTAAGCACCATACACACAGATAAAATATGCAAGACTTATGGCGGCAGAACCGTTGTTAGAGATGTTTCTTTAAGCGTTTCTAGAGGCGAAATAGTGGGGCTTTTAGGACCTAACGGGGCTGGCAAAACAACATCCTTTTATATGATAGTTGGGCTTGTGAAGCCAGACAAGGGGCACGTGTTTTTAGACTCCCAAGACATAAGTTATTTGCCAATGCACAGCCGCGCAAAACTAGGGCTTGGCTATCTTCCGCAAGAGGCTTCCATCTTTCGCAAGCTCTCTGTGGAAAACAACATAATGGCAATTTTGGAAACGCTTAAATTAAACCGCAGGCAGCGCAAAGAAAGGCTGGAACAACTGCTTGAAGAATTCAAAATAACTCACATAAGAAAAACCATTTCGCACAGTTGCTCCGGCGGCGAGCGCAGAAGGCTAGAGATAGCGCGTTCCCTGGCTAGCGAACCGGGCTTTCTTTTGCTGGACGAACCCTTTGCCGGCATAGACCCAATAGCTGTGGATGATATTAAATCCATAATAAGCAACTTGAGAGCCAAAGGCATGGGGGTTTTGATAACAGACCACAATGTTAGAGAAACGCTTTCCATCACAGACCGTGCCTACATTATGTACAAAAGCGAAGTGCTCACAGAGGGCACTTCGCAATTTTTAGCTAATGATGAAGAGGCAAAGAGAATTTATCTTGGCGAATCATTCTCTTTGGGTTGAATTCTACCTGCAACCACCCGTTGGGCAAGGTGCTGGCGTAAATGTTGATTTGCCGTTTGCCATACCGTTATACATCGATTGATCCAGACCCTTTGGTATCTCTTCGGAACAAATATCCCTACCGTTGACGGCGCAGGTGGTTTTGGGCCAACTGGCGTTGGTTTCTAACTTGAACATTCTAAAGTCGCCACGCTCATATCCCTGGAATGAGTCGTGATAGAAGGTGCGGCTATCACCAGTTCCGGTCACGGAGTACAGATAATCGGCTGTGTATCCTTTATCGTGTATTACGCGCAGGAATATGTTGTTCACAGTAAACCACTTTCCGTTGGCTAGCATAACCCGATTTCCACCCTGATTAACGGTGAACCGGAATTCGTCAAGGTCAACGTCTTTTCTGTAGTGGTGCACGCCGCCAGCAGCGGAATTGTTTTGGAACCATCCTTTGACATCACCGCCGTCTAGCAAACGCTCATCCTTTTTATAAGCAGCTGTTATTCCTGCCGCTGTCGTAGGCAAGCTGTTCATATCAACCATCTTAAAGAGAGTTTCAAAATCTGTCTGTGCTCTAGCTAAGGCTTCGCCAGTCTTCAGGTCGGATACGGTGGGTTTGGCTACACTGCTTGCAGACCTCTTTTCTATTCTCCCTATGAAACCGCCTTGCATGAAATCCTTATCGGAAATAAGCGACCCTTGTTTGTCGTCAAGGAAGATATAACCATATCTTGTGGGACCTGCAGAACCTGTACTCGGAACAAACACAAAGGCTATGTTGTTTGAGGTGAACCACTGACCAGTAACAGCTCTCTGAGGATAACTATAACCAGCAAGCAATTGCGCGGTGCCGTCTTCCCAAACTCTGAGTTCAAAATTGCCTACCGCTACTGTACCACCATCGGTTGTCTTAGGAGGTGCCCATATAGCATCGTCACCTGTAATCCACCGCTTATCGCGGTAAGAATTCACTGGCTCGCCTTCCATTTTTGGAGCGTGGAGATCGCAGGGCGAAACATAGTTAGGTGGGTAATCCACTCCGTCTGAGAGAGCCAAGCGCAAGGCTGGACCCATGCCTTCTATTGAACGTATTAGGCGACCTGTTATGTTATCGGCGGTTCCCTGTGCATCGCGCCGCGTTTTTTGAGTGTGCAGCCCGCTTGCTGGTCCCACTGGGTCAGTGCCACCCATGTGTGTGCTGTTCCAGGAGTTATATGCCCATTCTTCGCCGCTGCCTACTTTTTCCAACTTATCTTTATAATTTTTCGCCGCATATTCCCACTCCGCCTCGGTTGGCATGTGATATGTTCTGCCCGTCATCTTACCTAATTTGCAAGTAAATTCCATGGCATCGTACCAAGTCATATTTGTGAAGGAACCTGAATTGCTGGCGTATTGAGGCACGCCTTCGTTGCCCATCACGGCTTTCCACAGGCCTGTTGTTATCTCGGTTTTCGCAATATAATAGCTGCTCACTTTCACGCCCGACACAGGTTTTGCATCAGAAGGGCAACCGCTTTCCTTTTCGCACCCGATGGTGAATGTTCCGCCTGGTATGTAAATCATGTCAAAGGTCACATTGCCTACAGTTTCTTTGAAATCCTCTTTTGGGGTGGGTTGCGGAAGTGCTACAGTAATAGAAGAACTGCTTGCCTTAGACGAAGATGAGGCATTTGTTCCCGAACTGCTGCCACCACTAGCTCTAGACGAAGATGAGGTATTTTGCGTACCAGAAGATGATACTTGCCCAGAAGCAGAAGAAGACGAAGAAATATTTTGCCCCGTGCTACTCGTATTCCCAGCAATTTGCGAAGAAGAGCTTCCCCCTGGCTCCGTTGCTGGCACGGCTTGGGATGAAACCTTATCACCGCCAGAAATAGAAGATGAGCTTATTTGCCCGCCTTGTATAGGTGGGGTATCTGGCTCGTTGACTGAAGGGACTTGGCTGCTGCAAGCGAACAGGATAAATGCAAGAACTGCTGCAGCAGGGAGAACAATTTTAAGGTTTACGATTCGTTTCATAAACACCTCAGGTTGGAATACGGGTTACTATATAATATACATTATTTTTTTGAAAAGAGTAAAAAAAAAACGAGGTATTTGAAAATACCTCGTTTTTTGGGTTAAATTCTCTATTCTATCTGCAGCCGCCTGTTGGACAAGGCGCTGGCGTAAATGTAGATTCGTCATTGGCCTGACGAACAGGTGTTACATTCTTTGGTATCTCTTGGCTACAGATGTTGCCGCAAGTAGTCTGTGGGAAGCTGCTGCCGTTGGTTTTTAGCTCAAACATTCTAAAGTCGGCACGCTCATACCCTATGAAGGAATTGTGATAGAAGGTCCCACCCGGTGTTATGGTGTACAGATAGTCGGCTGTATATCCATTTGAGTGCTTTACGCGGAGGAATATATTATTGACTGTAAACCACGTGCCAGCAGCAAGTACGGTCCTGCCGTTGTTCTGATTAACTGTGAACCGGAATGCGTCTGCGTCAATATCTTTTCTATAGTGATGCATAGCACTCATAGAAGTGTTGTCTTGGAACCATCCCTTGGTGTCACCGCCGTCTAACAGCCTCGAATCTTGTTTTTGAGCAGACGCAGGTATATTGACCATATCAACCATCTTATAGTCAGTTTCAAAATTGGACTGTGCTCTAGCTAATTCCTCGCCGGTCTTTAGACCAGATACGGTGGGTTTGGTGACTGTTTTTGCTTCTTTTTCAAACCTTCCCACATAACCTCCGTTGGTCATGAGATTCTGATCGGAAATAACCGACCCTAGTTTCTCATTAAGGAAGATATACGCGAATTTTACAGGTTTGCCTGAAGTTGGAACAAACACAAAGGCGATGTTGTTTGAAGTGAACCACTGACCGTTATTGCTGCCTAATTTTGCAGTGCCGTCTTCCCAAACCGTTAGGTCAAAACTACCTATTGCTATAGCACCTGTTTTCCAATGAGCATCGCTGCCTGTGATCCACCGCGGGTCGCGATAAGAATTCACCGGTTCGCTGCCTTCCAGATGCGGGGCGTGAATATCGCAACTAGGAACATATTTCGGTGGGTATGCTACATCTGCAGAAACTACCAAACGAATTGATGGACCTGTGCCATCTATTGAACGGATGAGACGCGCTGTTACGCTGCTCTCGCCAGCTACATTTGCATCGCGCCGTGTTTTCTGAGTGTGCTCTCCGCTTGTAGGTCCTACAGGATCAGTCCCATGATTAGCAGGATCCGTATTATTAACATCCCAAGAATTATACGCCCATTCTTCGCCGTTTATACTGCTACCACCGCCTACTTTTTCTAGCCTGTCTTTGTATTTTTTTGCCGCATACTCAAATTCTGCTTCGGTCATTATACGATAATTCCTGCCTGTAAGCTGGGTTAACTTGCAAGCGAATTCAAAGGCTTGATACCAAGTTGATTGAGTGTAGGAGGTGCTGGCAGAGCCACCGGATTTGCCCATAACGGCATTCCACAGTTGCTGTGTCACCTCGTTTTTCATAATAAAATAATTGCTGACTTTCACGCCCGGCACAGCTTTGGCTGTACCCTGCGGGCATCCACTCTCGCAGCCGAGAGTAAATTCGCCACCTTGTATGTAAATCATATCAAAAGACACACCGTTTACCGTTTCCTTGTAGTCTTGTTTTGGAGTGTTGACTGGAGGTACTGCTTGTATTGAAGAAGAACTATTAGCCTTAGACGAAGACGAGGCATTTGTTCCCGAACTGCTGCTGCCAGCTTTAGACGAAGATGAGGCATTTTGCGTACTGGAACTACTTCCACTACCACGTGAGCTAGATGATGTTTGCCCAGAAGCAGCAGAAGACGAAGAAACATTCTGCCCTGCGCTACTACTATTTGGCGTATTTCCGGCAACTTGCTGCGAAGAAGAGCTTTCCTGACCCCCTGTTCCTGGCTCCGTTGTCAGGGAAGAGGAAGAAACCCCAGAATCACTGCCACTGGAAATAGAAGACGAACTTGTAAAAGAAGACGAACTTGCAAAAGAGGATGAGCTTGCAAAAGAAGATGAGCTTATTTGCGTGCCTACAGGAGGAATATCGGGTTCATTGGTGGAAGGGACTTGGCTGCTACAAGCGAACAGGATAAAAATAAGAGCTGCCGCTGCAGGGAGAAGAATTTTAAGGTTTACGATTCGTTTCATAAACACCTCAGGTTAGAATACGGGTTACTATATAATATATATTATTTTTTTGAAAAGAGTAAAAAAAAACGGGGTACTTTGAAAGTACCCCGTTTTTTGGTTAAATTCTCTAGTTGCAGCCGCCCGAAGGGCATTTAGCTGGCACAAATGTGGATTGACCCTTTTCCTTATCGTTTACATACATAGCTGCGGGAGCTAGACCCTTTGGAATTTCTTCACCGCAAATGTTACCGCAGTTAGTTCTGGGCATATTGTTGTTGTCAACTTTCTTGAACATCCTAAAGTCGGCACGCTCATATCCCATAAAGGAGTTGTGGTAGAAGGTACCATCTTCCGCTACTGTGTACAGATAATCGGCTGTATATCCGTTTTTGTGCTTTACGCGCAAGAACGTGTTGTTGACTGTAAACCATTCGCCAACAGCTAGCACAGCAGCCCTTTGACCTTGCTGATTAACGGTGAAGCGGAATTCGTCTGGGTCAACGTCTTTTCTGTAGTGATGAGCACCTTGCATGGAAGTATTGTCTTGGAACCATCCCTTGGTCGCACCGCCGTCTAGCAAACGAGCATCTTGTTTTTTAGCAGAGGCTGGTATGTTTTCCATATCTACCATCTTATATTCTTCCGCAAACTTGGACTGTGCTTTGGCTAATTCCTCGCCGCTCTTTAAGCCAGATACGGAGGGTTTGGCAGCGGTTGAAGTTGTCTTTTCGAACCTTCCAATGTAGCCGCCGTTAGACATCATGCGACCCTCGCCTATAACCGAGCCTTGTTTATCGTCTAGGAAGATATACGCATATTTTACGGGAGTGCCAGAACTTGGAACAAATACAAAGGCTATGTTGTTTGAAGTGAACCACTGTCCATTGGTGCTGCCTAATTTTGCGGTACCGTCTTCCCAAACCTGAAGGTCAAAATTACCTATCGCTATTGAACCTGTCTTCCACTTGTTATTGTCTCCTGTTATCCAACGCGGGTCGCGGTAAGAATTAGTTGGTTCGCCACCCAGCACTGGAGCGTGGATATCGCAACTTGGAACATAGTTTGGAGGGTAAGCCATATCTGCCGAAACAACCAAACGAGTTGCAGGACCTATGCCATCTATTGAACGGATTAAGCGTGATGTCACTCTATCGGAACCCTCAGAATCTGCATCTCGGCGTGTTTTCTGAGTGTGCTGCCCGCTTGAGGGTCCCACAGGGTCTGTTCCGCCCATGTGCTTATCGGCATCCCAAGAGTTATATGCCCATTCTTCGCCCGTCATGCCGTTGCCGCCTATGTTTGACAACTTATCCTTGTATTTTTTTGCGGCATATTCAAACTCCGCCTCGGTCATCAAATGATAATTTTTGCCCGTTTTTTTGCTCAATTCACAAGCGAATTCAATGGCTTCGTACCAAGTTCCACCGGGTTTGGAAAAAGTTCCATCTTGTTTGGGCTTGTCTTTCATCACTTCTTTCCAGACCGCCGCTGTTGCCTCGGCTTTCATAATAAAATAGCTGCTCATATTCACGCCTTCCACAGGTTTTGCCGCACCTGTCTGGCATTTCATTCCACTTTCGCATCCGAGAGTAAATGTGCCGCCTTGTATGTATATCATATCAAAAGACGTATTGCCCACTGTTTCTTTGTAGTCTTGTTTGGGAATGTTGGGTGGTGGCAACGTTTGCGCAGCGGAAGAAGAACTGTTAGCCTTAGATGAAGATGAGGCATTTTGCGTTGCGACCGAACTGCTGCTGCCAGCTCTAGCCGAAGATGAGGCATTTTGCGTTGTGCCAGAAGACGAAGAAACATTCTGCCCCGCGCTACTCGTATTTCCGACAATTTGCGAAGAAGAACTTCCACTTGGCTCTACTGGCTCGGCTTGGGATGAAACCTTATCACCGCCAGAAATAGAAGATGAGCTTATTTGCCCGCCTTGTATAGGTGGGGTATCTGGCTCGTTGACTGAAGGGACTT
>Ga0268262_10002767_pt1 | contig 19865 bp, 18 predicted proteins | sample TergutNc150P3_FD_190354 | JGI IMG/M metagenome (GOLD analysis project Ga0268262, IMG submission 190354) | Nasutitermes corniger P3 segment gut microbial community from laboratory colony in Florida, USA - Nc150 P3 (SPAdes) (version 2) | ecosystem: Host-associated > Arthropoda: Insects >... | reverse complement strand
CCCTCCGTCTTTTCACTCAGATTAGTGTCCGATTCCACTTCCATTTGTGTCATGTCATGCCCTTCCATTTGTAGTTTCATTACTAATTTGTCATAAACTTCATTAACAGTCAAGCTGGATGTATCAATATAGTCAACCCCCGGTGCAAGAATAAGGCTTCCTTCGACCTTGTTTTTATCGATCTCGTCCCTCTTTAGAATTGCCTGGCGTATCTCCTCGAGGCTTAGCGAAGAAACCCCCTGGTCGTAGCGGCGCTCTGCCCTGGCTTCCGCCGAGGCATCCAGGTAGAAACGGTATTCGGCGTTGGGGAAAACCACAGTGGTCATGTCGCGGCCTTCCACGACGGCGTTATGTGTCCCGGCTATTTTGCGGACTATATCGTTAACCACATGGCGAAGGGGGACTATTGCTGAAAATGGCGCTGAGAGCCTGTCGATTTCATCCGAGTGAAGGAGGTTCGTCACATCTTCATTATCAAGGAATACCGAAGTATTCCTGTAATCGATTTTGGCGGTCTTGGCGTATTCAAGGGCTTTTTCCGGCTCGGAAGGGCTTATTCCGTTTCTTATGCAGCCAAGGGTTAATGCCCTGTAGATGTTTCCTGAGTTAATATAGGTAAATGGGCCATTTAAGGTAAGTTTTTCAGCCAATAGCCTGGCTATAGTGCTTTTTCCTGAGCCCGCAGGGCCGTCAATCGCGATTACCAAGTCTTGCTCCTTAATTTAGCCAATTCTTCCGCTGTCAGAGGCCGTGAATCCCCTTCTTTTAACGAACCCAGGCATACCGGCCCTATACGAACCCTATGCAGCCGTTGCGGGTGCAGGTGAAAATGTGAGAAAATCCTGCGAATTTCCCTGTTTTTGCCCTCAATAAGCACCACCCTCATGGATTTCCTGCCTGTCCTTTCTATGTACCTTGCCCTGTAAAGGATTCCCTCAATAATTAACCCTCTTTCAAATTCTTCCACTACCTTGTCAGGTATTGGGGAAGTTGATTCAACCAGGTATTCTTTTTCAATTTGGGCACTGGGATGGCCTAGGTTGGCAGCAAATTCCCCGTCATTGGTAAAAATAATGAGCCCTGTTGAACGATAATCCAGCCGGCCAACATTGTAAAGCCGTATGGATGAAGGGCTGCTTGCTTCTCCAGTACTGCTTTGTTTATAAACAGGGAGTAAATCCAATGCAAGCGGCCTTCCCTGCGGATCGCTTGAGCTGCAAATATAAAGCGGCGGCTTGTTTAGAGCCAGGTACAGCAGGCGGCTTTCTATCTTTACGCTTCGCCCGTCGAAGCGTACATCATCCTCAGGCAGGACTTTATAACCGGGAGTAGTTACCTTATTTCCGTTAACCGTTACTTTTCCCTGGGCGATAAGCGACTCCGCTGTCCTTCGCGAAGCTACCCCAGCGTGGGCAAGGAATACCTGTAGCCTTATCGGGGCAGGATTAGCGTTCTCCTTGAAGCTCAAAACGCTCTGCCTCGCTTTCATCCAGTTTGGGAAGGTCGGCGATGCTGCCCAGCCCAAAAACTTTCAGGAATTCCCTGGTAGTTCCGTATTGAGTGGGCCTACCGGGTACATCTTTTTTTCCCATTTCCGTTATTAGCTTTTTTTCAAGAAGAAGCCGGATCATATTATCTACCTGCGTGCCGCGTATAGCTTCCACCTCTACCCGTGTTATTGGCTGCGAATAGGCAATTATTGAAAGCGTTTCCATAGCAGCCCTGGAAATGCGGTTCTTCTTGCCGTACCGGGTTTTTAAAGTTTCCCATAAAGCTTTTTTTGGCGAAATCATGTAGCCACCGGAAACGAATTGCAGCTCCAAGCCGGAATCCGGTTCGGCATAGCGGCTTTGTAGCTTTTCAAGGGCATCTCTAACCGCTTCCTGAGAAAGAAAAGAAATACGGGAAAGAGCAGACTCGTCAACGGCTTCTGCTTCAAGAAAGAGAATCGCTTCTATTAGGGCTGTTTCATTTGTCTGATTGGAATTTGTCATGCCCACCTGATAATTATATCTCCAAACATGCGGTTTTGAAAAACCGCTATAATGTGCTGTTTTGCCACTTCCAGCAAAGCGAGAAACGCGCAGACAAAATCCAAAATAGAATCGGCGCGAACAAGCAGATCCGCAAACCGGCATTCCTTCCGTTCCTCAAGGATTTCATAAAGAAGGACTTTTTTTTCGTTTATAGTAATTTCTTCGTATAGATCAATGATCCTTTCCCTTGATAGGCCGCGGGTATATTCCGCGAAAATTGTCAGCAAATCCCAGACGTCAACTTTTTCCCATAAAGCCTCATCGTCAAAAGGAAGGGATCGTTCAATTCGCTTCTTCTCTATTACCCATTCAGCCTCCCTTACCTTTTCCTCCATAAGGCCGGAAAGCTTTTTAAATTTCTGGTATTCGATGAGTTGTTCTACCAGTTCCTGCCTGGGGTCTTCGTCTTCATCGTCGGAAGAAATTTCAATCGGAAGCAGCATCCTGGATTTTGTAAGAAGCAGAGTGGCCGCCATAGCCTGAAATTCTGAAATTTCTTCAAGATCAAATTCAGATAAATCGGTCAGATAATCCAGATACTGCTCTGTAATTTCCGCGATAGGAATGTCGAAAATATTTACTTCGTTTTTGTTTAATAAAAATGAAAGAAGAGCCAAAGGGCTTTCGAATTTATTTAGTTTGAAACTGCGAAACCCGCTACATATCACGGGGTTTTCGCCCAAGGAAGCCGCCATTCACTTTATATTACGTTTTTACGCCTTTTCTGGCAAGGTAGGCACTGCACGTTTGCTATGCGTGAGCGTAATTACTGCTTGTTATCAAGGTTTTCCTCAATAGCCTTTTTCACCGCACATTCAATAACTTGATCAAAATTAACCAGTTTTTGATCTAATTTACCTAAAATAGCCATTTGCAATTGTTCCATAGCAATTTCATGGGAATCCGATACGGAAAATAACTCATTCGGCTTTATGCCCAATGCTTTAGCCAGCCGTTCCAGCACATCAGCAGTCGGGAAATTTTTGGCAACTTCTATCATGCCGAGATAATTGGTAGACAAACCGGCTCTTTCCGCCAATTCAGGCTGGGTAATTCCAAGCCGCTTCCTGTGTTTCTTCAAATTTTGAGCTAAAAGCTCCTTTATATTTTCCACTTTTATATCCAATTTCCCTATCTATTTACTAATTATAAGAGCCTTCATGGACTTGACAAACCAAATATTGTATAGTTTAATTCTTTATTGGTTGGTTTTTATGTAATTTTTCGTTTATTGAATAGGAATTAAGAAAGACCGCAAATACCGCTTTTTTGGAAGAGTCAAATTAGCATAACCCGGCATTGCCGGATAAAAAAAACTGGCATTGCCAGAGGTAAAATTGTTATTGAGAGGTTTTTTATGAAGAAGAAAGCAGGTTTGGTTCTGCTGCTGGTTGCTGTGGTAGCGGTATTGGCGTTTGCTTCAGAGCGCGTCTCATTTAGGGTTACTGGTAATGGTCAATTTGGTGAAGTGCCTGAAGGTATCCAGGTAAATTGGGTTGAATACGGATCTTTCGGGGGATACGTTAATTACACAGTTACAGGAAATGTTGATAGTTTGAAGATAGTGCTTACGCTAACTTATACCAATATTTGGGGCACCCACACAACTTCACGCTCCAACAATGAAAGCTGGATTTCAAAAGGAAAAACGTATACGGCTAAGTTTCCGGGGTTTTCGTCGAACCTTAATGTTACAGGGGCGGAAGTTACGCTTGAAAATGTAGTCTACAAGTAAGGAACAATGCACGGGTGTCCAGCGCAAAGGTCGGACACCCGGTCATCGGTATTGACAGACCCTGATTAAGCCCGACTTAAAAAATTATTTTTCGTGTTGGTTCATGTGGTTCGTGGTAAATTATTTGAAAATTGATTTCCGCCAATAATAATGCTCCCAACTACCAGCTTGCCCGAGTCAAGCAGTAATTTCCCCGTGTTTTCTTTCATGCTGTACGACCTTTTAACCAGCATTGGAAAACCACCGGCGTTGTCGGATAAAAAAATGATATGAAAAGAGGCTTTTTATGAAAAAGAAAGCATTGATGGGCGTTGTATTGCTCGCAATCGTGGCAACAGGGGTTTTCGCGCAGGGGTTTTCTATGGCGGCTGGCGGCGGTGCGCTTTTTGACTGGAGCGCCATCGGCAACGGCCTTGATTTTCAATATCCAGGTTATGGTGGTTTTAAAGCGGATGTGCAGAACCTCTCCTTCGGCGGCTACGGTTTTATCGACGCTACCTACGCGGAACTGGATGTCAGCTTTGCCTATGGAAAGCTAAAACTGATAGATAATGATAAGTGGGGTGTGGGCGTGGATGCGTGGAATAGAGTGAGAGCTCAGTATGGGGACTTATTTGAAGGCAGCGAGCTCCAGCTAGGCTTTACGCTCCTGGGCAAGTACCCAATAGGTTTGGGCGGCTTTACCTTTTTCCCCCTCCTCGGCGCCGACTACAACATGATACTTTCAGGCTGGGACAAAAATGGTAATGCAGGTTATTCCAACAAAGATATGAACCAGTTCGGCCTCCTCGCCGGCGCCGGGCTTGATTTTCCTTTCTCAAGCGCTCTATTCCTTAGGGTCGAAGCCATGTTCCACCTCCGCTTCCCCGTTAAAATATTTAATGATATGGTGAAGCTCTATAATGGGACGGGTGAGGTTAATGCTAAAGCGCCCTTCGGCATCGGCCCCCGTATCCAGATCGGCGTGGGCTACAGGTATAGCGGCGGTAGCGGAAGCGCGAGTTCCTCTTCCTCATCATCACGATCAGGAAAATACATGCTAGTAAACGCCGACGCGCTGAATGTCAGAAGCGGACCATCCGCTGATGCTGCCCTTGTTGGAACGCTACCGCGCAATACTCGTGTTGAAGTACTTGACAGATCGGGTACGTGGTGGAAAATCAAGTCCGGAAAAATTCAAGGGTATGTCAATTCCTCATACCTTAAAGCGGAATAATCCGTCAATCTCCCTGAGAAAGAGCCAGGTACCATATGCATTAATATAACTCCCAATATTTCTCACAAAGGCACAAAGCTCACAAAGGACACAAAGAAAAACATAAATTTTCCTAATTTTACAGCTTTTGTATCATTAAAATACTAAAGGTTTTTATGGATCGATCTTTTTCTTATGTTAACGCAGATAATACCATGCACCATTTCGTGTTGTTAGTGGTAAAATTGTACTCCCTGATCCGGCAAAGCATCACAGATATCCCTGTAAAAAAACCCTGTGCAGGGTTCTGTGGCCTCTGGGAAAAGTTCCAGGAGAGGTTCCAGAGCAAAGCGCCGCTCCTTAAGCCTTGTGTGGGGAATAACAAGATCGGCTTCGTTCACGGTGTAGTCCCCAAAAAGAAGGATATCAATGTCCAAAAAACGCTCGCCCCAGCGCCTTTCCTTTGACCTGTCCCTCCCAAAACGCGCTTCTATTTCATGCAAGCGGGAAAGCAGCTCCCTTGCCGAAGCCGTTGGGGAAGAAGCTTCAATCGAAGTGTAATTCGGCTCGTAGTGGCCTTCCATCACTGTGTTTATAAAACTGCCCTGATCCGTAACGTAGAGAGGTTTTGTCTCATAAAGCGAAGCCATTCGTAAGCCGGTTAAAACTTCCTCAAGCGCTTTCACAGCGTCAAGCACAATTCGGCACGAATCCCCCAGATTCGATCCCAAACCCAAATAAACTTTCATCTAGTAGTTCGTAACACCTAAAACTTTACTCAAAATACCTCTCACAAAGGCACGGAGCTCACAAAGGAATATCGAATAATTTTGGTTCCGTATATTTCCTTCTTTGTGATCTTTGTGCCTCTGTGTGAGATCATATGTGATCAATGCATTTATAAACATTTAGTTGCTCATAGTACTAATTGCCTTCCGCACCTTCCTTGGCGGCTTTTTTAGGTTTGGGTTTTTCTTCCTGATGAGCGGCAGGAAACTCCCGGCCTGGGAACATGATTTTTCGCAGCTTCTGTTCAAGTTCCGCGGCAAAAGCGGGATTTTGCGCTACATAGTCCCTGGCGCTGTCCCTGCCCTGCCCTATTTTCTCTTCCCCGTATGAATACCACGCTCCCTTTTTATCGATTAGCCCGTGCTTAACCGCAGCATCAAGCAGGCTTCCTTCGGCGGAAATTCCCTTCCCAAAGAGGATTTCCAGCTCGGCGCGCCTGAAAGGCGGCGCTACTTTGTTCTTGACAACCTTGACTTTCACACGGTTCCCAATTGCGTCGGTATCCTTTCCAGCTTCGATAGTTTCGGTTTTGCGGACTTCAAGGCGCAGCGAGGAATAAAATTTCAGGGCGTTGCCGCCGGTTGTGGTTTCAGGGTTTCCGAACATAACGCCGATCTTCATGCGGATTTGGTTTATAAAGATGATGATGGTCCTGGATTTGCCGATGATGGCGGTGAGCTTCCGCATAGCCTGGCTCATAAGGCGCGCCTGCAGGCCCATTTGGGCATCCCCCATGTCGCCGTCAATTTCCGCCTGGGGGGTTAAAGCTGCCACTGAATCCACGACAATCACGTCCACAGCGCCGGAACGCACCAGGCTCTCGGCGATTTCAAGCGCCTGCTCGCCTGAATCCGGCTGGGAAACCCATAAATTGTCGATATTGACCCCCAGGTTTTTGGCATAAACCGGATCCAGAGCGTGCTCCGCGTCAACAAAGGCGGCAATGCCCCCCAGTTTCTGCGCTTCCGCGACCGCGTGAAGGGCTAAAGTTGTTTTCCCTGATGATTCAGGGCCGAAAATTTCAATAATCCTGCCACGGGGGTACCCTCCTATCCCCAAAGCTTCGTCCAAAAGTATGGAGCCGGTTGGTATTACCTCGATCCCGGCAGCACTGCTGCTTGAGCCAAGCTTAATAAGGGAACCTGAACCGTATTGTTTTTCAATCTGAAGCCTTGCCGCTTCCAGTGCTTTTTCTTTTTCTTCCGTAGAAGCCAGGGGGTTTCCCTTTGGTTTTTCGCTTTCGCCAGACTTTGACATTTTTATTCTCCCTCCCCTATACTGCACCAATATGGATTTTGCTTTGATTTTCGCAAATTTTTTTTATAAATTTCATAATATGCCCCTTGCGGGTGTTTGTCGATAGCCATCAGAATTAAGCTATTATTTTTTCGTTTATCATGGTATATTTATCATTGTGGGAGAAAACCAGGCTGATTTTGTTGTTACCGCTACCCGGTCAATGAAAGATTATGCGAACCGTGTAGCGGAGCAAATAATAAAAATCCCCCGTTTTAGTTCAATGGCCGAAACCATTAATGGGGTTGAGCTTCTTAGCACGGATCGTTTTGCCGACGGCGAAATGGAAGTCAGCGTCAGGAAATCCGTGCGTGGCAAGCATATAGTGCTTTTCGCAAGCTGCTGCAAGAATGACGCAGGCATTGAAGCCGAAGTAGCTAAAATAGAACTATACCACGCGATTGACGCGTTAAAGCGATCGCAGGCTGATAAAATCATCGTTTTTGAGCCGTATATTTCATGCTCCAGATCGGACAGGAAAACCCGCCGCAACTCCGTAGGCCTTTGGATTCACTTCAAGATCCTGGCCAGCCTGGGAGTAAATCATATTGTCACATACCAGCTCCATTCAAATAAATCCGAGTCAATGGTAGACCCAACAATCTGCGCCCTCGACAATATTCCGGCGCTTACGCTTCTTGAACAGTACCTTTGCGACGTTTACATACAGAACATGAAAACCCTCGAAGAGGTGGTAAGGCCTAATTGGGCTTTTTGTTCGGTTGATGCGGGCGGGGAAAAACTTGCCAGGGAATTCGCGAACGCGTTTGGCGCGCCTTTGGTTGTCGCCCATAAGCAGCGGGACTATTCCAAGGTCAATACGGTTGAATCGGTGAATATCCTTTCAGCGGAGCCTATTGAAGGCAAAGTGATATGGATAGTGGACGACATGATAGACACGGCGGCATCCGTGGAAGGGCTAATCAAGGCCTTAAGCGTCCTTAATCCCAAAGAAATCAACTTAATAGCGGTACACGCCCTTTTTTCGCCGCCAGCCGCGAAAAGGCTTAACAGGCTTGAGGGCGAGGGATTGGTTCGCCGTATCATAGTTGCCGATACGGTAGGGACTTCCAGTTTTCTTGAAACAATTCCCAGCCTGGAAGTGGTTCCGTCCACCAAACTGTCCGCGAAGCTCATCGCAAGCCTTGAAACCAATGAATCAATAGCAAAAATAATGCGGGTTTTTAGCGCGGAAAAATATTTGAAATCCCCGGGCTTATTCAGTAACGAGTAAAGTAAGAGAAAAGAACTTCCATAAAGCCAATCAAAGCGCCCAGGATCGCCCCAAAGATATTTATCCATTTCAATTGATCGGCCATTACGTCAAGGACGATTTTTTCCACCCTGAGCATATCCAGTGAATCGATCCTGTCGGAAACCAGTACTTTTACATTGACTGAAGAAAGCGCCCCGTCCATATTTTCGTCCATGGTTTCCGCCGCTTTCAGGGCTAAAAAGGAATCGGCTTTTTGCTTGTTGACTTTAGCCAGTGAAAGAAACTCCCTTGTAGTCAGTCCGGGATACCTCTCAATTACTTTCTCCAGCGCTTTTCTGTACGCCGAAATTTTTCCCTGGGACTGGCTCTTCATTTCCCTCGCTAAGCCGTTTTTTACAAGCCCTGTGGCAGCCGGAATAAAAAGCCCGCCAAAATCCCGGAAACCGGCTTTTACCCTTTTGCCAAAATTGTCAGAATCTTCCGGCTTTGGCTCCGAACCCAGGATCAGGTTCTTGAATAATTCTTCCAGAAAACAGTCAAAAACGTATGAATTAAAAAAATCCTTTAACAATTCGGATAAGGGAAAATCGCCCGGATCATCAAGCCAGGCGGAGAGGGGTTTTTCAAGCATTTTATCGGTATATCCGCCAATCACATTTTCTACATTAACGCGCACATCGGGCCTGGCAAGCCGTTCCCTTAAAACAGCCGGGGTAAAGAGTTCCTGCTCTACCATGCGGCCTATGCTGTCCGCAAGCTTATGGCGCTCTCTGGGCAAAATGCCGGGGGTAAAAGGAAGCCTGATGCCAAAAAGCCGGATTTCTCTTAAAGGGCGAAAGAGCATTTTTATTGCCACCGCATTTGTTACATAGCCAATCAATGCCCCTATGGCCGGCGGAAGAACCCAAAATAGAATTTCTTTCATTGGCTCATTGTTTTGGAAGCGGTAATTGCCTGGCTTTCATTGTCAAAGATCAATAAAGAAGACTCCTGAAGCCAGCCGCGGGAAACGGCGCCTGATGCCTGGTAATTGCTTTCCCCGAGTACCCATGATTCGATTTTCCCGTTGTTATTGGTCCGTGCGCGCTCAATTATGCGCAAAATTGTTCCACGCCTGATGTAACCCTGGGAGACCGCTTTAGGGCCGTTCTCACTTAACAGATTCGCGAACGAAACATTCACTACGCCGTAACCTATATACTCCCTAGCCAAAGGATGGGTAGTGGGAGGCAAAACCGGCTGCTCTTCCGATGAGCGGTTGCAGGAAAATGTAAAGGCAGCTGCAAATAGAAGGAAAATAAAGTGTTGATTGTTTACGCTTAAATGCCTTAATCTCATGTAATGCCTAGTATAAGAAAAATTTCGTCTCTTGTCATCTTTATTTGCCTTTTCCAGTCTGCGGTCTTTGCCGAAGAAAAGCAATCAGGTTTTGAATTATTCGTTACGCCTACTTTTGGCATGCTTTACGGCCAGGCGAAGGAAATTGTCTTTAAAGACTCAGTAAGCCTTAATTTTCTCAGCGAGCTTCAATGGGATATAATGCCGCTTTTTTACGCGGGTTTGGATGCGGACATCGAGCTGGTAAACAATTATTCAAGGCACGGCTTTACAGGAACCTTTTCCTTAAAAATGGGAATTCCCCAGAAAACCGGAGTTATGGTAGACAGGGACTGGGAGGAGAAGCACTGGTTGAGCAACGACACACTTACAAATTATTCGCGACACAACAATTTTTCTGAAAGGGCAATTCTGGCGGATCTTTCGCTTGGCTATTCTTTTCCGTTGTACAATTTTATAGCGCTTGGGATAAATGCAGGTTTTACATATATGCATTATTACTGGATCGCAAAGGATGGTTATTATCAATATCTTAATACTGGGCAGACCTGGGATGATGATATCCCGAAAGTACCAATGTATGGGAAAGTGATTGAATACGAACAGAATTGGTTTGTTTTATCTCCCGGTGTTTTTGCCAGGTTTCGCCTTGGCAGTTACTTTTCCCTTAACGGAAATTTTAAATACAGCCCTCTAATCTACTGCGCCGATAAGGACAATCATTTGCTTAGGGGCACAATATTTCAGGATTATCTTTTTTACGGCCATTATTTGAAAGGGGGCGGAGGCATAACTTTTTCGCCCATGAGCAATATGGATATTGTCCTTTTCCTTTCCTACAGTTCCATAACAGATTCCAGAGGAGATTCCTATTTTTATTCTATAAACCATAGCGGAATTGCGGGAGGAGGATATTCCGCTTTCGAATTTGGGCTTTCAGCCAGGCTGCGCCTTTTCGGCTTATACTAATACCGTATTATTGTTTCGATCTTAATTTAACGGATTTTTGTTCGTCAGCCGTTTTTAGAAGCAAAATGAACTCATTTTCATTAATATCAAAGGGAAGTGCAATTTGAAAGCTATCATAACCAGCCTGGGAAAAATAAACGCGATGTAAAAAGACATACGGAGTCTGGCTTTCTGCCGATTTTGACTCCGATTTTATTTTGGCCGGAGTTACTGCGATTTCAACTTCTCCAGAATAAGCAACTCCTGTCTTTGGGCTTTGCTTGGTTATTCCCAGAATCTGAGCGTCTCCTTCTTTCAGGATTGCCATTGTAACAGTGTTGCCGCCAAGCTTTACATCTGGCATTGCCCGCGAATATTTTGAAACAAAGGTTATCATTAGGCAGCAAATAATGATCATAACAAAAGTCATCACATTGCCGCGGGTGCCGAAAATTCTTTTTGCGACGCTCATCTTTCCGGATTTATTGTCGTACAGATCCCGTACCGCAGAAGAAGCCTTACTGAGCCTGTGCTCCCTTGAATAATAGAACACAGGCTCCTTTTCTATATTTTCATCCAGGCTTGCTAAACTGTAGTGTTTTTCATTATCAGCGTTTTGATTATCTTCAGCCATCATTCCTTCCCATTCAGCCATGCTTCACCGGCAAGGCCGGCTGCCTTGGTTGCCAGTTCCAGCGGATCAATAAACCGCTTTCTTAGATCATCGGCTTTAGCGCAGGCGATAAGAAGGCTTACGGCGGCGGCGGCACAGTTATAGGCGTTAAACCGGCCTTCCCTGGCCATCCTGGCGGCAATGGCGGCGCATATACCCGCCAGCAAGTCTCCGCTCCCGCCAGACGCCAGATTCGCTGCCATGCCGTCCACTATTCCGAGGCGGCCATCCGGAGAAGCAATATGGATCACATGGCACTTAAAAATGATAGTCGCGTTATATTCCCGGCTTAAGTTCAAGAGCGCCGGAACGGGATGGCAGAGCAAGTCGTCCTTATCGATTCCGGAAAACCTGCTTAACTCGCCGGTATGGGGTGTAAAGATCGCGCTGCCGTTAAATTTTGCGTTTTTTGCCAGTTCGACGGCATCTGCATCCAGTATCAAAGGCGTCCCTGTTTTTTCTTTCTGCAGCGCTTTTTCCAAAACCGGAACGCGTTTTTCATCCCTGCCCCATCCTGGCCCAAGAAGTATTGCGTCAGGCGTGAATTTCCCTTCAAAATCCATATCCACAGCGGATACCGGGGAAACCATGATTCCGCCCGCACTTGAAGCAAGAATAGGATATATATCATCATCCGCCACAAGGCGTACAAGCCCTGCCCCTGCCGCCTGTGCCCCACGCCCGGCAATTAGAGCGGCGCCTGCTGTTCCTGCCGCGCCGGCACGTATCTCCACAGTTCCCCTTTCGTATTTGTGCGAATGCGCTTTTACAGCGGGAATTCTTATACAAGCGCTTTCCCAGTCAAGCAATTCAGCGCTGCTGCCACGGTAATGATCTATAATTCCTTTAGGGAAGATTCCGTTTACGCTCTCGATAATTCCCGCGTAAGGCCGGGCTGCTGGAGTATAAAGGCAACGCGACTGAGGTTCGACAGCCAGGGTAAGGTCAGCCCTGACTATAGGCATACCGCTTTTCCAGTCATCAGAATTTCCCGATGGAAGGCCCACTGAAACAACAAAAGGCTTTTTGCCGCGAGAATTAATGGCGTTAACCATTTCCATTGCCGGGCCATGCAGAGGCCCTGCTATGCCTGTACCTGCAATGCCGTCTACAATAATACCAGAATCGCTTATTAAATTTTTTCCTGTTTCTTTGTTCCATACAAACACCGGAGCTTTCATTTTTTCAAGAGACTTAAGAATTTCTGCCCAGGGGCTGATTTCAAAATCATTAGGCCGCCGGCTTATAACGATCGCGCAAGATGGCGCTTCCACAAAGCCCAGAAGGATCCAATGGCGAAGCATAACCAGGGCATCTGCGCCGTTGTTTCCGGTTCCTGAAAAAACGGATATTTTTGGGCGGTTTTTAAAAAGCTCTCCGTACCGGCACACGAGAATTTCCGCGCTGAGCCTACCGGCGGCTTCTATCAGTGAAAAGACATTGAAACCCCATTCGTCCTGCGCTTCCTTATCCAGCGCCCTTGAATCTTCGGCGGATAAAAGAAGGCGGTTTTCCCCGTTAATCATTGAAAGCCTCTATAAAAGAATATCTAAAAATTTATCGGAAGGAATTTGTCTGTCCTCCACCATACCAGTTTTACCTGCCAGTCGTCGACCAAAAGCCCCGATAAAATTCCGTCGGCGCTGAGATCAAAGGCGTTAAACTGCAGTTCATCATTATCAACCTTGATAAAGCCCTGGCGTTGCTCTCCTGTTGTTCCGAATTCGGAAGGCATGACAAGTATGGAGTAACCGCCTTCTACCGGAAAAGAAAGAAATATCCTTCCGTTCCTGACAATTCCAAGCAATGAATACAGCATCTTAATAGTGATTTTTCTGTTTTGTTCCGTATACTGGTATTCAAAAAAAGGCACATCCACATATTTCTCCCAAAGTCCGTCTTCGACATTCATAATCCAGATAACAGAGCTGTCCTGCTCAATTCCCGTTCTGATGTTTGTGGATTCGTCAAATGTATTCCTGTAATAATCCACTTTGATATACAGGGTCCTTGAATCCGGCCCGGCAAAAATCGTGTCCAGCGAGGGGAATACGTTGTCCCTGTCCGATGGAATTGGCAGCGCGTTTGATTTTAACTGGATTAAATACAGCAAGTTTCCGTCAGGATCGAACCAATACGTGTCCCATCCGTTAGGAGTCCTGCATACTACTGCGAGCTCGTCCCTGAACGAGGTAAAAAGGTTTTCAATTTTCGGAAAAGGGCTGCCGCCTGAGCCTTCCCTGCCTAAATATTCAATAAATTTTCCATCCGCGCCAAAATGAAGGATCGTATTGTTCAAAAGGGCCTTGCTTTCAGAATCAAAACCATGCTTTTCGTAGGGAAGAAGATCCCGCACGTATATGTGTTTGCGGGAGTCAACGGTAATTTCTCCCGGCTCCTCTAGAGGGTAGGAAACCGCCCAACGGGTTACCATGCTCCCCTCTGACAGGGGCTTCAACGTAAGTGGAGGAGGATTGGTTTCCTCGTTATAAATCATGAAAAGCAGATCGCCGTATGAGTTATACCTTAAAATTTTACCACCATTGCCGTCTGATATATAAAAAAGCCCGTCCCGCATGGCTACGTCTGTGCGACGCATCCCCCTGTCCCCTTCGAGGTTAAAAAAAGCGATTTGATTTTCAAGCTTGCCGATGTCCAGCGCGAAAAGGTCTTCCCGTTCAACGGAAGCGATCTTTGATGAATTCCTGCAGCCGCCAAACAGAAGAACAGCAAGAACAACAAATAAATTATGCCACGCTTTCATAATTCTACCTTAAACAGCAGGGATAATGTTGTCAATTGAATAGGGCAACAAAGGAAAAACGAAGAATTTTGATATTTTTATTTTCTTCTTGTAAAAACCCTAAACTTCCGATAGTATACATTAACGATGAAAGCCTCATTCGTACCGGCATGGAAATCAATTTAAGGTAGGGGTATTTTATATGAAAAAGCTATTCAATGCATTAGGTACAATCGCTATGCTGTCGGCACTCGTCCTCTCTTTCACAGCCTGCAACGATCTCATGAGTTTGATCGGCGGCGACGACAAAAAAACCGATACCCCTAACCTGGGAAAAACGATGACGCTCTCTGGTCAGGTCTATGTGATGAAAATGGACGAAGATTCTCCATTGATAAGTTTCGAAACATATAAGAAAGGCGACCTTATTGTTACCGCAAGGGGCATGACTGAAAAAGGAATAATCCAAAATGGGCAGCTCAGCATTACGCTGGGAACGCCTGCATTACTGGGAAATATAAAAGATGATGATTATGAAGATGATGCTCTGACAGTTAGCCCAAGTAACGCAAAAGGATACTCATTGGTTTTTTATATTGAAAACACAGGCGGTCGCCAAAGGTTGGAGAGAGGTTACATCACCATAGTTGGTACTACTAGCGCCACTCAGGAGATGGTGCAATATTTTTATGTTGATAGAGACGTTACCATAAGCAGTAAAGAGAAAATAAATACCTATGACACTTACGATGGTGTTACCGAAACCTATACTGATAAAGCCTATAGCCTTTCGTTAAAAGCTGGCTGGAACACATTATACATTAAAGCCTCTATTAACGAAAGCGGCAAAACCAAAGAATATATCAATACCATTTCCCTTGCCAATCCGAGCAACCTCAAATGGGTGCTTAGTGGTTCTGATGAAGGAGGCGGAGCAAGCGGAGGCAGCGACAGCGATGATGACGATGATGATGGCGACGGTGATATGGTATGGACAGCCATTACAAACAGCTCAATCAACTACACAACCGCAATCGCTTATGGCAACGACAAATTTGTCGCCTGGGGTTGGGACGGCTATACCAGCAAAATGGCGTATTCGTCTGATTGCGTAAGCTGGACAGCTGTAAACAGCATATTCGGCTCAGAGCCTGTCGACGCAATCTCCTATGGAAATGATAAGTTTGTTGCCGGGGGACATAGCGGTACAATAGCGTGGTCATCGGACGCTGTAACCTGGACAGCCGTATCGGATAGCACATTCGGTAGAAGCGAGATCACCTCAATCAGCTATGGCAACAGCAAGTTTGTCGCCGGGGGTAAATTCGGCAAAATGGCATATTCGTCTGACGGCATTACCTGGACAGCTGTATCGGACAGCCCATTCGGCGAAGACGACAGCCCTGAAATCGCCTATGGCAATAACAAGTTTGTCGCCGGGGGCGATGACGGCAAAATGGCATATTCATCGGACGGCATTAACTGGACAGCCGTTACAAACAGAACATTCGTTACAAAGTTTATTAGAGCAATCGCATATGGTAGCAACAATTTTGTCGCTGTGGGTACTGTTGTAGATGAGATGACTAACAAATATGTAGGCAAAATGGCGTATTCGTCTGACGGCATTATCTGGACAGCCGTATCGGATAGCACATTCGGTAAAAGCGAGATCACCTCAATCGGCTATGGCAACGATAAGTTTATCGCCGGGGGCGAATACGGAAAAATGGCGTATTCGTCTGACGGCGCAACATGGACATCCGTAAATGTTAGCAACATATTCGGCTCAACCATTAATGACCACATCGATAGCATTGCCTATGGCAACGGCAAGTTTGTCGCCGGGGGAAGTAACGGCAAAATGGCGTATTCAAATTAAGCCATAGAGGAATAGAGAATAAAACTCCGTGTTCCTCTTGTAAGTTGAATTTCTTCATCTATTGAAAACCTTCTATTGAAAACCTTATGGAATAAGGCTAAATTAATACCATGTTAGAAGGATTGCTAAAACTCCTCTTTGGCTCGCAGCACGAAAGGGATTTAAAAGCCCTGTTGCCGATATTGCACTCGGTCAACGAAAAAGAAAGCTGGGCAGCCGCCCTTCCCGCAGAAGAATTCCCAAAAATGACAGATAAATTCAGGGAACGCCATTCATCAGGCGAAAGCCTGGAGAGCCTTTTGCCGGAATGTTTTGCCCTTGCCCGAGAAGCCGCGAAGCGGAATTTGGGAGAGCGACCTTACGATGTGCAGGTGCTGGGCTCCATTGTGCTTCATCAGGGAAAAATCGCGGAGCTTAAAACCGGCGAAGGCAAGACCCTGATGGTCGTGGCGGCGGCGTACCTTAACGCGATACCAGGTAAGGGCATCCATGTGGTTACCGTTAACGACTACCTTGCCAGCCGTGATGCCGACTGGATGAGGCCGATTTTCTCTTACCTTGGGCTTACGGTTGGAACAATCCTCTCTGACATGGACAACGACCGCCGCAGGGAAAACTACGCCTGTGACATCACCTACGGAACCAATAACGAATTTGGTTTTGATTACCTTCGCGACAATATGTGCCGCGACATGCGAAGCCGCGTTCAGCGCGGGCACAACTACTGCATAATCGACGAAATAGACTCCATCCTTATAGACGAAGCCAGGACACCGCTTATTATTTCCGGCGCGGCGGAGGACGACACTTTCAAGTTCGCTGAGGTGAACCGGCTTATCAGTACCCTGGAAGAAATAAAGAAAAAAGATAACGGCGATTACCCGGACGAAGCCCAGGGCGAGGAAGTAATAGGCGATTACAAGCTCAACGAAAAAAATAAAAATATTTCCTTTTCAAATAACGGGCTGGCAAAAATTGAAGACCTTCTTAAAAAACGCGGCCTAATCAAAGGCTCGGTTGTGGATGAGGAAAACTTTGAATACATCCATTACTTCACACAGGCATTAAGGGCGCATAAGCTCTTTCACATTGATGTTGATTATGTTGTCCAGGATGGGCAGGTGCAGATAGTTGATGAATTCACCGGGCGCATACTTCACGGCAGGCGTTACTCGGACGGGCTTCACCAGGCTATCGAGGCAAAGGAGCGTATTAAAATAGCCCAGAGGAACCGGACACTGGCAACCATTACTTTTCAGAACTATTTCAGGCTGTATTCAAAAATTTCCGGAGGTACAGGAACCGCAGATACCGAAGCCGCCGAATTCGGCAAGATATACAACCTTGATGTGGTAGTAATCCCTACAAACCTGCCTGTTAACCGCAACGACGAGGACGATGTCATCTATCTTAGCGAAAAGGAAAAATACAAGGCCCTTTGCGACGAAATAGAAGAAGCTCACAAAAAGGGCCAGCCTATCCTGGTAGGGACAGTTTCAATTGAAAAATCGGAAATAATGGACACACTGCTTACCCGCCGGGGAATCCGCCACGAAGTGCTAAACGCGAAAAACCACGCCAGGGAAGCCGTTATTATTGCCGAAGCCGGCGCCAAAGGCTCCGTAACAATCGCTACTAACATGGCGGGGCGCGGCACCGACATTAAGCTGGGCGGCAATGCGGAACACCGCGCCCGAAAAAGGGCTGGTACAGATGCAGCCCAGGGTGACATTGCCGAGGCGGCAAAAAAATACGCGGCTATCTACAAAGAAGAATACGAAAAGTGGAAAAAGGACTATGAAGATGTAAAAGCTGCCGGGGGCCTTTATGTGATAGGAACAGAAAGGCACGAAAGCCGCCGCATCGACAACCAGCTCCGAGGGCGTTCCGGCCGCCAGGGGGATCCCGGCAGATCTAAATTTTTTATCTCCCTGGACGACGATCTGATGAGGCTTTTCGGCGGCGAGAATATCAAAGGCTTTATGTCAAAGGTTGGAATGAGCGATGGAGAACCTATCTACCATCCCTGGCTTAACAAAAGCATCGAAAAAGCGCAAACAAAGGTCGAAGAAAGAAATTTTGAAATCCGCAAACACCTGCTTGAATACGACGATGTGCTAAACCAGCAGCGAAAATTTATCTATGAACAAAGGGACGCTATTCTACAGGACACAAATCTGAAAGAACGAGTAAATACCGCTACTGATGATATGGTAAGCTCATATCTGGACACTTACCGCGAAACCAGCCGTAAAGATCCGCAAGGTGCCCTCAAAGAGCTAACCGAAACGCTGAAATTAAAATTCAACTACATTCTTAAAGCAAGCCAGGAAGAAATTAAGAATACCGACGCTCTTGAGAAGTGTATTAGCGCCGAACTAAAAGAAGATATTGAAAACAAAGAAGGGATTATTGGGCACAATTACCTTAACTTTTTCATCCGTGAACAATATTTAATGATGGTGGACAGAAAATGGCTGGATCACCTTGAAAGCATGGAAGCTCTGAGAGAGGCGGTGTATTTAAGGAGCTACGCGCAGAAAAATCCGCTTACCGAATACAAGGTAGAAGGTTTCCAGATTTTTGAATCCATGATCGACGATATTCGGCAGGAGATCGCGTCGCGCCTCCATTTGATCCGCATCCAGACCGCTGAAAACCGAGGCGAAAGCAAAGCGCCGGTCCGTTCGCAGGCGACAGCGCAAACAGCTTCCCATAGCACCATGGGTTCTTTTGGCTCGTCATCATTTGGCACAAAAGGCGAAACTTCCGCTACCTCGGCGTATAATTCCGCAAGAAGCCAGGGAGGCTCGGTTACCGTCATACGCAATCACCCCAAAGTTGGCAGAAACGACCCCTGCCCCTGCGGCTCCGGAAAGAAGTATAAGCATTGCCATGGGAGCTAGTGGAGGCAACCGCCAGGTTGTTTATTCAGTAAGGTGACACGCTCCGGCGCAAGTAAATGTATCACTTACAGAATGATAGGCGGGCTTTAGCCCGCCGTGTGCGCCGCGGGAGCAGCAAAAGGCAACCGCCAGGTTGTTTATTCAGTAACGTGACACGCTCCGGCGCAAGAAAACGTATCGCTTACAGAAGGCTAGGCGGGCTTCAGCCCGCCGTGTGCGCCGCAGGAGCTAAAACTATATTGGAAACGGAAAGATTAATCTTGCGCGAATTTCTTGACAGCGATTATAAGGATCTATGCGAAATTTTGCAGGACAAGGATGTTATGTATGCCTATGAACATCCATTTACAGATGATGAGGTTAAAAGCTGGTACGAAAAATTAATAATTGGGCATTATAAAAAGCATGGCTTTGGGCTATGGGCTGTAATACACAAAGAGACATATGAATTCCTGGGGCAATGCGGTTTGACTATTCAAAATTTAAACGGAAATGAGTATCTGGAAATAGGGTATTTATTTAAAAAGAGGCATTGGCATAAAGGCTATGCCGTAGAAGCTGCGCTTGCCTGTAAAAAATACGCGTTTGAAACACTAAACGCGGAAAAAGTATATTCAATAATAAGGGAAAGCAATATAGCTTCGCAGAATGTCGCGAAAAGAATAGGGATGAAGAAAACAGATGAAATAATCAAGCATTATAATGATATTGATATACCGCATTTCATTTATGAAGCAAAAAATTGTATCGCAACCGCCTAATAATTAGATATTTATTTGAAATCATGCTACACTATAGATATATGTAAAAATTCCCATGGCATTGATGCCGATATTGTTAAGTAAAGGGGCAATAATATGAGCCTTAGAGTCAGATTAACCACAATTATCTTATTGATGATCCTGGTATCCGTTGCGGTTTTATCCGTGTTCACCCTTGTCCGATCCGCAGCTTTGCAGGTAGACACAACCCACACCTACGCCCAGACGCTGGCAGAACTCAACGCAAAGGAAGTCCAGCGGCAAATGGAAGTCTTTACGGATTACGGAAACGTACTCGTCCAGATATTCAACAGCTATGAAGATGCGGAAATGAGTGGGCGGCGGCA
>Ga0268262_10002766_pt1 | contig 19866 bp, 18 predicted proteins | sample TergutNc150P3_FD_190354 | JGI IMG/M metagenome (GOLD analysis project Ga0268262, IMG submission 190354) | Nasutitermes corniger P3 segment gut microbial community from laboratory colony in Florida, USA - Nc150 P3 (SPAdes) (version 2) | ecosystem: Host-associated > Arthropoda: Insects >... | reverse complement strand
GGCGGCGGGTTTGTTTTGAGCGACGGACGCCGCGCTCAGTACGAGCAACGGCAATAAGACAGCGACGGCTTTTCTCATGTTGTTACATGATCTCCTTTACGGAATAGCAGGTTGGTGTATGGATGTGTGTAAATCATAGAAATGATGAAAGACGGCAACGATTTCCACAATATATATACCTTGAATAGAGTAATATATATATTGTGGGGGGGGGGGGGTAATGGGTTGATCCATGGGTTGTTACGGCGGCACGGCATTGACAAACTGCGGTATTATATGCATAATCAGCGTTCGGTAACGTCAGCACACTCCGGCGGCGCGCGGGCTCACTACGCCCGACAGATCCGCCGCGCGCCATCAAACACACAAAAATTGTCACCATCGTCAAAATGAAAATCGCTGACATTGCGCTTTGCCACCCGTCTTTCTCAAATTGATTCCCGCAAATATAAATCAAATTCTTTTAAAATCAAGGTCAAAATCTTTTGACGTAGCCATTGACGTTGATTTTGACTGAAGTTCGGGGGTTTAACCCCCGAACTATCTATGAAAGGCGAAGCCTTTCGTCTAAAAAAGATTGGGATTTTAATGATTTTGATTTTATTGTCTACTAATATAATACATGGGAATTCCGAAAGTCAAATATTATAAAATTTTTTTCAAAAGCCGGTCCCGCCCGAACCCGTCACTTCCCCGGCGTCCCGTACATCCCGCTCCCCTCAATCGCCGCCGACGCCGCAACCCAGTTCTTCCCGAAATTGTTTTCTATCGCCCCGTACTTGTCCCTGCGCAATTCCACCGCCCGCTTGCTGCTTTGCGACACCCCCGCCGGCCACCCGATAGCGGAATTCGTTCCGCCGCAGATCACCCTGTCAAGAACCGCGCCGGACTTGCCGCGCCTAACCGTTATCCAGTTGCCCGTCGACACTATGGGCAATCCGCCGGTGGTATTGGTGACGACATTGGCGTACGATGCCGCCTTCCGGCTGATTACGAAATATCCGTTGGGGGCTATCGTCACGCCGGTAAAATAGTACGACGTCTTGTCAACTTCCGTCGTCAGCGTATCAAAGGAAACCTCCGCGTTTTTGGGGTTATACAACTCAATGTAATTGTCGTCGCTGGCGCTGAACATTATCTCGGTGATGATGAGTTCCCCGGTCTCGACGACATTCGACACCGACTTCTCAAAATCGTACGACGCTATCGTCACGCCGGGCGCGTAAAGCGCGGCCTCCATGCCGAGCATGCCGCTGTTCTCTATGAATTGCAAATCGAACACGTTATCGCCGCGCGCGTTAAAGATAAACTCGTTCGTGGCGACCTTCACGGTGTCCCCCTGTTTGTCAACGAGCGACACCCGCAGAACGCCGTCCAACCCGTGCGGGATGTTGTCTATGCTCAAAAACGTGTGCGAATCCCTCTTCGTGCTGTTCTGGAAGACAGACTCCCCGTCGCGCGACGTAAAACTCGCGTGCACCGTGCCTATAGACGTCTCAAGCCCGTTGATATGCAGGTAGATCGACCCAGCCGCCGGAATAAGAACGGCGATTATCCTCGTAACCTTGGCCTTTTCTACATCGGCGTAACGGTACTCAACCGAATCGACGTGCGTTTTGACGCCCTCCTTGTTGACCGCCCAGACGGATATTTTCCGAGCTTCCCCTATCGGCACTTTCTTTACGGTATCGACCGCCGAGGAGCGCGACGGGTCGAGTTTAACCTTAATCTGCGTCGGCGAAAGATCGCTGCCGCTGATCTCGACGACGATGTTCTCGGCGACGGTCTGAGCCACGGCGTCAACGCCGTAGGAGGCATTGATACCGTCCCGCGCCGCCACCTTATTGAGCGGCTGATTAATCATACGGACGCAGATCTCTAACATCCCGTACTCCCCGCCGTCCGACTTCACCGGATCGCCGCCAGACTCATTTTCACAAGAACAGAACAGCAGCAGCGCCGATGTGAAAAGCGTTATTAATACCGATACCGAGTGACCGTTGTTACGGGTAACGGGATGATTGACGGCACATCCGTCAGTACGGACAACCGAACGACCGGCGATACGCCCTGCAAAATGACAACTCTGAACACCGATAAAACTGTTAATGCGCGACATAGCACGCCTCCTTCATAACGTTGAGGTTTTTGGATAATGGATAATGGAATAAACGGCCTTGCTTGTACAACGAGAGAGCGCGGTTAGGCGAAAGCCTTGGCTTCTAGGGCGAAGCCTGAGAGAACGGTGCCGCAGGTAAAACGAGATAGGCGCCGCAATCAATCAGACATGATATCGCAGTGCCATAGTACTAATATAATTGCCGGGCGGACGGGAAGTCAAATTTTTTTATTTCTACCTCACCAGCCGCAAAAACCGCGAAGGCCTGAACCCCATGACCCTCCCGTAAAACGGCTTTCTCGACATCGTCACGAAAAACAGGTAACGCTGCGCCCGCGTTACGCCTACGTAGAACAGGCGCAGTTCCTCTTCAATATCGCAATCACGCGATATGTCTATATCCTGTTTGTCATTCGGTTTGACAATCGCCTTCAAAAACTCTAACCACGTGCGGATACGCTTCTCCTTAGGCAGCCTGTAATGCGGGAAGACGCCCTCCTCCAAGTCGCACAAGAAAACCACGGGATACTCCAACCCCTTGCTCGCGTGGACGGTTAGCAGTTGCGGGATTTTATCGTCTGTCAGGCCTATGCTTTTGTAATAGCCGGCTACGGTGTTCAGCGTGTCGTTTATGCGGAACAGCACGGCCATTGAGGAAATCGGTATCTTCTCCCGGTGTTCGATGAACCGCGCCCTGCCCAATATCCACTCCAGCGCTTGCTCTTGCGTCCCGAAACGCATTTTCTTGGGCTTGCGGCAGCCGGTCGGCTGGGGGTTCAGCCCGCTTACCAGCGTCTTTCTATACTCCGCCGGTTTATCCGCCCACAGTCTGTTGGCGCAGTTTAGTATAGAGTTCACGCTGCGGTAGTTTATCTGCAATTTGACAATCGCCGCGTCTCGGAAGCGCGTCGTGAAATTTCTTATCGGCCTTATGTCCGCGCCCCGAAAGCCGTATATCGCCTGATCGTCGTCGCCGACGGCATACAGGCTCGCGCCGGAGCGTAGCAGGACGTCGAGCATGTCTATCTGCATGGGGTTCGTGTCTTGAAACTCGTCGACCAAGACTGCGTCGAAGCGTCTGCTCCAATCGTCCGCTATGCCGGGGTATTTGGAAAACAGTTCGAGGCCGCCGCAGATCAGGTCGGCGAAGTCCCAGAGGCCTAGCGTTTTGCGCAGGTTGTAAAACTCGTGCTCGATTTCGGCCAACAGGCTGAAATCCTCGTCGCTCCATCTCTTGGAGGCTTTTTCGGGGAAATTCAACAGCAAATCCAAGGCGCTGCTGAGTTCTATTATGCCCATGCCGAGCGTTCTGCGTACCGCCGGAGTGCTTGCCTGCGCGATTAGTTCAAAGCGCCGCTTGCCGTCAAGAAGCAGTATGTCGTCGTCATTAAAGCCGATCCTGTTGAAGTTGCGCCGGCCTTGGCGGCGTTCTTGCAGCACGCGCAGCGCGAAGGCGTGAAAGGTGGTGACCAGCGGCGCGTTCTTGCCGCCGCAGGCGGGGTCTAACTTCACGAGGCGGTGCGCCATCTCTTCAGCGGCTTTGCGGGAGAATGTCAGCGCGCAGATACGGGACGGCGGAACGCCTTGGCGGATAAGGTAGGCTATGCGGCGCGTCAGGACGGACGTTTTGCCGCAACCCGCGCCGGCGAGAACTAGGAGCGAGCCGCTGTTATCGGCTGTGACAGCGGTCAGTTGTTCCGGATTCAGCGTGGATAGTAGGTCGTCGTACATCGCCCGCTATTTTTTCTTCTTTTTCTTTTTTGACTTATCTTTGGATTTGGGAAGGTCTTTGGGCACTATCGGGAGCGTGCCCTTCTTCCATACCGTGAACTTGTACCCCGTGGCCTTGCCTTTGGCGTTCATGCCGGCCTCGTAGTCGCGTTCGTAGACCTCGTCGTTGGGCGAGAGCACAACCACGTCTTTGCGAATCTTGTACGGGTTGTTGTTGAATGTGAAACGCTCTATGAAACGCCCCTCATTGGTGAATACCACCACCTCCGACCAATCCTCCAAGTCCACCCTTACGTAGACGTTCTTCGACTTGCTCACGCCCATGACCCACGCGCATACCACCACGTCGCCGAATCCGTAGTCAAGGTTGGAGAGCGTGCCCAGAGACTCGTGGTTCAGCGATATGCCGTAGGGGCACCACGTTGTGGGCAGTTTTGATATGGAGTCTTGCATCACGCCGATCTCTCTGGGTATTTTGGGGGCTACGCGGGCGACCTTCTTCCGCAAATCCTCGTTGGGCAGGCGGTGGACTTTGACGAAGTATCCGTCGCGCGTGAGGCCTTTTTCATCCAACAGTTCCGTGCTGCCTTTGTCGTCTTTGTAGAGTATTTCGGGGACCACGCCCCGGCGCGAGGCGTCGGAGCATTCTATCTTCACAGGCAGGTAACTCATACGCGCCTCCCTGTCGAACTTGTCTGCGTAGGCCGGCGGCGCGGCGCTCGGCAGGTAGCGGAAAAAACTCCTCTTGTACACCTCGATCTTCTTCCACTCCCAATTTATGATACCGTAGTATATATCGCCGTACGGGTCTACCGCCGGAACGAATACGTGCCGGCCCGCCTTGCGCACCGTGAAGACCGTTTTTATGTCTTTGCGCTCTTGCAGCACCGCGTCCGTCATCTCTTGTTTCAGGAGCTGGCTGCAATAGAGGATGTTGCCCGCCGGATCGCACAATACTATGGTTTGATAATACTCCTCGTCTTTGCTGCCGGTCACGGTGTGGAGGCCGAGATAGTACCAGCGTCCCTCCCTCGAAAAAACGCCCAGCGGCTCTATAAGGCTAGTCTGTATGTCGCAGTTCCCGCCGCCCTCGCGCAGACCGGGGAAGAACGTGGTGAAGTCGCCGTCGGTCTCCATCAGCATTGGCGCGGTGAAGGAGAAGAAGAGGTCTATGCTCCACCACCTGCTGCCGCCGGTCATGGCGGTGAACCCGGCCAAGTGCGGACGCAGAGAGGTTTTGCGGCCCACGTCTTCCGTTGTGCCGCTGCGGTATATGTTGAGCGGCTCAGAGGTCTTGATGTCCCTGAACATCTCCATATCCTCTGGCGGAATCCTGTCCATCCCCTTTTTCTTGATCTTCTTGCGGTAGACCATCAGCTCGTCGGAGTCCGTATAATAGATGAGCGTCTCGCTGTCGAACGGGTAGGCCAAGTACATTTTAGGCTTCTTCGCCGCTTTAGCCTTCATGTTGTCCTTTATTAGCGAGTGCTCGTCGAGCAGTTTGCCGCTCATGTTGTATAGGGCGTAACCGTTCTCGGAGTGGAAGAGGAACGTGTTGTCGGCCATTATTATAGGACCGGCCAAAGACTTGCTGATCTTGTCCGACCAGTTCGAGAAGAAGAGGCTCGTAGAGTCTTCGTTGAGTTGGATAGTGAAGAGAAGCGAGTCCTCAACGGCGGGCTGCTGGGCGTTAATACGGCCTGAGAGGGCGGTCGACAGCAATAAGATGGCGACGGGCAATGCCCTTATTATAGTATTACTGAATTTTTGCGCTATGTGCATGGTTGTGACGGTTCCTATTAATGTATGGTGTTTTTTAATCCTATAATCCATATAATCCTATAAATCCTAGTTCAGACGTTTTTTATCCTTTTAATCCTAACTCAACTGATCCCACTTCAGACGATAATCTATTGAATATACATATTTTCCGCCCAATATCGCAAAAATTTAATTCATCATCCCCTCGAACTCGCTCTCGTCTATCACCCTGACCCCCAATGATAACGCCTTGTCCAGCTTCGACCCCGCCTCCGAACCGGCTAGGACGTAGTCCGTTTTCTTGCTCACGCTCGACGACACCTTGCCGCCGCCGCGCAGTATGATTTCGGACGCTTGCTCCCTCGTATGGCGTTCCAAGGTTCCTGTCAGCACGAACGTCTTCCCCGCAAAATTGCCGGACTCGCCGCCTTGACCCTTGCCGCCCTTCATATTCAGCCCTGCCGCCCTCAGCCTCTCCACCATGTCCACGTTCTCCGCCCGGTCAAAGAACAGCCTGATGCTCTGCGCCGTGAGCGAGCCGACGCCCTCTATCCGCTCCAATTCCTCCGCTTCCATCTTGTAGAACTCCGAGATATCGTCAACCGTACCCGCCAAATCGCGGGCCGACGAAGCCCCGACCATCCTTATCCCCAAGCCGAAAATCAATCTGTCCAACGGACGGGTCTTCGACTTCTCAAGGGCCTCGACGATGTTTGCGGCGGATTTCTCCGCGAAACGCTCCAGCGTCAGCAGCTTCTCCACTGTTAAATCATACAGATCCGCCGCGTCCTTAATCAACGCACCGTCCAAGAGTTGTTTGACGACCGCCGGACCCATCCCCCGAACGTCCATAGCCGCCCGCGAAGCGAAGTGCTCTATCGACGCGGCGAGCTGGGCGGCGCAGGAACAGTTCAGACAGCGCAGCGCCACCTCGTCGCCAAGCCTCGCCAGAAGCGACCCGCACGACGGGCACGCGGACGGCGGTTCGTACGGCTCGCTGCCCGCAAACCGCTCATTGACGCAAACCCGCATGACCTTGGGGATAATCTCCCCGCTCTTCTCCACCTCAACCGTGTCCCCCACCCTAAGCCCCAGCCGCTTGATCTCGTCGTGGTTGTGAAGCGAGGCGTTCTTCACCATAGTCCCCCCCAGAAACACGGGACGCAGACGCGCCACGGGAGTCACTACGCCCGTCCTACCCACCGACCAATCGACCCCCTCCACCACCGTCGCCGCCCTCTCCGGAGCGTACTTGTAGGCGATCACCCAGCGCGGCGACTTGGACGTAAACCCCAAACGCCCCTGCTGCTCAAACGAGTCCACCTTGATCACCACGCCGTCTACAGGGAAGGGCAACGAGTGGCGTTTAGCCTCCCAATCGCCGCAAAACGACATGATCTCGCCTACGCCGGAGAGCAAATCGGAGCGTTCAACGACCGGAAAACCGAGTTTGGCGAGGAACTTGGCGTTGTCATGCAGGCTGACCGTCCTGTTATGATCCGACGATAATAGGAAGTAAGCGGCGAAACTGAGTTTCCGCCGCGCCGCCTCCGCCGGATCCAAGAGTTTCAGCGTCCCGGACACCGTGTTGCGCGGGTTCTGCATGGGCCTCTGCCCCGCCTCGACGAGGCTGTCGTTCAACGCCGAGAAGTCACTGAAAGTCATAAACACTTCGCCGCGCACCTCCATCGGCTCAGTATACGGAATAACGAGCGGTATCGATTTTATCGTGCGGACATTGGCCGTAACGTCGTCGCCCACGACCCCGTCGCCGCGCGTCGCCGCCCTTACGAAACGTCCGCCCTCGTAGACGAGCGAACACGCCGCCCCGTCCAACTTCAACTCGCCCAAGAACTTAATATCCTCCCCGGCAAGCGCCTTCTCGACACGCCCCACCCACTCCGAGACCTCCTCGGCGGAGTAGGTGTTGTCAATGCTCATCATCGGCACGGCATGCCTGACTTTGACAAACGCCTTGGTCAAATCGTTCCCGACGCGGTGGGTGGGCGAGTCGGGTGAATCGTACTCCGGATAAAGCCTCTCCAAGTCGCCTAGTTCTTTGAAGAGCGCGTCGTACTCGACATCGGAGATAAGCGACTCGCTACGCCCGTAGTAGGCGGCGTTGTACTCGTCGATCTTATCCCGCAGGTCGTCTATTCGTTGTTTGAATATGGTCATGGCAAAGTATTATTTGAACGGATTCACAATCGTCAGCGTCTTCTCCACAATTAGACCATCCTGCATATCTGAGGAATGTAGAATATTACAACCGGCCTCTAACGCGGACGCTACAATGATTCCGTCAAACATTTGAAAATCATATCTGCCGATTAAATGCCGCGCTCTATATATGGTAGAATGCGTAATAGGCTGTATACGGCAAGTCTCCAACCATTCCGCACACATTTCTATCAGTTCGCGCTTATCCTTTTTGGAGATCCTTTTCATAACGTTCAAATACTCCGATATAACTTGCGCAGAAATCACGGGGTTTTCGTCAAGAAGACGGTCGGAAATGACCATCTTGGCGTCACTACTGTCAAAACCATACCCGTATATCACTATATTGGTATCTAACGCAATGTTAGTCATAGTCGTTGGCCTCGTCCCTATTGAATTTGAAATCCGTTAAATCAAGCCGGCACTTGTCAAAGGCGGCGAGCCTGCGGGCGCGGCGGGCGGCGCGCGCCGCGTCATCGTCCTCGGTTTCGGTCTCGGGATCAACCGCGTCCGCTACGGCGACGAACAGAACGCCCGTGCCGCTCTTGGTTACCGTTATACGCTCCGCCCCCACAAAGGAAAACAACGCGTCGAGCGATGTCCCGCGGTCAATCACTAAAGTCTCCATGACGTACCTCCCGTATAGGTTAGGCTGTAATTGAATGTAATATATATTAAGATAATTCTTGGAGATCACCAAAGTCAAATTAACGTTAGGGGGCGCGGGGAATCAAATATTTATTTCCCGACCAGCCCCGTAAAGATAGCCTCGACTTTCTTGGCGAACTCCCAATAACTCCGGGCTTCTTCCATAGTCGGCAGGCGTCCGTCGGGTGTCATGCCGATATTTATCGGGTAACGGGTTTCTGTATATATCTCGCCAATCTTTTCAAGCAAATCCTCGTCCAGATTCCAATCATGGATACCCTTTACTTCTAAATATAACTTCAACAGATCATGGATTTTCAGCGGTTCTTTGCCGTGTTCGACCAAATAACCCTTAAAATATTTTTCAATAGCCTGCTGGCAATGAAACGCCACTCCACCCGTGAATTCAGGGTGTTCAATTAATGTTTCCACCATAAGCATATCGTTATGGGCGAAGAATACCCAGCCTGCCGTCTCATTTTTCATATAGAATCTTTCCGGTGTTCTCTATTTCTTTTAAGAAAGAGTCTCCCTCTTTTTTCAGGTAGTCTATTTCTGCTTTTGAATACACGATAATATCCATAGCGATTTGGTAATGAACTTCTCTAACAGCCTTTGCCACCGGATGCCACCGATCCATCCTTTCCCTGAACGTCTTCACAATCTCGTCGGAGTCCAAAATAACCGCCACGTCGAGGTCGCTGTCCTCGGTCGGGTCGCCGTTGGCGTATGAGCCGAACAGAATGACTTTGTACGGCTTCAGCGCTTTGAGCCGCTCGGTCATCTCTTCAACCAGATGCCAATTCTTCTCTACGAGCCGCGTCATTCCGCCCCCTTCGTTTTGATGTACAGCATCTCCAGATTATGCAGCAGCCCGCTGCTGTTGCTGGGGGTGACGTTTCCGAATTTGTTCGATATGCACTCTATCTTCTCCGACAGCACCGTGTAGATGAACGGCTGCCTGTCGGCGGCTATGCGCTGCCATTCGTCGTAGAGTTCTTTGCGCTTGGCCCTGTCCAACTCCCGCGCCCCTAAGTTGTAGATCGTGTCGATCCGCGCCTCCCACGGCGTGGACGGCGTTTTTTGGCGCGGGTACCACATGTGCAGTTGTCCGCCAGAGTGCCATACGTTGCGCCCGAAGTGCGGTTCGTCGCCGCCGGTCAGACCGAGCAGTATGCAGTCCCAATCAAACGGCGGGTTATCCAGTTTCTGGATAAGCGCGTTGAACTCGAGCGCCTGAAAGTGCACTTTCATCCCCAATTCCTGAAAGTCTTTGCGGACGATCTCGGCGATCTTCATTCTTACGTTGTTGCCGCTGTTCGTGACGAACGAGAATTCCACGACGTTGCCCTTTTTGTCCCTCAAAAGCCTCTCGCCGCCCGCGTCTCTTTTGAACCCCTCTTTTTCGAGCATCGAGAGCGCCTTTTGCGGGTCGTAGGAGTATGTCGGAACGTCTCCGGTGTAGAAGTAGCCCTCTCCCGCAGTCATGGGCGAGACCTGCGGGTAGCCCAGGCCGTTCATCGCTATGCTGATCATGTTCTCCTTGTCTATGGCGTGCGCCACCGCCCGGCGGAAATTGTCGTTGCGGAACCACGAGAGTTTAACGGAGTCCACGTAGGTCTTATTTGTCTTTTCGTCAACCGTCAGGTTCTGATTGAAGACCACGAAACTTGAGCCGGCGTTCGGCCCGAGGCGGTGGACGGTGAACGCGCCGCCGGCCGCTTCCGCTTTCTTCAGTTCCGGGAAGTCTTCGCCCTTGGCCGCCAAGTAGTCGGTCTCGCCGCGCAGAAATGTCAGAAGTTCCGCGTTCATGTCGGACACGATCATGTACACGAGCCTGTCCAAGTACGGCAGGTTCTTCCCCTCCGCGTCTTTCTTCCAATAGTGAGGGTTCTTTTTGAAAACGACCTTCTGCGAGGAGATGTATGAATCGAGCAAAAACGGCCCGTTCACGACCATATCTTTCGGCGGCGTCTTTATGGAGAGCGCGGTGGTAAAGGCCTTCTGCGCCACGATGTCCGCGAGTTTGTGTTTGGGGAGTATCTCGGTACCCATGGAATGCAGGAACGGGGCGAACGGGAACGGCAGCGTAAATTCCACTCGCGCACTGTCAAGCGCCTTCACGCCGAAACGCTTGCCCTCGGGTGTAAACGTGTCGCGAGATGAATTGGGGACGATGTCCATGTTGTAGATGAGATCGTTGAACGTAAACTCCACATCATACGCGGAGAGCGGTTCGCCGTCCGACCACAGCACACCCGGCCTGATGAAGAACGTCCAGACCAGCCCGTCTTCGCTCGTCTCCCAACGCTCGGCGATATTCGGCTCCATCTCCAGAGTTATTCCGTTGCGCCTCAGCAACCCCTCGTACATCAAGACGGTGTACTCGGATGTGCTGGTCTCCGTAGATGTTATCGGGTTGAAGGACTTGGGATCGGATATAGAGGCGAGGACGATCTGGTTCCCGCCGCTTTTACCGCTTTTGCCGCCGTCACCGCCGCCGCAACTGGTGAAGATCACCGCTATCATAATTATCGCGACGATAACAACGGCGATAACAATAGCGGCCACCGCGGCCGGTTTCGCCCTCAACCTCGTTCTTTTCCTCGTTCTGATTTTCATCATGATTGACCTCTTTCAAGTTATTTGTTTGAACTGTGATTTCTCAAGAGTTCAGTGTTTTTAATCCTATAATCCTTTTAATCCTAAAAACTTGTTTATCTCGGCGAAGCCAATCCTAATTCAGACAACATGTTAACCTCGCCATAAGACAACATCACTTCCTGCCCTGCATCAACGCGTCTATCGCCCCGAACAAAAACACCGCCGGAGCGTTCCAGTTTATCGCCACTTCGTTCGAAGCGTAACTCTTGTAGACATCCTCGTAACTCTTAGCCGGTAATTTAGACGAATAGGTCACCCCGTTCGTACCGTCCTGCTGACCGGCGTTCGGGCCTCCCGCCAGAAAGCCGGGAATAGCGCCGACTTTCCCCGCGACGCTCTGTCTGTGATGCGGGTTCGACATCGCCTTAGTCCCGAACGCGCTGACAAACGAAATTCCCACGGCGTTTTTCCCCAACAGATAATCGGCGATTTCAACCGCGCCTAAGAGATACTTATCGTCTCCCGATATGATATGCGCGTAGATCATCCCCACGCCCATGTTGGCGAAACTCGAGTTCGAACCCCAGATGAATTTCATGTTCGGCACCCTGTACAGATGTTTGTCCATCTCCGCCAGCCACTTGTCCGCTGTTTTCGTTATCGATTTGCGTATGGCCTCTAGTCTATTCTGATCCAAACCGTTCTTTACGGTGGCGAGCGATAGGGCCGCCAATGAATGAACGTTCTGCCACGACGGTTCGCCGGCGTATGTTATATCTTTCCCCTTCAGGAAATCGGCGAAACGTTTCTCTTTCGTGGTGATGAAGAGTTCCGCCGCCGCCCAGATGAATTCATCGTCAAAAGTCGCGTCCTTGTACTCCCCGGTCTTTACGTCCGCCGGATTCTTGAAGACCGCGCCGGGGTTCTTCACCGCCCAATCCCAAGCCGAGAGCGCCCGCTCGACGCAATTTTTCGCGTAGACGCTGTCGATCGGCGCGTACACCCGCCCCGCCGCGGCCATAGCGGCGGCGAAGTTCAGCGAGGACGCGGTGCTCTTGCCTATGACGAACCTCTGGCCCTTGTCCTCCTCCGGCATTATGTACCCGGGGAACGAGAGGGTGGTCACTTTGAAGAAGACTCCGCCGTCTGCGTCCTGCATCGTCTTCATCCAATCCAGATTAAACTTCACCTCGTCGAGAATATCGGGCCGCCCGCTGCCGGACTCCGGTATATCTAAACTCTTGTCGGGGAAGTAGTTTGGGAAGCGCTCGTAGAAGGCCAAGAGCGTCCCCACAGTTATGCCGGAGTTGACGACGTACTTGCCGAAATCCCCCGCGTCGTACCACCCGCCCGGCGAGGCGACCTTTCCCTCACCCTCCCAGTGCCCGCTCGACGGGTGGTAGGTGACGTCCAAATCGGGATGCCCGGCGGCGCGGGCCCACTTGCCGGCGTTCTTCTTGGAGAGCGCGTAGGAGCAGCGCTGAAAGTAGTAGGTGCGCATAGAGGCGGCCGCCACGTCCTTGAACGCCCGGTCTGAAATCGCGAACGGGTAGGATTCGCTCTTGTACGGCACATCCCCCAAGATCACGAGTTTGTACTGCCCCGGGGCGCTGACCGCTGAAAAGTCGGCGCGGAAGCCGCGTTCCCCGGACTCCTCCCACAAAAAAAGTTCGGCGGAGAGTTTACCCCTGAAAACCGTTTTGTCGCCCGGCACCCCTACGACAAGAAACTCCGACGGCGCGCTCTTGTCGTCGCCCACAACGACGGTCGCGACCTTGCGCGACTCCGGATAGTAGCCGATCTGGTTCAGCCTGATATTTTCCATAGTGGTCGCGCGAGCGCTCGGAGCGAACGCCGCCAGCGCTGACAGAACGATCGCGGCGGCGGACAGCCGGCGGGTTCGGCGAATAACGGGCGTTCTCTGCAACGTGCCTCCTTTTGGCGGGTGGATAGCGGCGGTTACGGCATACCTACAGCGCGAGCTCTACCCTGTTACCCCTCTTTAAAAAGCGTTCATCTATTTCTTCATTAATCATAAAAACGGGTGAAACGGGATTGCTGTTAAAGCATTGTGTCGTACGCGTCATGCTAAATTTTGTTATTTTTGTAACATTGTTACGCTCATCAAAGACGCTGATAGACCTTGCAGCCATAAAATCCCCATCATAATACGTGCAAATAACAACGTTCTTGCCGTCGATTTTGAAAAAATCTTGTATTTCGCTCATAGTATCTACCTTTCATCTATAAACATTTGACTTTTTACAGATCTTACTGAGATTCCCGCTTTCCTTAATCTTGTAATTGCGTCTCTTATTAAATCCATCCTCTCCCTATCACTCAAATCAGAAGCGAACCTTGCAGCTCGAATACTTGCTTGTGCTTCGTTCAAAGGCACGCTGTCGCTTATAGTGCGTCCTTTTTTGTCGGCTTCCCTATGCCCTACAACCTCGTGCGCGATACCGCCTTTCAAACTAATATTGTCATTAGGGTTTTTCGACCGAACACCTATAGGCAACACATCAGTGCCTATGGTTAGTGTATCCAAAACCCCGCCTAAATAGTTAGTAGGTGAATAATCGCTACTTCTAATCCTTTCGGACGGCATCCCTAAAGAAACAGCGTAATCTTTGGCTTGGTTAAATTGCTCCTCCGTCAAAGGCTTTTCGTTGCGCCGACCGCCGGTATCCGCCATGTTAAGCATATATTTTTTATCTCCAATACTTAATATACTGCTTCCCGTGCCTAAAAGTCAAATATTTTTTATACTCTTCGCCCAAGCCCACCACGCCGAAATCACCTATCGGCGCAATCAAATCCGTAGGCAATGGCGGCAAATATTATTTTAACCGCATGATACCCCCCAAAGACTTCGGCTTCCAATGGCACATCACCGACCGCTGCGCGGGCGGGTGCCGGCATTGCTATCAGGCGGCTTTTGACGGCGCGTCGGAACTGCCTGTCGGTATGTTGATACGCATAGCCGATTGCATAATGGCCGCCCTTTCCGAGACGCGAATCAGCATAAACGTTACCGGCGGGGAGCCGTTGCTTTATCAACACGGCGGGGTGTTTGAATTGATGAGCCGTTTATCGGCTTTCGACAATCTGGACGAACTCAATATCATCACCAGCACATACGGTCTGGATCAATCCGTTATCGGCAGGCTGAAATCAATCCCTAAGCTGACATCCGTGAAAGTATCGCTTGAATCACACGACCCGCTGATCAACGACGATATCCGCAATAAAGGACACTTCGATACGGCTACGCGCAATATCAAAGCGCTGGCCGGCTCCGGGCTGCCGGTGGTCGTGATGGCCGCGCTGAGTCAACGCAATTATGAATCGGTTGAGGGGCTATGCCGTCTAAGCGCCGACATGGGCGCCGCCGGCATTATCCTCGAACGCTACGTGCCGCTGGGACGCGGGGTTGATCTGGCGGACAGCGTGCTGACATCTCGCGAGTGGCGGGACATAGCCGCCGCCGTGATCCGCGTCGCAAATATTGACGTATCGATTGACGACCTGCTCCCCTACAGAGCTTTTCGGATAGATATGCCCCACGGAACTCTGGGCGACGATTGCGAGGTAAGCGGCGCCTTCTGCAACCTCGGCCCAGAGTCGATGGCCCTGATGCCGGACGGGACGGTGTACCCCTGCCGGCGCGTGCCGACAGCCATAGGCAAACTGCCGGACGACGGGATGGGGCGGATATTGAATCTGTTGGATGGATACTCGTCTGTCCCTCAACAATGTTTCGGGTTTGACTTTTGATTAAGATTAATAGGATTAATAGTGATTATAGGATTAAAAAATCACGGTTCAGACAATTTTTACTTTTTTAACATATTGTATGCGGCGCAGATATTATCTTTATTTATTACCTAATTCCCAATCCAAAGTCAAAAAAGGCCGAAACAAAAACATGGGAAAGACGATTACCGAAAAAATCTTCGACAAACACAAAATCGACGAGCCGTTTCCGGGCACAGCCGTCCTCTCGCTCGACGTGGTGATGTGCCACGAGATCACCACGCCCATAGCCATCTCCGACCTAGAGTGGCGCGGCAAAGACCGTGTCTTCGACGCCTCAAAGATCAAGGCGGTGATCGACCACGTGACGCCCTCCAAGGACTCCAAGAGCGCCGCTCAGGCCAAAATCCTGCGCGATTGGGCGCGGCGGCACGGCATAAAGGACTTCTTCGACGTGGGGAGCAACGGCGTCTGTCACGCGATCTTCCCCGAAAAAGGCTTCATCCGCCCCGGCTACACCGTGATCATGGGCGACAGCCACACATGCACCCACGGGGCGTTCGGGGCCTTCGCCGCCGGCGTGGGGACGACCGACCTCGAAGTGGGGATACTCAAAGGCGTATGCGCCTTCCGCCCGCCGGAGAGCATCCGGGTCGACATAACAGGCAAACTGCCCAAGGGCGTCTACGCCAAGGACGTCATCCTCGAAGTGATCCGCCAACTCACAGTAAACGGGGCGACCGACCGCGTGATAGAGTTCCGAGGCGAGGTTGTGGACGCAATGTCCATGGAAGAGCGGATGACGCTCTGCAACATGGCGATAGAGGCCGGCGGGACAAGCGGGCTGTGCATGCCCGACAAGACGACGGTCGACTACCTGTGGCCGTTTATTTCATCGGAATATAATAACGACAAAGACGCCGCCGTCAAAGAGTTCGCCAAGTGGCACTCCGACCCCGACGCCTCATACGCCAAGACTATGACTGTAGACATCTCAAACCTCGCCCCGGTAGTCACAGTCGGCTACAAGCCGGATCAAGTTGAGTTTGTTAAAGATTTAAAAGACGTTAAGATCGACCAAGTGTACATAGGCTCTTGCACAAACGGCCGCATATCCGATTTAAGAATCGCCGCCGGCGTGGTAAAATCCGCGTTGACAAAAGGGAAAAAATTGGCCGACGGCGTACGCGGCATAGTCAGCCCCGCGACCCCGGCGATATTCCGCCAAGCCATGGAAGAGGGCCTGCTGGCAATCTTCATGGACGCCGGGTACTGCATAGCCAACCCGACCTGCGGAGCGTGTCTCGGAATGTCGACAGGCGTACTAGCTGAAGGCGAGATATGCGTATCGACGACGAACCGGAATTTCAACGGTCGGATGGGCAAGGGCGGGATGGTACATTTAGCTTCTCCGGCGACAGCTGCGGCTAGCGGGATTGCGGGGAGATTGGTTGATCCTAGGGAGTGGTTGTAAAACATTGTCTGAATTAGGATTTGTAGGATTTTAAGGAATATAGGATTAAAAGATCAAGGAGAATACTCATGAAAACATTCGGCGGACCCGTCCTCTTTTTAGACCGTTCCGATATCAACACGGACGAGATAATCCCGGCCAAGTACCTGACCGAGTCCAAAAAAGAGGCTCTCAAGCCTTATCTTTTAGAGGACTTAAAGCTTGACGGCTTTGACCCGGCTGCCGATTGGCGCGGGCGCGTCAAGGTCGTTGTCACCCGCGCCAACTTCGGTTGCGGATCGTCACGCGAACACGCGCCTTGGGCGCTTGAGGTGAACGACATCACATGCGTGATAGCGGAAAGCTACGCCCGTATCTTCCGCCAGAATATGTTCAACGGCGGGATGCTTGCAATCGAATTATCCGCCGGACAGATCGACGAGATTTTCGCGTTAAAGGATAAGGGCGGGGCGGATTGCAAAATTGACGCGGCGGGAAAGAAGCTGACGTTTACGAACGCCGGCGGGACTAAAAGCGTTGATTTCAGTTTATCGCAATTCGACAACGCGCTTGTCGAGGCGGGGGGATGGGTGGAATTTGCGGATAAGAGGTATTGATATGTTCGACGCTCCTAAAGTTAAAAACGATATTGTCGATTGGATACGCGCATTCTTCAATGAATACGGGCCCGGTTGCAACGCCGTGGTCGGGATCAGCGGCGGTAAGGACAGTTCCGTTACGGCGGCGCTCTGTGCCGAGGCTCTCGGGGCCGACAGGGTCGTCGGCGTCTTGATGCCTCGCGGGGAGCAGTACGATATCGACTTCTCTCGCGAAGTCGTCGCCCATCTGAAGATCAAAAGCTACGTAGTCAACATAAAAGACGCCGCGGACGCGCTTTTCGCCTCTATCAGCGCGGGCGGGCTGACGCCTAACCGTCCGGCGCTCGTCAACACCCCTGCCCGCATCAGGATGTCCGTCCTCTACGCCGTCGCCGCCACGGTGAACGGGCGGGTGGCCAATACCTGCAACCTCAGCGAGGACTGGGTAGGCTACTCCACGAAGTTCGGCGACAGCGCGGGCGACTTCTCCCCTCTAGCCCGCATAACGGTCGGAGAGGTCAGGGCGCTGGGACGGGTGCTGTCCCTGCCGCCTAAAATCGTCGACAAGGTGCCGGAAGACGGCCTTTCCGGGAAGTCGGACGAGGAAAATTTAGGCTTTACCTACGCGGTTTTGGACAAGTACATCCGCGAAGGGGTCTGCGAAGACGCCGCGACCAAGGAGCGGATTGACCTGCTGCACGAGGCAAATCTGCATAAACTGCGCTTTATGCCTTGTTTTGAGCTTTGAACCAATAAATCAAAATCTTTAAAATCAAATTCCAAATCAAAATCAAATTCAAATTCTTTTTTAGACGAAGCCTTCGGCTTCATAGGATATGCGGGGCTAAACCCCGCATATAACGTCAAAATCAAAGTCAAAGTCAAAATCTTTTGACGTTGCCTTTGACTTAGTCGTTGACGTTGACTTTATATGCGGGGTTTAGCCCCGCATATCCTATGAAAGGCGCGTAGCGCCTTTCGTCTGAAAAAGATTTTAAAGATTTTGATTTAAAGGCTTTTGATTTTAAAGATTTTGATTTTAAAAGATTTTAAAGAAATTGAAGAACCCCTAAACGTAATCCAAGTATAAAAGTAGGGTCAACAGCCCTAATTTTCAGCCGACTGACGGTTTTTTGCTCTTTTGGTTTGACAACTGCCCGATTTTATGGTATCATTATATAATGTATAGACGCGCCGCCAAACGCGGCGGCACGTCCATGGGCGAAAGCGGGAGTCGGGAAAACATGATATTCTTCAAGATTATCCCCGAACTGGGGCGGATCTTAATACGGTGGAAGGTCTCCGTCTCCAACGGCAAGGCGCTGAGCGCGGCTATGTCGGCCGTCCTGATCTGCTCAAGCGTCCTGACCGCGGGCGCCGCCTGCGCCGTGCTCCTCCTGTCGCCGGTTTGGTACGTCACCGCCTCTCTGGCCTGCGCCGCGCTGCTCTGGAACCTGTTTCTGGCCGTCTCGATCAGCAAACAGATCGCCGCCGACCAGGCCGACATCAGCAAAAACCGCGTGCTCTTCAGACGTTTCCAGAACACCACGCGGTACTTCGAGAGCATCCTGCAAGACACATCCGACATCATAATATCGCTCGACGGCGACTATCTGATCTTCAAATTCGCCGCCGGCGCCCAAAAACACCTCGGCTACAGCCAAGAAGAGGTGCTAGGGAAACCCTTCGAGATACTCTTCACCAACAAGGCCGACAAGGAGAAGATGCACCCCGCCGACCAAAACAGCGTGGGCGGCGAAGTCCCCATGAAGACCAAGTCGGGCAATACCATAGTGGTCAACATGTGCGTCTCCAAGATGCGCGACGGCGGCTACGTCGTCACGGCGCAGGACATCACCGAAAAGAAAGACCTGCAGGAGCAGCTCACCAAAAACAACGAAAAACTCAACCGCCTGGCCATCACCGACGACCTGACCGGACTCTTCAACTGCCGCCACTTCTACGAGGTAATCGCCAGCGAGCTGTCGCGGCTCAAACGCCACACGGAGAGGAAACTCTCCATAATATACCTAGACGTGGATAACTTCAAGGAGTACAACGACACCGAGGGCCACCAGATGGGCGACCACGTCCTGAAGTCTCTGGGCGACGTGGTGAACGCCTGCGTCAGAAAAGGCGTAGACTCCGGCTTCCGCTACGGCGGCGACGAGTTCGTGGTCATCCTCTCCGACACCGGCATGACCGAGGCGACGGTGGTCGCCGAACGCATACAAAAACAGTTCCGCGCCCTGAAATTCGGCAAAACAAGCCTCTCGGTAGGCATAGCCGAAGCCAAAGAAGACGACAACGAAACAACGCTGGTGCGCCGCGCCGATCTGGCGATGTACGCCTCGAAAAAGAGCGGGAAAGCCAAGATCACGCTGGCCACGGACGACCACCCGGAGTACAGCATACCCCCGTCAGAAACGGGGTATTTCTCGGCAACCGGGGGGTGACTTCGACTCCGCTCAGCCACCGGTTGCGAGGAAAAGGTCACTGAGCGAAGTCGAAGTGACCTGACGCCAGATTGCGCGAGAAAAAGGTCACTGAGCGAAGCCAACTGACCTCAAGCCGCGTTCCCGTCAGCCTCTTTGCCCGCCGCCCCTCTCTCCGCCTTCAACTGCGCGTAAACCTCACCGCGCTTAACCGTCGCCGCGTCAGGGGCCTTTATGCCCAGCCTTACCACGTTGCTGTTGGCATCCATGACCGTTATCACAATATCATCGTTGATATGTATGGTTTCACCTTTTTTGCGAGCGAGTATAAGCATTACGCCGCCCCCGCCGACATGGTGATTACCGGGAGCAAAACTAGGGTATTGATAACGCGGTTTGACCGGATGATCCGGGTTACATTTTTGGTATCGGCAAAACGATTCGACCCGCTGATTTGACCGTGAACACAAGGCTTTGACGTCCATAACGGAGACGTTTTTTTATCAAGCGCATATTTTTCGTACGAAAAACGTTTAGGGG
>Ga0268262_10002765_pt1 | contig 19868 bp, 18 predicted proteins | sample TergutNc150P3_FD_190354 | JGI IMG/M metagenome (GOLD analysis project Ga0268262, IMG submission 190354) | Nasutitermes corniger P3 segment gut microbial community from laboratory colony in Florida, USA - Nc150 P3 (SPAdes) (version 2) | ecosystem: Host-associated > Arthropoda: Insects >... | reverse complement strand
GCCCGTTGGGCGGCTAGGCTCCAAAAAACCGTGTTCGGGCTTCGCCCTCTGCACGGTTTTTTTCCGCCACATTTTGCAAGCCCTGCAAACTGCTTCGCAGTTTGCTTATTCGGGCTTGCAAAACGTCTTTTACCGCCGGACGTTATGCGACAGTTGTGCAGGTATGCCATTTTGCCATAATTTTAGTAGAGGCTATTGACAGAAATAATAATATGTGAATTAATTAATTGTGGAGGTTAAAATGAAAAAAAGAGCATTTATATTGATTATTGTTTTTACTCTTATCATGAATTCTGTTGCTTTTTCTCAGAATGTCCAGAAGGATGATCCTTGGGTAGGAGTTTGGTCTTATCGAGATGAAAAGGATGAAAATGTGTGGATATTTGTAGATGGTGTTATCATTGAATTTTTTACTAACGGTGGAAGTTTATATGTACAGGATTATACTGTTTCTGGAAATGTTTTGATATTAGAGGGAGAAAGACTCAACTTTACAATATTAGACAACAATCGGATATTTTTGGATGCTGATGGAGGTGTTGTATTTGTAAGACAAAATGCTACTGAGGACATTAAAGCATTACTTGAAAATTATCTTAGAGCAGTAAAACATTAGAAAAATATTTGTTAATTTATTCTAAAAGTATTTGAAAATGCAAAACGGCATTTAACAAAACGGTAAAAGTACGCCGCCTATCGGCGGCTAGGTTCCACAAAACCGTGTTCGGGCTTCGCCCTCTGAACGGTTTTGTTCTGCCAAACGTTATATGAAATATAGACAAAAAATAATTTTGCCTATATAAAGTCGCATATGGTGCCTGTCACTGGAATCGCATAGTGTACTCCGTTGGTGGGGTACGCTAGATATAGCGTTGTGAACGAAACCAAATTTACCAAATTTCGATTTTGAGATTACGAACAATGAGGAAGGGCAAAAACAATGAGCAATTAGGAATGAGCAATGAAAGATTATTATATCTTACCATTGCTCATTTCTTATTCCTAATTCCTCACTCCTAATTCCTAATTTTCCTTTCGCGGGTGCATCGCCGCAAAATCATTGACGTACAGAGGGTAGTTCAGCACGCCGCCGTAAAGCCCGGCGCGTAAAACGCGAAAGGCCAGTATGTCCTGTATGTAGACGCTGGCGGCATCGGCGGAAATAATACGCTGGGCTTCCTTGTACAGGGCGACGCGCTTCTCTTCGTTTGTTTCAACGAGTATGGAGTCAAAAACCCGGTCGAAATTGGCGCTGGAATAATTGATAAAATTATTACTGTCATCCGAACGGTAACGGGAAAGGAAACTCCTCGGCGAGACAACGGGGCTGTCCAGGGAGATGATCGTCGCCTGGTACTTTCTGTCGAAGTATACGTCTGAAAGCCAGGCCGGCCACTCGACAAGTTTTATTCTGACGGCGATTTCAAGTTTGGCAAGCTGGTCGGCGATTACCTGGGCAGTGTCAACGTGCATGGTATAAATAGAAGGGACGGTTATTTCCAGGGAAAGCTTTTTCCCGCCTTCTCCGTAACCCGCTTCCCTAAGCAGAGAACGGGCTTTCTCAAGATTGACAGGGTAGGGATTTGCCAGCGATTTTTCATAATACGTCTTCAGTCCGGGTATCAGGGGACTGCCCGACGGTTCGCCTTCGCCGTAAAATGCCGTGTCGATGATTCCCTGAATATCAATGCCGTAGTTGATCGCCTGGCGTACGCGGATGTCGTCAAGGGGGGAAGCCTTATTGTTCAGGGCAAGCAGATGTACCATGGCGGTGTAGCCGGGAATAATATCAAATTGCTCATCGTTGATCTGCTGGGTATGGCTGCCGGGAAGGCTTGCCCCGTCAATGCTGCCGGTATGCAGGCCGCGGGCTATGGCATCGGAATCCGCAAAAAACACTATCACTATTTTTTCCAGTATCGGAACGTTTTCCTGCCAGTAATCCGCGAATTTTTTCAGCACCAGTTCCCTTTGGACGGCGTAGCTTTCAATGAAATAAGGCCCGGTGCCTATCGCGTTTTTATCACGGTCGGAGCTGCCGGCTTGTACTATGCCGACGGTAAGATACGGGAGAAATTCCGGATCGGGACGCAGAAGGGTAACTTTAACGGAATAGTCCCCGTTTGTTTCGATTTTGTCTATAACGTCAAAACCGATAAAACCGGCGGCCTTCGCGGTATCCAGGGAATATTTTACATCGACTGACGTTAATGCCAAACCGTCATGGAAACGAACGTTTTTCCGTATGTTAAAATTGTACACGCGGCCCGATTCTTCCATTATAACCGATTCCGCAATGCACGGCCGGAGGTTGCCGTCGGTATCCGGCCTTACCAAACCTTCAAAGACATTGAACAGCAGGCTTCTGCCGTCCGCCGTGTTGGAAGGGCTTAAAGGATCAAATGTTGCCGGCTCGGAATTATACCCGAAGCGTATCGACGTAAGCGGCGCGGTTGATTGTGCGCCTTCCTTCTGCCTGGAACAGGACGTGTGCAAAACCAGCACAGCCAGAAGAACGGAAAACAGCAAGACCAGTGTTTTAAATTTTTTCATAATAATACCTTCCTAAAAAATTATTTATATTATGGCGTATCCCCGGCATCATTCGCGGGAGGCGGGGGAGGGGGAGGAGGCGGCGGCGGGGCGGGAGTGGGCGCTACAAATAGAACCCTTACAAGTTCAGTATTTGAGCGGTGGGCGATTTTTAGAATAAGCGTTTGGTCCTGCTCTGAATAGTACCAGCCTGAAGCGTTGTAGTAGCCTTCAAAATCAGCGGCCCTGCGCCAGTTCTGTCCGTATATTTGTAAAATGGGAAACGGCTTTACATTGCGAAGCATGATGTAATGTGTTTCGCCAGCCGGGAATCTGACAGAAATATCCATCTGCCTGTCATTTTGCGTAATGTTTATCGTTGAAGCCGCTGTCCATGCCCATACGCCGTTCGCCCCGGCCCCTGCTTCATGGGGGAGATATTCATTGCCGCCAAGCTGGCGGTACAATTTTGCAGTGCTAATCCTTTCAGTACTGGCGGCATATTCGCCGTTATCATCAATTGTCAGGAACGCCGGAACAAACCCGTTTACGTTTTCCACTGAAATAACAGAAAACACTATGGATCGTCCAAGCGCGGCCCAGTTTTTTTCTTTGTGTTTTTCTCCCCACGCATTAAGAGCCATCCCCAGGCGCATATTAAGAGCGATATCCGCCTGTCCGGACGAAAGAATAAAAACGTGATCTTTGTTTCTATATAAACCATTGGCGATAAGCTGGCAAATCTGTTCTGTTAGCGCTTCAATCGGATTAGCCGTATTGGGATGCCATTTGCTCATATCAACGCAGGCTTCCATAATCCCCGCGATTGTATCAAGACTCGTTGCGGAAAGGTTAATGCCCTGAACAACGGAAAGAATGTCTTCCAGTAAATGGGTGCTTCCCCGTGTGGTCAGGTATTCAATAATGCGGTTTTCCGCAAAAAGGTTCATGTCTTTTTCCGCCAACTGCCGCGTTATGCGGGCGGCTTTTTCACGTTCCTGAGTGCTGACTGTACCGACTTCTCTTTCCCAGTGGCCGATCCTCCGGTCAAATTGGTATACGGCGGATCTCCATGTCCGTCCGGGGCTGCGGCTGAAACCAAGGGGTACTATGGATGACGCGGAATTGTAAAGGCCCCGCCTGAGCGATTCGGCGCACCAGGCGATAACCATATCTTCATCGCCCTGGGGCGGCATTCCCCTTCCCCATAATGGAAAGTTTGCGTCAGTCCAAACGGCGACAGCGTCGTTGAAAGCCTGGAGGGTTTCAGCCCGCGGCAGAATATAATCGGCAGGGTCTATCTTTTTTGTATCGGTTACAGCGCGATAGGAAATTGCCGGTACCGCGCCTGACAGGACAAGTCGGCCTTCCTCAAGGCCTTCAATCCCCCGGCTGAACTGGTAACGGTTTTCGTTATACGTAATATTTAACGTGCCCTTGTCGTTGTTACGGTTAACCGAAGAGCGCAGCAGCCTGAAGGGGATCTCAATAGCGGAAATTCCGTCGGCGAGTTTTCCGCTTATCCGCAATTCGGGTACTTCGTTTGCGGAATTCGGGCTGATAAAAGAAATTTCCGAACCTCCGGACAGGGTAAAGATCGCTTCGTGATCGAAAAATTCCAAAGATCCGGAAAATGCCCGCTGCCTGCCGCCTTCAGGATCAATCAAAGATATGCCGTTGTCGGGATCGGACGAGAAATCAAGCTGGAATTCCAGCCCGCCAAAAAAAACGTTCGCCTTGCCTTCAAGAAGCTGTTTGTTCCCTTCGAGGTCTTCCTCTCCCCCGTTCTCCAGAGAATAGCGCCCGCTTACCAGCATATCGCCGATTTTCCGGGAAAAACTGCCGCTGCGGGCGAACTGCATTACAACCAGCAGTACAAAAACCGCGCAGAACAATAATAATAACCATACCAAGCGGGTAAAAACACGCCTTCTCATCGTATCCAAACCTTCATAATTTTATTCTGGTAACTGTCCAATTGCTTAAGACTGGAGTTTATGGTATCATAACATACACATTATGGGAATAGAAATCAGATATAAGGCGTTAAAATTACCTCTATTGTTTGTGCTCATGTTTAGCGTCGGCGTTTTTTCCGCCGCTCAGACGGCAAGAAGCACGGAGGCCATACTTACAGAAATTTCTCAGCTTGTGGCCCGCAGGGAATACCGGGCCGCGCTTGAGCTTTTTGATACGATCAGCGGTCCGGCGACACAGACACCTGACCTCCAACTGACGCGGGCTTCGCTCTTTAATGCCATGGGCCGCCCTGCGGACGCCCGTGCTATCGCGTCGGGGATCATTGCCAAAGACCCCAAAAATACAGAGGCCATGCTTGTCCTCGCGGCATCCGCCTCCCTGGAAGGCAAGGAAAGGGAACAGAAAAATCTGCTGGAACGGGTGGTTTCGATAGACTCCCGAAACCTTGCTGCGATAACCGACCTGGGTTACATAGCCCTTCGCGCTCAAGGCTTGCGGGTCGCCGCAGGGCATTTTGATAAGGCGCTTGCCATAGACGGCGATTACCGCGAAGCCCTGGTTGGCAGGGCGATTGTGCACCGCTATGCCCGTGAGTCCAAACAGTCCGAACAACTGCTCAACAGGGCAATAAGGCTGAACCCCCAATGGGCGGAGCCTTTGCATGAACGGGCGCGGCTGTATAAAGGCGCGGGTTTTTTGCAGGACGCGTTGGACGACCTGGACGCGGCGAAAAAGCTCGAACCGGATAATTACTGGATCAGCGTGGACAGGGCGGCAACCCTGATCGAGTTGAAACGCAAGCCCGATGCTCTTATCGAATTGGATCACGCCGTTGCGGCAGATCCGGGCGGCTTTCTGGCTTATGTTTACCGGGCAGGAATCAGGGAAGAATTGGGCGATTACACAGGCGCCCAGCAGGATTATACCATTATAATGAAGCTCAAGCCGGAATATTATTTCGCCGCCGAAGGGCTTGGCATAATAAAGATGAGGAACCGTCAGTATAATGAAGCAAGGGACGCGTTTCTTGCGGCGTACAAACAGGCCCCAAAGGAATTCCGCTACGCCATGTTAGCCGCAATTAACTGGATGAAGGGCGGGAGGATGAGTGACCCCAAACAGTTTCTCGCCCAGGTGCTGCGTACCGTTCCCCGCGATACCCCCGACTGGTATATACTCAGGCTGTACCATGATCTTTCCGGCGACAGCAGTATAATGGAAAAAATAAGCAAGGAGCAAAACCTTGACGAAAAGGCAAAAATGCTTTTCTATCTCGCGCAATATTATGATGCCAGGGGGGAGCAGTCTCTTGCCAACAGACTCTTTTTACAGGTAAAAGATATGAACCGCTATAACACCATCGAGTGGATAATAAATGATATGATACTTAAAGAACGCGGTTTAAATAACTTATAAAGGATTACAATGAGCGCTGATAACACAAATAACATCCGTCTGACGCTGGGAAATAAAAATATACATCTAATTGGAACCGCGCATGTTTCCAAAGAAAGCATTGACGAGGTAACAGGCGCGATCCGCGAAGGGCGTCCCGGCATGGTCTGCGTGGAACTGGACGAAAGCCGTTATTCCGCCATTACAAAACAGGACAGTTGGGAGAAGCTTAATATTACCAAAGTGCTGAAAGAGGGCAAGGGTTTTCTGCTGATTGCGAATATTACCCTGTCCAGTTTTCAGCGCCGCCTGGGAAACGAGCTTGGCGTAAAGCCCGGCGAAGAAATGATCGCCGCCGTGAATACCGCCAAAGAGATGGGGATAGATTTCAGCCTTTGCGACCGCGAGATACATCTGACCCTGCGGCGCGCCTGGGCCTGCTGCAGCCTGTGGAGCAAGTGCAAGCTGCTGGCAGCGCTGCTGTCCAGCGCGTTTGCAACGGAAAAACTCAGCGCGGAAGAGATAGAAAATTTAAAAAATTCCAGCGAGCTTGACAACATGATGGGCGAGCTGGCAAAATACCTGCCCTCTGTCAAGGAAACCCTGATTGACGAGCGCGACCGCTATCTTGCCACAAAAATTTGGTCTGCGGCGGGGCAGTTAAAAGATCAAAGCGCCGTTACCCTTGCCATTGTCGGAGCCGGTCATTTGCGGGGCATACAGGCCTGGCTGGAAAAATTTGCCGCAGAGGAACCTGTGGAAGACGGACTTGCCGAACTTGATACCGTCCCCCCAAAGACCTTCCTTTCAAAAGCCGTCAAGTGGATTATCCCGGTATTGATCCTTTCCCTTATCGCCGCCGGTTTCCTGCGCGCCGACGCAAGCATGAGCCTGGAAATGCTGCGCCGCTGGGTGCTGTGGAACGGCTCTCTTGCCGCGCTTGGATGCGTTATCGCCCTCGGACATCCCCTGGCAATACTGGTTTCTTTTTTAGGCGCGCCGATTACCTCCCTTAACCCGTTTATCGGCGTAGGAATTCTTGCGGGCCTTGTGCAGGCCGCTGTCCGCAAGCCGCGTGTCGGCGATGCCGAAAACCTTTCCGTTGACGTTGCCAGCCTGAAAGGCGTTTACGGCAATCGTATAAGCAGGGTTCTCCTTGTGTTTTTCTTTTCAAGCCTGGGCAGTTCTATCGGTACCTTTGTTTCAATACCGGCAATTGTCGGTCTGTTGGTAAAATGATTATGAAAAAAATATTTCTAAAACCGGTATGCTTTTTCTTCATTTTGTTTTCACTCTTGACACCGTCCCTGACAGCGGAGGACGCCGATACCGCAGACGTTAAGGGCGGCTATCCCGCCGATTCGGCTCAAACGCAGGGCGAATACCACGATTCAACGTACGGTGAACAGCCGCCAGATACGATATACGGCCCCCAGGAAGAGCATGTATACGGACCCCGCCAGGAAGAGGATGGCAGAGATACTGACCCCAACGGTAAAATTTCAGACATGTTTCCCGGAGCGGGAAACCTCATGGATGATGCCGCTGTTCAGGACGCGCCGCATGCGGCTCCCCAGGAATATACGCCCTATTCGCCTTATACTCCCTATGTGCCTTATACCCCCGGCTATCAGCCAATATACCCAGCCAGGCCGGGTACCGAACAGGCGCCCCGCCGCCCCGCTCCTGCCGCGCAAACAAGCCCTGCCTCCAGGCCGGCCGCCGCAAACAGTAATTTGCGCGATTCCCCTGCCGCTCCCCCTGCCTCCGCTTCGGCTCCGGGAGAACTCCCTCATTCGGCTGAGGCGCATGAACCTGATGAAGAAGACCCTCACGGCAATGATATAGACCTGATTCCCGGAGCGGGAATCATAGACGAACCCCTTGTTGAAGTTGCGCCGGATATTTTGGGCTTCCCCGCCAGATTGGGAATTTCGCTGGCGATAGTCATAGTCCAGGCCTTTCTGATCTGGCTGCTTTGGAGGCTGTTTAAGATCATTGCCCGTAAAGTAATTGAATCCGGGCAGAACAGGATAAAGCCTATTACAGTCAAAAAGCTCAGGCTCCTCAGCACCAAGCAGATTATTGACGTTATTCTTTTCTTGATAAAGATATTAAAATATCTGGTAAGCGGGTTCCTTCTGTTCCTTACGGTGCCTATAGTGTTTAGCATGTTCCCCGCCACACGGCATCTTGCAACAACCATTTTTAGTTATATTTTTAACCCTGTTAAGGATATTGTTATAGGGTTTATTATGTATATCCCTAACTTGTTTAAAATAATTGTCATCATTTTTATTACACGTTATGTGATCAAACTGCTGAAATTCTTTTCCACCCAGATTTCCAGGGGAAAGCTGGTATTGCCCGGCTTTTATTCAGACTGGGCGGAGCCGACTTTCAAGATTCTACAGGTCTTGCTGTGGGCTTTTACCGTTGCGATTTTGTATCCCTATCTCCCCGGTTCCGAGTCCAAGGTGTTCCAGGGCGTTTCGGTATTTGTAGGCCTTATTTTTTCCATGGGATCGTCCACCGCCATCGGGAACCTGGTAGCGGGGCTGGTAATCACCTATATGCGGCCTTTTAAAATCGGCGACCGCGTTCAGATTAAGGAAACCACCGGTTTTGTAGTGGAAAAAAACATGATGGTGGTACGGATCAGAACGCATAAAAACGAATATGTAACTTTTCCTAATATGCTGATACTTGGTTCCAGTATAACCAACTACAATACCTCGTCCGATGAAGACGCCGAGGGATTGATACTCTATGCGGAGGTTACGTTTGGTTATGCGACACCCTGGGAGTCCGTTCACGAGATTCTTATAAACGCCGCCCTTTCGACAGAGTATGTGCAGAAGAAGCCCAAGCCCTTTGTGCTGCAAACAGGGCTGGATAATTTTTACGCCCGTTACCAGATCAACTGTTACACGAAAGAAGTAGACAAAGTTCCGAAAATATACGCGCTGCTTTATGAAAATATCCAGAACGGTTTCCATGAGGCCGGGATGGACATGACCTGCGCCAATTACGGGGTTTATGTACAGAAAAAAGACGAAGAAGACCCTATGCAGAAGCGCAAAGACGGTGAGCAGAAAAATTAGGAATTAGGAATAAAGAGCAATGAGCAGGGAGCAATTAGCAAAGGTAAGATTGTATCTTGCTTTGCTCTTTGATACTTGCTATTTGCTATTTGAATTCAGGCTGATGCGGTAATCCCTATTCCTAATTGATTTCACGCCCCAAGAGTGAACCATCCGTATAACATTATCAAGGCAAAGAAAAGCCCTATGCAAACGCAAATCCCTCTGAAACCCAGGTCTATTGCGCGAACCTTTTTGAGAAGCTTGCTTTTTTTTATGTAGAATCTGAAAATAAGGTATCCCGCCGCTACGCTTACGAAAAAGAGAACCGCTTTTTGCAAATACCCAACGGTGTCCACTTTGACACTTGTGTTAAAAAGAAATTTGATACATTGCTCACCGAAAATGCCCCCCGCAAGGCATAACACGCCCAGAATAAGAACAGCGGCTTGCTGGCAAATGTCAATTTTTATAACACCCTGATCGCCCTCGTGCCTGCCAAAAAGCATGGAAGAATATTTTATAAATGAAATAGTGGTTCCAAGATTGATAAGGATCATCGCCCCGCTCACTATCCAACTTGCGCCTGACACAATAAAATATTTGGAAATGCTTCCGTTAAAAAAAGGAGCGCCGGTTATTCCCAAAATTGCCAATATTATTCCGATTCCAACCACAGGGCAGCGCCTTAATACCCCCCGGATTTTATAAATGTCTCTGGTTCCATAGACATGGGCCACTATACCTGCGCTTAAAAACAGCCCTGCTTTAAACAACGCATGACTGATGATATGGTACATACTTCCGGCAAAGGGATAAACACCGGGAAGATTTAAGCCTATCATTGTCATGCCGATTTGCGAAACCGTATGATAGGCAAGTATCAGTTTTATGTCCGTCTGGGATATGGCAAAGATAAACCCGGCTATGCTCGTGATAATTCCCACTACAAGGAAAAACTCATTCAGGTTTATTTCCTGGAAAACAGACTGAAACCGTATAAAAACATATACCCCGCCTTTAATGTGAAGACCGGACAGTATTGCCGATATGACAGGCGGGGCGCTGGGAGTGCCGTGCGCCTTGGGAAGCCAACTGAAAAGCGGCATAAGGGCGCATTTCAACCCTACAAAAGTCATGATAAGCGCATAGGGCAATAACTGCGCTTCTTTGCTCAATGATTTTAACGCTTGTGCAACAGCATCTGTGTTCAAAACGCCGGTGATCTTATAAAGATAGCCCATACCAAATAAATAGAACTGTACAGCGACAACATTTGACATAAAATATATTATGCCGTCGTACATGGAGCGACTGTCACGCTTAAACATAATCATAACGGACACCATAACAGAAATGGATTCCATTAAAATAAATGTGTTGAACAAATCGCGGGACATAAAAACGCCGAACAATAAACCTTCCCAAATCAGCAGGAGAAACCAGAAGAGGCGGCCTAAGCCTTCATTAAAACAATAAAGAGCCGCAATCGAAAAAATAAAAGTAGTGAGCAGGATAAAAACCGATGAAAGCGCGTCCGCTTTAAGCGTGATTCCCAAATACCCCCGGTAATTGCCTATATTGGTGACAATCTCCCCTTCTTTGCATAAAAGGAAAATATAAAAAGCAAGACAAGTCAATAATACCTGTATGATAACTGAAAAAATTTTCCCGGCCTTTTCAGACGGGATGAGAAAAAAAACAACAGCCGCTATAATCGGCGTTAAGACAACCCAGTGAAGCATTACTTACTCCAGATTTTTCTTTTTTACGGTATCCCAGTCCGCCGCGCCATATTGCCGACAGATGGAATTGAAAAAAATAATATTGACGGCGGTAATTGCAAGGCCGATGACAATGGTGGTTATCACCAGAGCCTGGGGCAGGGGGTCTGCGGGATTTTCAATAACTTCGCCTATGGGCGGCTTCATGCCGTCCGAGAATCCTACGCCAATCAGAAACATAATAGTCGCCATTTCCATCAATACAATTGATATAACGGATTTGATAATATTTTTATTTACCATCAGCCCGTAAAAACTGATAATAAACACAGCAACAGACAAGATTTCCACCGTCAAGAAATTCATGCTTTACCACCTCCATATTTTACCGCATCTCAAACGAAATAAATCTGTAAAACATAATAAAAAACCCGATAGCCACTTTCGCTCCGATAAGCAGGTTTATCATAATCAAATAAATAAGTTTGTATTCCGGCAAAACCTTATTTGCCAGGAAAGTTATAAACGGCAAAACCAGCAGGGCAATCAGCACGAAAAACGCTTTCTCCAGTCTGATTATCCTGTTTATCGGAGTGTCAGAAATGCCGTAAATCAAATACCTGGAAATAAAGAAAGAAGCCGCAATGACCCCTCCCTGATACCCGCTTCCGGGAGAAATGTGACCGTGCGAAACAAGATAGATGCTGAACAATACCAGGACGGGGCAAATAATACGGATTGTATAAACCGCAATTTGGGAATTTCGGATGCTGTTATATATTGAGTTTACTCCCGGCCATCCCTCGTGCAGGGACAAATGAATAATTGCGACGACGCTGACTATCAGCATGAGCGTTTCGAGTAACGTATCGTACAGCCGATAGCCAAGGTAAATCGCCGTTACCGCGTTCTGCCCTCCTATGTCGTCGCGGAACATTGATATAAATTGTTCTTTCAAATTAACCGCTCTGCCGGGGATAAACCGTATAAAGAGGGCAAACAGCAGACATGAGAAAAAGACAGGGAATATATACCGTTTAATTCCCTCTTTCTTTTTAGTTTCCGTAGAAGCCTGATCCGCAAAGCTGTAATGTTTTTCAAAAGAAGTGATAAAGATAACCGTCGAGAACACGCTTACGACAATTTCAGCTAACGCTATGTCCGGCGCGGCAAATAATAAAAAACATATAAAAGAGAATGCCGAAAAAACAGCAAAGTAGATTATTAATCTGACGATTCTCGTCTCCCAGAGCAATAAAAGGGCGAATATAAACCAAAAGACAAGAAATACATTTGTCATGCGTTATCCTCGCTGTTCATGACGATCTCTTTGTCTTTGCTCATATACGCGGTATGCGCCATCATGTGGGTGATTAGCGGATTAATAAACAGCAATAGAAACGCCAGCAGCAACAGCTTGAGGGAGAAAAAACTGAAACCGTGCTTAACCGCTACTCCGATGATAAAAGTTAAGGAACCCAAAATGTCTATTTTTGCGACTACGAGAATTCTTGCGTAAAAAGTATTCAGCCTGAATAAGATGATAATGCCCAAAAGCATGAAGCCGATTCCCGCAAAAATCAGTATATTTCCCGCAACTGTCATGTTTTCCCTCCCCCTTTCTTTCTTTCCCTCAAGAAATGAGAGGAAAAAATAATGAAGACAAAATTCAATAAAGTACAGGCAATAGCAATGTCCAATATATAAGAAGTTTCGTAATATGACGCTACAATTATCATTATGACTACGACTTTTACGGAAAGAAGGCTTATCCCCAAAAGCCGGTCCCATATATCCGGGCTTTTTACAATTGTTATAATGTACAGGGGCAAAAACCCCAGCATGATCCATAACAAATACATAGTCTCTCTTACCTCTGCGTCTTTAGCAAGAATTTTTCCAGTTTATGTATCACCGCTTCTCCTGTTTTTTGCGCTTCTTCGTGGTTTTCATTTTTCCTTTTAAGCAGCAATACGGTAATTCTGTCGTCCTTCATATCCAGGGATACAGTGCCAGCAAGAAGCGTAACGGAATTGGCAAGCATGGTTTGCAAAAAACTGTTGGATATTCTCGTCTTGACATCTACGACATCTACATCCGCTCCTGTTGCAATGAGTTTTATTGTTCTGAAAGCGGATACAAACAATTCCCCGATCAGGTAAAACGGGTATAAAGTCAGCCTAAAATGACTGATGCCTGTTATTCTGGGAAAAGGAAGAAACCTACGGTACACATACAAGGAAACGGCGCTGACAACGATTCCGGCCGCCAGTAACGGAAGGGAGAATTTTTCAACCAATATCACCCAAACAGCAGTCAACAGCATGACTGTGTAAATCGTTTTTTTTATCAGAGTTAACGCTCCCTTTTCATAAAATAGTACTTTACATTCTGAATAAAATCAACTAAAAAATGAGGCATCTTCCTCAAGAATGGCTGACTTCATATCCCTTCTTTCGCAAAAGGCTTTCAAAATGTAAAAGCTGCAAGTTTATTCGCCGTATCATGCCCGATTGTTTCGTTGGATAACGTTTTCTGCGGCACGCACAGGGTAAAGACGCTGCCTTTGCCGGGTTCGCTGGTTACCGAAAGCGTCCCTTTCATCATTTCTGCCAGTTTTTTACAGATAAAAAGCCCGATCCCCCCGCCGTTTCCACCTCCGTAATTTGCAAAAACATTTTTTAATTTTTCTTCCGTCATGCCAACCCCGGTGTCGATGACCCTTATATAAAGCAATACATACCCGGTTTTCTGCCTGCTTGTTATGTTAACCGTAATGCTTCCTTCGTTGGTGTATTTGAAGGAATTGGCTAAAATATGATGGCAGATTTGTTTGATGCGAAGCTCGTCGCCGGCAAGGTCTACCGGCAGTTTCTCGTCAACAACAAGTTTATACTGAACCGGTTTATCCTCCGTAAGAAACGTGTACTGGGCAGTTATGTCTTTTATAAGCTGGGGCAGCTTGTACTTGACAGGACGCAATTTAAGGTTCCCCGATTCTATTTTCAAGATATCGAGAATCTCGTTAATTACATCAAAAAGTTTCATGCCTTCGTCGTTTATCGTCTCAAGCTCTTTTTTATGATCTTCAATTTCCGTATATTTGGAAACCAAAGAGGAAAGCCTTATAATATTGTTAATAGGATTTTCCATCGCGTTTGAGATATTGGAAATGAAGGCGGTTCTTGTTTCCGACGCTTCTTTAAGGGCTTTCATCAGCCTTTCAATTTCCGCCCGGCGTTCAATCGCCTCCTGGGTTATTTTATCCCGCTCTCCTATGGTCATAAGAACAGAACGGGAACCGATATATGTCAACACCCCTGTAAAAATTACCGACGCGATAAAAGAAGTTATAAAAATGATAAGGCGCATTGCCGCCAGTTGGCGATCGACATCGTTCCTTTCTATTGAACTGAAAAGCAGCCAGGGAAAACCGGGGACTTCCTCGTAGTGGCCGATCATGTGTTTTTTTTCGTAAGTATACCGGAAAAAGCCGGTTCTTTGTTCCAGGGCCGTCTCTACCATATCCGCTATAGGTTTCAATGAAGGGTCGGTTTCCGCTTCGGTTATCGGGTTGAATTGTTTTTTCACCAGTTCCGTGTCAGGATGGGCGATGAATGTCCCGTCCTTGTTTACCAGGTAACTGTAACCGCTTGGCATACCGCTTTTTAGATTGACTATAGTATCGGAAAGGGCGGAACCTCCGTCTTTGCGGGCAATCAACGCGCCGATAACAGGAGCGTCCTGCGTGTCGTCACGGAAGATAGGCACCGCAAGCATTACCACAACCTTGCTGCTGAGACGGCTAAAAACCGGCTCAATGTTTCTTTCGCCGGCCATAGCCCGTTTATAGTAGCCTCGGTCGTTTACATCAAGGGTGGTGTTGTCCAGTACATAATAAGAAACGCCTTCCGTCGTGGCCATAGCTAAGTCAAGGGCGCCAATACGGGCTACGTCAGGAGTCAGAGCCGGCTGGACGATCTTCCAATCCATACTCCGAACCCGGATACGGGTTGCCATTTCCCCTAGCACGTCAAGCTGGCCGTTTAAGGTAGTGCTTAAAAGCTCCGCGTTTGATATATTCTGGTTGCTTACTGCGTCAAGAATAGTCGCCTCCAAAACCCTGGAACTCATGTGCAAAGCGACCACGTCAACAGCGATGGAAGTTATCAAAACCACCGCCCCGATTACAAGCGGTATACGGATTTTTAATCTCATGAAAGGACTCCTTCTTTTATTATATCACAACTATTTCTTTAATGTGCTTCTTTATGCGAGGGGGCGCAAGGCCGCAGCGGCATCTGATATATGCCTTGACACTCGGCAACAGGAGGTATATCCTTAAAACACTGGAGGAAATATGCCCGATAATACAGCCGTAAATGAAACCTGGCATAGTTTATTGAACCACAATCTTCTTATTGTCTGGCAGCCTTCGTATAATTTGGGGATACCGGTTATTGACGAGCATCACCGGGGGATTGTTTCCACTATCAATTCCCTCTGCTATGCAATACAGCACAAGCACGGCAACCAGATGCTCAAGCCCGTGATTAGAATGGTTACCGAGTACACCCGCATCCATTTTGAAATCGAAGAGGATTTTCACAGAAAGTGCGGCTACCCCGATTTTGAAAAACATTGCGAGTTACACAAAGAACTGACGCAGGCGCTGTCCCAGGACGGCCTTTGGAATAGAGACCCTCAGCAGTTTCTGATCTTTCTCAAAGACTGGTGGATCAACCATATCTGCAAAGAAGACCTGGCATTCAGCCAATACCTCAAACAAAGGCCGGTCTGAATTTCGCGAGGTCTTCTCCGATTATGCTATTTCCCTAATCGCGCATACCAGTTTGTCAATTTCTTCCGCCGTGTTGTAAAACGCTATGGTCGGGCGCACTGTGGATTCCAGACCGAAGCGGCGCAAAATCGGCTGGGCGCAGTGGTGACCGGCGCGGACGGCGATTCCGTGGCTTGCAAGGTGTTTGCCGGTTTGTTCAACGCTCGCGTTCTCAAGCACAAAGGACAGGACGCTGGCCTTTTCCGGAGCCGTGCCGATAAGGCGCAGCCCGTTTATCCGCTTTAGTTCGCGTGTCGCGTAATCAAGCAGTTCGTGTTCGTAGGCGCTGATGTTCGCCATTCCGATGCCGGAAACATAATCCAGCGCCGCGCCAAGGCCGACCGCGTCCGCGATATTTCCGGTTCCCGCTTCAAACTTTGAGGGCGCGGGATTGTATACCGTGCGCTCGAAGGTTACGTCCTTTATCATATTGCCGCCGCCCTGATACGGTTTGGCTTGTTCGAGAACGTCCGATTTTCCGTACAGCGCCCCTATGCCCGTAGGCCCGAAAATCTTATGAGCTGAAAACACGTAAAAATCCGCGTCCAGCTCGCTGACGTTTAACGGCGTATGCGCCACGGACTGCGCCCCGTCAACAAGGATACGCGCTCCGTTCCCGTGGGCTATTTGAACCATTTCCCGAACCGGGGTAATTGTTCCCAAAGCGTTTGAAACGTGCGTTATCGAAACAAACTTTGTTCTGCGGCTAAACAGCCGGGCGTATTCTGACAGAATAATCTGCCCGGTATCGTCAACCGGGGCGACTTTTATCAGCGCCCCTGTCTCCTGCGCTATCATCTGCCAGGGGACAATATTGGCGTGGTGTTCAAGAATAGTGAGGATTATTTCATCGCCTTCAGAAAGCAGGGGTTTTACATAACCCTGCGCCGCAAGATTAATCCCTTCGGTTGTCCCGCGCACAAACACGATATTGTCCTTTGAAGGGGCGCCCAAAAACTTCGCCGTTGTTTCCCGCGCCGCTTCGTAAGCGTCCGTTGAACGGGCGGCCAGTTCGTGCGCCCCCCGGTGGACGTTTGAATTTTCGTGCCTGTAAAAATACGAAATACGGTCTATCACCGCGTTGGGTTTTTGCGTTGTCGCGCCGTTGTCAAGCCAGACAAGCTGTTTGCCGCCCGCGACTCTTTCGTTCAGGATGGGAAAATCGCCCCGGACGCGGTTTACGTCAAAACCGCCTGCCCCCAAAGGGGAGCTTTTATGCGCGCCGTCGGGAAACGCAAGAGGGGACGCCCCTGTGTAGGGGGCGACAACCGGAGAATACGCTGCCTGGGCGTCGTCAGTTTTTACTTCCTGAAATTCGGGAAAATAGGGCAGCGCCCACTGTTCCAGTTCTTTAGGATCAGGCAGCCCGTAAGCGTTAGGAGTAATCATAGTAGTTACCCACTTCCACATCCTCAAGGACGGCTATCGCGTCGTCGGAGAGAATCGCGGCAGAGCAATACAGCGACAGGAGGTAGGACGCAAGGCCTTTGTTGTCCACTCCCCTGAAACGCACGGAAAGCCCCCTGCCTTGCTCGTTCTGCACGCCTGTCTGGTACAGTCCGATAACCCCGCGTTTCGCTTCGCCCGAGCGCACCAACAGAATATTGGTCTTGCCGCTCTTGCTCTTGGGGTTTTTCAGGCCGTCTACCATCAGTTTGTCCGTGGGCACAATGGGGATGCCGCGCCACATGATAAACGTGCCGCCAAAAAGGGAGGCGGTAACGGGGGGAACGCCCCTGCGCGTACATTCCCGCTGGAAAGCGGCGACAGCTCGGGGGTGCGCCAGGAAAAATCCCGGCTCTTTCCACACTTTTGAAAGCAGTTCGTCCAGGTCGTCGGGCATGGGGGAACCCGCCTTGTTTCCGGGCGTTATGCGCTGGCCGGCCGGAACATTTTTTAACAGGCCGTAATCGTCGTTGTTGATGATCTGGCTTTCCTGCCTCTCGCGCAGGCTTTCAATCGCCAGATGAAGCTGTTCTTTTGTCTGGTCATAAGGCGAAGAAAACACGTCCTCAACGGCGGTATCCACGTTTATAATGGTAGAAATCGAATTGAGAATATATTCCCTGGGCTTCGGCTGGTATTGCACATAACCTTCGGGAATCTCCGGGCCTTTTTTTTCAGACGAGCAAAGAACGTCAAGCGGCGTTTCACCTTCGGCCACTTTGTTGACACGGTAAATACCCGCTTCCAGCCCTTTGAATTCCAGGAAACGTGTAAGCCAGCGCGGAGTAATCGCGCCGAATTGAGGCGGGGTTTTGGTAATGTCCGCCAGTTGATACGCTTGCGCCTTATTCAGCGCGTTTAATTCTGTAGTTGCCATTAAATTCTCCTTTTGAACAGTTTATGCGTTTTGGCAGTTTATGATCAATATCATAGCCCAACATCTCATAGCCCAATATCTCATAGCCCAACATCTCATTCTTCCCACAGCCATGTTGACAGATAGCGTTCGCCCGTGTCCGGCAAAACGGCGACTATGGTCTTGCCGTTATTTTCAGGCCGTTTGGCTACATTCAGAGCAGCTTCAAGGACGGAGCCTGACGAAATACCCACAAGAATACCTTCTTCCTTTGCGAGCCGCCGCGCCGTATTTCCGGCTTTTACCTCGTCGGTCTGGTAAATCTCGTCGATTACAGCCGGATCGTACACCTGGGGCTGGAAACCCGCGCCGATACCCTGAATTTTATGCGGCCCCGGCTGCCCGCCGGAAAGCACCGGGGAGGCGGCGGGTTCCACGGCGACAATTTTGACACCCGCTTTTTTCGATTTCAAAAACCTTCCCGCGCCTGTCAGGGTTCCGCCTGTTCCCACCCCGCCTACCACAATGTCAACTTTCCCGTCGGTATCGTTCCAGATTTCCGGGCCTGTGGTTTTTTCGTGTACAGCCGGATTTGCCGGGTTATTGAACTGCTGGGGAATGAACGAATTGGGAGTGGTTTTGGCAAGTTCTTCCGCCCTGGCGATTGCCCCCTTCATGCCCTTTGCCCCTTCGGTAAGCTCCAGTTCGGCCCCCAGCGCCTTGAGCAGTTTGCGCCGTTCAATACTCATGGTTTCCGGCATGGTCAGGATTATCCTGTACCCCTTGACCGCCGCGACATAGGCAAGCCCGATGCCGGTATTGCCGCTGGTCGGCTCGATAATAACCGTCCCCTGCTTTAATTTGCCCTCTTTTTCGGCAGATTCAATCATGGAAAGCGCGATACGGTCTTTTACGCTGTGCAGGGGGTTAAAGCTCTCCAGTTTGGCGTACACTATCGCCCCGCTTTCATTGAGTTTGTTGATCTTGACGAGCGGCGTGTTTCCGATAAGATCGGTAATTTTTTCTACTTTTGCCATATATTTCTCCTTAATATTAAAACTTTGGTAATCATATATGATTACTATGTATAGGATGGGGTATTATTACGGGTTTGTCAAGAGGGGGGGAGAATAAATTAGGAATTAGGAGTGAGGAATTAGGAATAAAGACTGTGCTTCTTCTTCCTCCGTGTAACTCCGTGGTTTTTATTCTTCCTTTGCCTTATCTTCGCGTCCATGTCGTGGTGTTGGTGTTGACCAGAAAAAAACCTTAACACTACAATAATATATGTCAATATATGTCTCGAAATGAACCTCATTAAATACAAGCCAAATTATAACAAATTATTTTTGTCCAATACTTCCGCTTCTTTCCAATAAGTTGGATATTTATCCTGATAAAATTTCGATAAAAAAGAGTCTTTATCTCTCATACAATTATTCGCCTTTATCCATCTCATTACCCACCCCCGAATACCGTCATGTTTGTATGCCGGTAATTCTTCATATTTTTCATTAATAAACAAATTGTATTTGCCGTATTCGATTATCCGTTCATATACGTCCTCAATAAATTCGCAGTCTTTTACTTCCACTTCATTTCTTGATAACGCGACAGAATTTATGCTAAATGACGGGTCTAATTCATAAGATCCGGTACAATGATAAATATAGCCGCTGAGTCCCTTGTATAGATATTCCAGCGCCCCGCCGCACATTTCCTGAAATACTATTACCCCGTCTTTCCTTACATCCAGCAGTGGCGCCTTCGCGGGGAATCTGTTCAAGTCCCAGATATAAAATAAAGCTAATTGTTTATTCAATGTTAAAAATACGCAAGGCTCCCTGTCGCTATGTATTTGAGGGAACGGCTTTAATACTGTCAGCCCTTCTTTCACAGAACCGTGATAAAAATCCATATATTATTTCCTTTTTTCCTTCCATTCCAAAACTATTTTCCTGTTAAGCGCCGCGACCCTGCAAAAATGCTTGTTTATTATAAGCGGGTCGCCC
>Ga0268262_10002764_pt1 | contig 19871 bp, 11 predicted proteins | sample TergutNc150P3_FD_190354 | JGI IMG/M metagenome (GOLD analysis project Ga0268262, IMG submission 190354) | Nasutitermes corniger P3 segment gut microbial community from laboratory colony in Florida, USA - Nc150 P3 (SPAdes) (version 2) | ecosystem: Host-associated > Arthropoda: Insects >... | reverse complement strand
ACAAACGGCAATAATCAGGTTATTGGCTGGCTTAACAAGGAAGACGAGCGCACATATTACAAAAATCAGGTAAATGCCGGAATTCATATCCTGTCCGCGGAATTTTTGAAAAATTGTCCGCAGGCGAAAGAAAAAGTAGATCTTGACCGCGACATGCTAAAACCTTCAATTTCCAAAGGTAAAATCTTCGCCTACTCTACTCCTGAATATATAAAGGACATGGGTACGCCGGAGCGTTTTACGCAGGTTACTTCTGATATTGAAAATGGAATTGTAAGGCAAAAAAATCTTTCGGTAAGGCAAAAATGCGTTTTTTTGGACAGGGACGGCACTATCAACAAATTCAATGACTTTATAACTAAACCTGAAGATTTTGAATTAATTGAAGGCGCGGCGGACGCGATAAAGAAAATTAACAGTCTTGGATATCTTGCCATTGTTATCACAAACCAGCCTGTTATTGCCCGCGGTGAAGTTGATTTTGAAACGCTTGATTTAATCCACATGAAAATGGAGACCGATTTAGGCATACAAGGCGCGTATATTGACGATCTTTTTTACTGTCCCCATCATCCCGACAAGGGATTTCCCGGAGAAAGGCCCGAATACAAGATCGACTGCGATTGCAGAAAGCCGAAACCGGGATTAATTCTTAAAGCCGCGCAAAAATACAATATTGCTCTTTCACAGTCATATATGGCCGGCGATGATATGCGCGATGTTAACGCGGGAATTAACGCGGGTTGTATTCCGGTATTTTTAACAAATGATAAACCGTTTGAAAAGATGAATAATATAAAAACATTTGCCAGTTTGAAGGATTTCACCGAACAATTTTTATCCAAGGAGTAGTCATGCTGTATTTACATCCTCTTTACATTGACCCGGGAACGGGAAGCGCGTTGTTCTCCATTTTAATTGGAGCCGCGGCGACAGTTTATTTCTTGGGCCGTGCGCTTGTAATAAAGCTTAAAGTTGTTGTTTCCGGCGGGAAAACCCCTAGAGCCGCTTCGTATGATATTCCTTTTGTAATCTATAACGAGGGGAAACAGTACTGGAATGTTTTTAAGCCTGTCCTGGATGAATTTGAAAACAGGAACACAGGTCTTCTGTATCTTACTTCAGCCAAGGATGATCCTGTTTTTGACGTTTCCTGGAATTTTGTCAAACCTGAATATATCGGCGAGGGAAACCGCGCTTTTGCCCGGCTTAATATGCTCCGCGCCGGAATTTGCCTTATGACTACCCCCGGTCTTGATGTTTACCAACTCAAACGTTCAAAGATGGTCAAACATTACGCGCATATTCTTCACGAGCCGGGCGACGCCATGTACCGTCTTTTCGGGCTTGATTATTTTGACTCCGTATTATTGACCGGCGATTATCAGGCTGAGGATATCAGAACTCTGGAACGGAAGCGTAACATTCCTGAAAAAATACTCCCGACTGTAGGATGTTCCTACCTTGACGTGTACGCCGAAAAAATAAAAACCCTTCCCCCGGAAGATAACCGACCATTTACCGTACTTGTTTCCCCTTCTTGGGGGCCTTCGGCGCTTTTGACCCGTTACGGTGAAAAATTACTCGATCCTTTATCCGCGTCAGGCTGGCGCATTATTATCCGTCCCCATCCCCAATCAAAAAAATCAGAAACTTTGATGCTGGAACGTCTGCAAACGCATTACAAAAACTCAAACAATATTGAATGGGATTTTGAGCGGGAAAATATTATTTCTCTCAGTAAAGCTGATATAATGATATCTGATTTTTCAGGGATCATTTTTGATTATATGTTCCTGCGCGACAGGCCAGTACTATATTTAAATCAAGATTATGACATTCGCCTCTATGACGCGGATGATATTGATCATGAAATGTGGAAATTCAAAACTGTAAAAAAAGCCGGAATTGAACTGAAAGCGGAAGATTTTCCGCGCATTACTGAAATCATTAAGAATGCGGGAGACAGCGAAAACCTTAAACAAGCGCGAAAAAAAGCGCGTGAAACGGCATGGCAGTATCCTGGCGAGGCGGGGAAACGGATTTTTGATTTTATGGCGGGGGTTGCAAATGGCTGATATTCTCTACACGATTATAATTTACCCTATAATTCAAATACTTGAATTTGTTTTTGTATTCGCGCAAAAACTTTTTAAGGAAACAGGGTTGTCGATTGTTTGCATATCCGCGGCGGTCAGCATACTATGTTTGCCGCTTTATGATGTGGCTGAAAAATGGCAGCAGCTTGAAAGGAATATCGTGAAAAAATTAAAGCCAAAAGCCGATAAAATCAAGAATGTATTTAAAGGCGATGAACAGTACATGATTTTATCAACATATTATCGCCAGAATCATTATCACCCGATTTACGCGCTACGAAGCAGTTTTGGACTGTTAATTCAAGTTCCTTTTTTTATTTCCGCGTATTCGTTTCTTACAAATCTTGAAGTAATAAAAAACATATCTTTTCTATTTATCAAGGACTTAGGCTCGCCGGACGCGCTTTTTTCAATCGGTGGCTTTACAGTTAACATGCTTCCGCTTGTTATGACTTTGATAAATTGTATAGCCGGAGCAGTATATGTCAAAGGGCTTCCTGTAAGAGACAAAATTCAACTATACGGAATGGCGGTTATCTTTCTTATACTTTTATATAACTCGCCGTCGGCGCTTGTTTTTTACTGGACAATGAATAATGTCTTCTCACTTGTAAAAAACATATACTATCGGATAAAATATAAATACAAACATTATATATTGTTTGGGCTTTTTTCCTTATGTTGTCTTCTTCTTGCTGTTTTTTGTATGTATAGATACAATAATAATCCAAAAGCGCAAAAGCTTATTGTAGTTTGTTTATTTACCGCTCTGGTTCCCTGGTTATTTATTATTTTTCACAAACGGCTTTCCAGCTTTATTAATATTGCATATGAGCCGTCCAAATCATTTATCCTTTTTATTCTGTCTGTTTTTCTAATTTGGACTGTTTTGGGATTTTTTATTCCGTCTCAACTGATAGCTTCTTCTCCGCAGGAATTTTCCTTTATTGATGAATATACAAACCCGTTGATTTTTATTTTTAATACTGTAATCCAGATTTTCGGGTTATTTGTTTTCTGGCCTGTTTGCCTTTATTTCCTTTTCCCGGATAATGTTAAAAAATATTTTTCAGTGATTTTTATTGCAATTTCTATTGGTATACTTGTCAATGTATTTTTGTTTCCGGGTAATTACGGCATCATTTCGATAAATTTTGTATATGCAAAAGAGATTAGTCACTCAGGCAGAGAAATTTTATTAAATCTATGCGTGCTGCTTATTTTATTTGTTGTCGCTTTCATATTGTATATGCGAAAAAATAAAAATATTATTCTTGTTCCGGTTTCTCTGTGCGTTTTTTCTCTTTTTAGTATTTCTGTTGTTAATATTCACAAAATTAACGCTTCTTTTAATGATTTAAAAATCTATTATGTCAGAGAACAAAAAGAAACTAAAACTGTTTCTCTTCTTTTTTCACTTTCCAAAACAGGAAAAAACGTTGTAGTTATAATGCTCGACAGAGCAATTAGCGTTTTTATGCCTTTTATTTTTGATGAGTCTCCGGAATTAAAAGAACTATATTCAGGTTTCACATATTATAAAAATACAGTTTCGTTTAACGGCTATACACGTATCGGCGCGCCTCCGATATTTGGAGGATACGAATACACGCCTGAGGAAATAAATAAACGGACAAATATTCCTCTTGTGGAAAAACATAATCAGGCTCTTATTATGCTTCCCAGAATATTCAAAGAAAACGGGTTTTCTGTAAGCGTTACCGACCCACCTTACGCCAATTACAACCAGAAAAGCGATATAAGTATTTTTGATCCCTGGCCCGGTATAAGAAAATATATTACCGACTCGCAATATACGGATCTCTGGCTCAGTGAAAATAAGCTAAACCTGCCTGAAACCAGTGCTATTATAAAACGAAATATGTTCTGGTACAGTCTTCTTAAAGGACTGCCGCTTCTTTTTCGTCAACCGCTGTATATGGATGGTAACTGGAGTTCTCCGGTATCAAGTTATAGCCTGCGGTTAACAATAAACGGATATGCCGTACTCGATTACCTGCCACGGTTAACGGAAATTACAGATACCAATATAAACACCGCTTTGATAATGACAAACAATACAACCCATGAAGGCTCATGGATGCAAGCTCCTAAATATGTACCGGTTAGTATAGTTACCAATTACGGTACCAGCCGTTTTGCAAAGGAAGTCGCGTATCACATTAATGCAGCGGCAATAAAACGTCTGGCTGACTGGTTTGATTTTCTGAGAAAAGAAAATGTATATGATAATACCAGAATAATTCTTGTTTCCGATCATGGACCTGTAGCTAACTTTGTTACCAAAGTCGGGCTTCCCTTTAATGTAGATCAGTTTAATCCGCTGTTAATGGTCAAGGATTTTAACGCTTCAGGTGAAATAAAAACCGATATGACGTTTATGTCCAATGCAGATGTACCGTATCTTTCCCTCGCCGGTGTAATTGAAAATCCTGTAAATCCCTTCACCGGCAATATTATTTCCATAGAACGAAAAAAAGATCCGCTTTATATTGCCATATCGGGGACTATCCATATTACCGGCAGAAATGACACCAAGTTTATTCTTAACCCCAAAATTGATCATTTTGTACATGATAATATTTTTGTTGCGGAAAACTGGATTCCCGCTTCTGGAAAATAATGACCATCTGTATCGACTGCCGGATGATAGACGCAAGCGGAATTGGGGTATACCTGCGGGAGAGCCTGCCCTGGTTACTGCAATCAGGCAATGATTTCCTGCTGTTAGGAAACAGTAAACGATTACACTGTTTTACATCTAACGTAAACGTCAAAATAATTGAATGTAATATAAAACCATTTTCCCTCAAGGAACTTTTTTTCTTTCCCCTCAAGACAGCGCGTCAAATCAACAGTGCCGACCTTTATTTCTCGCCTTTTTTTAATATCCCTCATTTTATAAAAATTCCCGTTTTCACAACAATTCACGATATTATTTTCCCGGATATGCCGGAATTAACGTCCATGCTCGGTCTTGCAGCGCGTATGTGGTTTTACCGCAGAGCGTATAAAAAATCGAAAAAAATATTTACTGTCTCTGAATTCTCAAAATCAAGAATACAGCATCATCTGGGAATAAATAAGCCTGTTATTGTCACACATTCAGCGATAAATCCGGTTTTCCTTGCTTACCGCGCAAATCTTAAAAATGTACAAAAAACGCAAACCATTGTGTTTATAGGCAATATAAAAAAACACAAAGGGCTGGACATTCTGCTTGACGCTTTTTGTTTAATTAAAAAAGAGGGACTCCCCCACAATTTAGTCATCATAGGCGTAAAAGAGAATTTTCGTACTTCTGACAATAAGATCCTGCAAAAAATAGAATCCCTTGGCGATAAAACTGTTGCATTTACAGGTTTTATTTCAGATCAACAGCTTATGGAACGCCTTTCCTCCGCGGCTCTGCTTGTACAGCCTTCATTGTACGAAGGTTTTTGTCTGCCGCCGCTTGAGGCTCTTGTTTTGGGCACTCACGCCCTGATTTCCGACATTCCCGTACTTAAAGAGATTTACGCCTGTTTTCCCGTAACATTCTTCCACAGCGGCGACCCATCGGACTTAAAAGAAAAATTGATGGGACTATTATTTAATAAAATACCATCTTCCCCTGTTTTATCAGATGATTTACTATATAAATACACTTTTGAGAAAACCGCTTCAGTTATTTTAAAGGAAATAAAATGAAAGTTGCCATAGTCCACTACTGGCTTGTAAATATACGCGGCGGAGAAAAAATGCTTGAAGCCCTGCTTGAGATGTTCCCTCAAGCTGACATTTATACCCATGTCTACAATCCCAAAGCGGTTTCACCTTTGATCAACAGCCATCACGTCATCACTTCCGGTATAAACCGCCTGCCCCTCGCGAAAAAACTCTACCAGATTTATATGCCCCTCATGCCGAACGCGCTCATGGATTTTAACTTACAGGAGTACGACCTTGTAATTTCCAGCGAGGCGGGGCCGGCAAAGGGAGTGGTTGCCAATCCAAATGCGTACCACCTTTGTTATTGCCACAGTCCGATGCGTTACCTTTGGGATATGTACCACGAGTATTTCAGGGGAACTAACCCGATTGTACGGTTTTTTATGAAACGCCTGATTCCAGGCCTGAGGTTATGGGATATAACTTCCGCCAATCTGGTTGACCGGTTTGTCACCAATTCACATTATGTGGCAAAACGGATACGGCGAATTTATAACCGCGAAGCGGAGGTTGTGTACGGCCCGGCGGCTATTGAACAATACCTCACTGTCGAAAGAAAACCCTCCGATTATTACCTTTTTTTCGGCCAGATTACCGGTTATAAACGCGCCGATATTGCCATTGAGGCCTGCGTCAAATCGGGGCGGAAGCTGGTTGTCGCGGGAGCGGGCGCAAAAAAACGGGATATTAAGAAAGCCGAAAAAACCGGACTTGTCCGTTTTACCGGCAGAGTTTCCGATGATGAGGCGGCAAGGCTTTTTTCGGGGGCAAAAGCCCTTTTATATCCCGGCATTGAGGATTTAGGGCTTGTTCCCGTAGAAGCCCAGGCGGCAGGCTGCCCGGTAATAGCCTTTAGGGGAGGGGGAGCGGCGGATACGGTAAAAGAAGGCGTAACAGGCGTTTTTTTTGACGAACAGACTCCCGATTCTCTGGTGAAAGCAATGGACCATTTTGAACTGGCGGGAGTAACATTCAGCCGGCGAATGGTGTTTAATAATCATGTACAACAATTTTCCAAAACTGCCTTTATTGACAGGATGCGCAAAGTCCTTGAAGAAAGAAAGCGTATATAATAGAGTGTAAACATGACCCTTCCCGAATTTGATATGTGGTACAAAACGCGGTTTCGTCGTACAAGTTCCGCGCTTACAGCTACCGCTTTTGTCTTCTCGGATATGTTCGGAGTCATGCTTTCCGTCGGATGGGGGTTTTTCTGGGTCAGAATTTATTATATGGCGTTTTTCGATTACACCGGCATCAGTTTTTATTCGTTTGTAACATATTGGCCTTACATGCCTGTTTTTGTAATTATTTTCCAAATCCTGAGTCTGTATCCGGGAATAGCCCTTGCCCCCGCCGAAGAATTGAGGCGTTTCAGCATCGGTTCCTTTATGGCGCATGGCGGCATTATTATGTCCAGGTATATTGAAAAGCATGACTGGGATTCCATAACAGCCGCCCTTATTATCAGCTTTGTTTTTTCCACTGTTATTTTGCTTACGATGAGAAGCATTACTCACTGGTTTCTTCACATAACTCGGCTTGGCGGTATACCGGCGGTTATTTACGGTTCGGGCGGTACAGGCAGGCTGGTTGTGGATCGTCTTTTGGGAAGTATCAGAACAGGCTATGTACCGGCGCTGATCCTGGATAACGGGTCCGAAGGCGGCGCGGATGAATACAGAGGTATCCCGATAATCCATGATACTTCCATAGGGCCTGAAATTGTTAAGCGTTATAAAATAAGGATGGCAATGGTGGCCATGCCGGATCTTGACAGCAAAAACCTTAAGCACCTGATGAATACATCGGTATCCGCTTTCAGGTACAGCGCGTATATCCCCGATTTTGTCAGCGCTACCAGTATATGGACGTCTGTCCGCGATTTTGGCGGGGCGCTGGGCCTGACAACCAGCAACAAGCTTAAAATGTCCTGGAATTTATGGATTAAACGGTTTTTGGATCTGGCGGTTGTAATTATTGGCGGGTTGTTTATATTGCCGCTTCTCCTGATTATTGCAGTTTTGGTCAAAGTTAGTTCGCCGGGACCTGTTCTGTACGGGCATAAACGGCTTGGAATGAACGGGAAATATTTTACCGCTTATAAATTTCGTTCAATGGTAATTGATGCACATGAGAGGCTTCAAAAACTTTTTGAATCGAATCCCGAAATCAAAAAGGAATGGGATAAAAACCACAAACTTCAAAATGACCCCAGAGTGACAGCTATAGGCAGATTTCTGCGGCGGACGAGCATGGATGAATTTCCCCAACTTATAAATATTCTGAAAGGGGAGATGAGCCTTGTTGGGCCGCGTCCGATTGTAGACGAGGAAGTAAGCAAATACGGCGAGGATTTTAACTGGGTATTTTCTGTAAAGCCCGGAATGACAGGTATGTGGCAGGTGTCAGGCAGGTCAGAAGCGGATTATGCCGCCAGGGTTTTGTATGATACATATTATCTGCAAAGCTGGTCCGTCTGGCTTGATATCTGGATTCTTTTTATGACTATCGGGGCTGTTTTACGCGGCAAAGGCGCGTATTAGTTTGCGTTTGAAAATTATTATTATTTATTTTTGTTCATTATTACCGCTTCTTGAAATGCCGCTTGGAGCCCAAACCGCGCCTGGAAAGCGTTCTTTTAACGAAATTTTTCCCGGAATAGCGCCCGCTGCCCGCCAGGCTGTATTCACAAAAGAAGGTTATTTCAAATCCGCTGAAAATGTTTCCCGTTCTTCGCTTTTTGGCTCGGTGGGCGGTATTGACCCTCAAATAGTTGACAGCATATTTACGAAGAAGCCTGGTTTTTTGGTAGAAGCGATCAAGGTTATTCCGGATGCGGAGGACAGATATTCGCTGTTGGATGTTTACAATGCCCTTGGAAACATCAGAGGTTTAAAGGGGCGGCTTTACGAATCATTCACCCGCAATGAAAGAGTCCCCCTTTTTGAGGATGTCACGCGCATTGAGGGGCCAAGGAAAAATACTCCTGTCGCGGATCCTCCCGCGGCTTCAAGAATCCCGCAATCCGAAACAATTTATATGCTGCTTAAGGACGTGAATTTCGGGAATACTTATTATCGGGGCGATGTCGCGCTTTTCCAGCGCGGCTTGCGCTACAGTCTGACCAATAACAAAAACATCACTTATTTTTTTATCACCGTCATTAAGGAAGAAAGGTTCACTGTCCAGTTGTATTTTGAGGTGATTTCGGAAGGCATTTTAATTTACAGCCTTGCGGGCGCGGACGTTTCCAGTTTTGTGTCTTCAAGGATAAGTATGTCCTCGGCGATAGGCAAACGGCTTGCGGTTATAATCTCATGGGCCGAGGAAGGAATTACCGGAAGAGGCGGTTCTCTGCCTTGAGGTTCCCCTCTGGCCTCTTGACAAGAGCGGCTGTTTTTGCTAGTCTGTATTTGTAATAATCGCGCGGCTGTCGTATAACGGCTATTACCCCAGCCTTCCAAGCTGGAGACGTGGGTTCGACTCCCATCAGCCGCTAAATTAATTTGTTATTTTGGGTTCGTCGGCTTCTGTTAGAGTGTATCTAAAATTTTGGCATTTGGGTTTTTTAGCGGCTGATGGGAGTCCTTTACTCGCTTTTTCCTAGTACTATTGAATTCTGTAGATTTTACCTGCTTTTCGTTAACTGGTCTCCCGCGGCGCGCACGAACACCTAAAGGTGTTCTACCGCTTCTGTAAGCGGTGGAATTCTCCTGCGCCGGAACCTGTCATATTTTCCCATCCACGCTCCTTGACAGAGCGCATTACTTGTTCCCCATCAGCCGCTTTTTATTTTCCCTATCTTCCTTATCTTTTCTATCTTCCCCTCTCGCTAGTTAATCCCAAGTTCATTTTTATTTCTCATTTCTCATTTCTCATTGTTTCCCTCTCTTGCCCAAAATTCCTCTTTTTTGTATAATATAATGCCCGGAGGTATCAGTTTCCGGACAATTACTTTCAAGGAGTTTGATTATGTCTTATACGATGAGAGTGCTGGAACAGGCGATTAAGAGGAACCCCGGTGAGCCGGAATTCCATCAGGCAATGACGGAAATTTTGACCACGCTTAAGGCCTATGTTGACGCCCGCCCCGAATATGAGAAAGCGGGGATACTTGAGCGCCTTGTCGAGCCGGAACGCGCCGTTCTGTTCAGAGTCCCCTGGGTTGACGACGCCGGAAAGGTGCAGGTGAACAAGGGTTTTAGGGTCCAATTCAACAGCGCCATAGGCCCGTACAAGGGCGGACTGCGTTTCCATCCAAGCGTCTCTCTCAGCATCATCAAATTCCTCGGTTTTGAGCAGATTTTTAAAAATTCTTTGACGAGCCTGCCTATAGGCGGCGGTAAGGGCGGTTCGGATTTTGACCCCAAGGGCAAGTCGGATCGCGAGGTTATGGCGTTCTGCCAGAGCTTCATGACGGAACTGTTCCGCCACGTCGGGGAGAATACCGACGTGCCGGCCGGAGATATCGGCGTCGGAGGACGGGAGATCGGGTATATGTACGGCCAATATAAGCGCCTGACTAACCGGTCTGAAGGGGTATTGACAGGCAAGGGGCTGACCTACGGCGGCTCGCTCGCCCGCACAGAGGCGACAGGTTATGGTCTTGTCTATCTTGTCGATGAAATGGTCCGCAAGCACGGGAAATCGCTGGACGGCAAAACCGTTCTGGTGTCCGGCTCGGGCAATGTCGCCATATACGCCACGCAGAAAGTACAGGCCCTGGGCGGAAAGGTGGTCGCCCTGTCCGATTCAAACGGGTATATTTACGACGCCGACGGTATCGATCTTGACGCGGTCAAGGAAATTAAGGAAATTAAACGCGGCAGGATTTCAGAGTACAAGAACTTCCGTCCCAAATCGGTTTATACCGAGGGCACCGGCATTTGGAATATCAAGTGCGATGTCGCTTTACCATGCGCGACACAGAACGAATTGAATGAACAGGACGCGAAAACGCTGGTTAAAAATGGATGCTTCGCCGTGGCCGAAGGCGCGAATATGCCCAGCACTCTGGAAGCTACCGAAGTGTTCTTGCAGAACAAGGTGCTGTTTGCCCCCGGCAAAGCGGCTAACGCGGGAGGCGTAGCGACATCGGCGCTGGAGATGTCGCAGAACTCCATGAGAATTTCATGGTCATTTGACGAAGTGGATCAAAAGCTCAAGAGCATCATGGTGAATATTTATAACAATATTGCCTCCGCGGCGAAAGAAGCCGGCTTTGAGGATAATTTTGTCGTGGGCGCGAATATCGCCGGCTTCAAAAAAGTCGCGGAAGCCATGAGGCAGCAAGGGGCTGTATAATTGACGAACGAGGACAAACATGAGTAATAAAATTGTTTTAGCGTATTCAGGCGGACTGGACACAACGGTTATTCTGCCCTGGCTCAGGGAGAATTACAAAGGCTGCGAAGTTATCGCCTGCTGCGTTGACGTGGGCCAATGCAAGGATTATGCACAGATTGAAGAAAAAGCCGCCAAAATCGGCGTCAGCAAGGTAGTAATTATAAACGCCAGGGATGAGTTTATAACGGACTTTATCTATCCTATGGTAAAGGCAAACGCCGTATACGAGGGGAAATACCTTCTGGGGACCTCCGCGGCGAGGCCCCTGATCGCGAAGAAGCTGGTCGATCTCGCCCTTGTCGAGGGCGCGGACACTATTTCTCATGGGGCTACGGGCAAGGGCAATGACCAGATACGTTTTGAACTTACCATAAAAGCTTTCGCGCCATGGATAAAAATAATCGCGCCCTGGCGCTTATGGGACATCAAATCCCGCGAAGAGGAAATTAAGTATCTGCAGGATCGCGGGATTGAAGTCCCCATGAAAACCGGGCAGAGCTACAGCCGGGATGACAACGTATGGCATTTAAGCCATGAGGGACTTGAGCTTGAAGATCCCTCTCTGGAACCGGACTACAAAAAATTATTACAGCTGACAACAAGGCCTGAAGACGCGCCGGATAAACCGGAGTATGTGGAGCTTGGCTTTGATAAGGGAATCCCCGTCAGTCTGGACGGGAAGAAACTGGCGCCCCTTGAACTGCTGGAGTCATTAAATAAAATCGGCGGCAGAAACGGCGTGGGTGTAATTGATCTTGTCGAGAACCGGGTGGTCGGCATGAAGTCGCGCGGCGTATATGAAACGCCGGGCGGAAGCATTGTTTACGCGGCTCACAGGGAGCTGGAAAACCTATGCCTTGACCGGCAGACAACCTCGTTCAAGGCGGCGGTCGGGCAAAAGCTGGCCGAATTAATCTATTCCGGTGAATGGTATACGCCGTTGAGGGAAGCGCTGTCTGCCTTTGTGGACAAAACCCAGGAGACCGTCACCGGCACCGTCAGGCTGAAATTGTACAAAGGGAACATCACGCCGGCCGGCAGCAAGTCGCCGTATTCTTTGTTTAACATGGAACTGTCCAGTTTCACGACAGGAAGCCTCTACGATCACAGGGACGCCGACGGCTTTATAAAACTACTTGGGCTTCCGATGACCGTCCGCGCTTTTATGAAAAAGGCCATAGAGGAAAAGCGTTGAGTTCCAAATTATGGGGGGGACGCTTCTCCGGCCAGACAAACGAGCAGGCCGGCAGCTTCCATTCTTCCATTACATTTGATTCAAGGCTTTACAGGCAGGATATTAGGGGCAGTATCGCCCACGCGCAGATGCTCGGCAAACAGGGGATCATCTCAAAGCAGGATGCCGAGGCGATAGTAAAATCGCTTGAAGGCATTTTGGCGGACATCGAAGGCGGCGTTCTAAAAATAAACGAGAACGCCGAAGATATTCATTCCTTTGTCGAGGCCGAGCTTGTCTCGCGTATCGGCGATCCCGGCAGGCGGCTGCACACGGGAAGGAGCCGCAACGACCAGGTCGCCCTTGATATGCGGATGTACGTAAAAGAAGAAATTGACGCGACAGCCGCCCTGCTTAACCAGCTGCTTGACGCGCTTCTCGCGGCGGCAAAAAAGCATACCGCTTCGATAATGCCCGGTTTTACCCATCTGCAAAAAGCGCAGCCTGTTACGCTTGCGCATCATCTTATGGCTTACGCGCAGATGTTCAGGCGTGACTGCGAAAGGCTTAAGGATTGCCGTGAAAGGACAGATGAAATGCCGCTCGGCTCCGGGGCGCTCGCCTCTACAAGCTATCCGCTTGACAGGGAATTTGTCAGGGAAAAACTTGATTTTTCAAGGATAAGCGCGAACAGTATGGACGCGGTATCCGACAGGGATTTCTGCGCGGAATTTGTTTTCTGCCTGTCCCTTGTTATGACGCACCTGAGCCGCTTCTGCGAGGAACTGGTATTGTGGTCCACGGACAATTTCAACTTTGTTGAAATTTCAGACGCTTACGCGACAGGCTCCTCGATCATGCCGCAAAAGAAAAACCCCGACATGGCGGAGCTTATCAGGGGCAAAACAGGCCGTGTTTACGGCAGTCTGACTTGTCTTCTTACCGTGATGAAAGCGTTGCCGCTGTCGTATAACAAGGATATGCAGGAAGACAAGGAAGCTGTCTTCGACGCGGTTGACACTGTAAAAGCATGCCTGTCTGTTTTTCATGGGATGTTTGAGGATATTACATTTAACACAGGCAGTATGTACAAAAGCGCGCTGGGCGGCTGCACAAACGCCACGGACGCGGCTGACTGGCTGGTAAAAAAAGGCATACCATTCAGGGAAGCGCATGAAATAACCGGCAGGCTTGTGTTATACGCCATAAATAAAAAGGCGCAGCTTGAGGAACTGACCCTGGACGAATTAAAGTCCGTATCGCCGGTGTTTGACGAGACCCTTTACAAGGCTATCTCCGTTGAAGCCTGCGTCAATGCGAGGAACCTGCCTGGCGGCCCGGCGGAAAAAGCGGTGCTGGAAGCGATAGAACAATTATCAAAGAGAATATGAAAAATCCCCTGTATTTGATTGACGCCTACGGCCTTATTTACCGTTCCTATTTTGCCTTTATGACTTATCCGCTGAAAAACAACACCGGAAAAAATGTTTCCGCCCTTTTTGGTTTTGCCCGCATGGTGATAAGTTTGTTGAATGACGGGGCGCCGGTAATCGGGGAAAACAAACAATCTGTACCCGCGGGTGAATATATGAAAGAAACGCCAAAACTGCTAGCGGCTGTTTTTGATTCCCGCACCCCCACGTTCCGCCATAAAATGTACAGCGAATACAAGGCCACGCGGCAGAAGGCCCCGGATGATTTGCACGCCCAGGTTCCGTTAGTGGAAGAATTTCTTGCCGCGCTGAACATACCATGCCTGAGGTCGGATGGTTATGAAGCCGATGATATTATCGCAACACTGGCAAAAAAATGCCAGGAAGAAAAAAGGCAGTGCTACATCCTTTCCTACGATAAAGATCTGCTGCAGTTGGTGGGAAACGGCACTTTTGAACTGCGCCCGGCAAAAACACAAAAAAACTCCGCCCCTAGAGGGGCGCCTTCCTCCGCCGCGGCCTCAGGGCAGAATACAGGGCCGGTTTGGGAAATAATCGGACCGGCCGAAGTAAAAGCCGAATGGGGCGTCCCGCCCGAAAAAATATTGGACCTTCTTTCGCTTGTCGGGGACGCTTCTGACAATGTTCCGGGCGTCAGAGGCATAGGTGAAAAAACAGCGCTGGAATACATACAGCGCTACGGTTCTCTTGATGGGATTTATGAAAATATCGCCGGCCTTGGGGGATCCAGAGGCAAAAAGATCGCCGAAGGAAAAGAAAGCGCTTATTTTTCACAGTCATTGATAAGGCTGGAAACAAATGTTCCAATGCAGATAACGGATATTAACAAACTGTCAGTGGAAAATCCTGACAGAAAGGCCGCGGCGCAGGTGCTGTTCCGGGAAGGTATACGCCAAAGCGCCAAGCAGCTTGACCCTGACATGAACGCCGCCGCATCAGGCCAGGCGCAGCCGGACGGACAGCAAAGCAATATCGGTTCCACATATTCCGCCGATAAATCCCTTTTTGGCAATGGCGTTTACAAAATTTTTAAAGACATAGCGGAACTGAAAACGGTTCTTGATGAAGCGAAAAAACAAAAACTCCTCGCGCTTGATTTTGAGACTGATTCACTGGACGCATGGAATTCCAGGCCTATAGGCATTTCGCTGGCGCTTAAGCCAAAGGAAGCGTACTACGCGCCGGTCGCCCCGCACGGCGTTAGGGAAGACGGAACCGCAGCTGACAATAATCACCTTGATCCCGAAAAAGTACGCGGACTCTTCCTGCCGCTTTTCGCGGATCCTGAAATGACGATAGTGGCGCATAACGCCAAATATGATTACAAGGTAAGCCGGGGCTGGGGTATTGAGCGCTGGAAGTGTAAAATCAGAGACACTATGGTTGCGGCGTGGCTTGCCGATCCTGAACGGAATAACTATTCGCTGGATTCGCTGGCTGAATACACCTTTGATTACACGCCGGTTAAGTACCATGACATCGTGCCAAAGGGACGCACTTTTGAGGCGGTTCCGCTGGAAACGGCGGCCCGTTATTCGGCGGAGGACGCCGATCTCTGCATAAGAGTGTTGCGCCATTTTGAGCCGCTGCTGGAAAAGAACGGCGCTATGCCTCTTTTTGAAAACCTGGAAATGCCCCTTCTGCCTGTGCTTGCCGAGATGGAAGGCGCCGGTATAATGATTGAGCCTGAGGTATTAACGGGTTATGGCAGAGAACTTGAAGATGAACTGGAAAATTTACAGCGCGATACCTGGAAAATGGCGGGGCATGAATTCAATTTGTCATCTACAAGGCAATTACAGGAAGTGTTGTTTACTGAGCGCAAACTGAAGCCGGGGAAAAAACTCAAAACCGGTTATTCTACGGACGCGGCGACTCTTGAGGAACTTGCCATGGAGGATCCTCTTCCTGCCCTGATACTCCGGTACCGTACCCTTGCAAAGCTGAAATCTACTTATGTTGACACCCTGGCGGACATGGCGGACAGCAAGAGAAGGCTGCACACAAACTTTGACCAGTGCGGAACGGCGACAGGCCGCCTTTCCAGCCGTGAGCCTAATTTACAGAACATACCCATCCGCGCCGAGGAAGGCCGGCGTATCCGGGAAGCTTTTATTGCCGGATCCGGCTGTATTTTATTATCCGCCGACTACAGCCAGATAGAGCTTGTGGTATTGGCCCACCTTTCACAGGATGAAAACCTCCTTGCGGCCTTCAGAGACGGTACGGATGTCCACGCCCGCACCGCCGCGTTGATATTCGGAGTCGGCGAAGACGAAGTAAAACCTGAACAGCGGCGTATGGCCAAGACGATCAATTTCGGCGTGATGTACGGAATGAGCGCGTTCAGGCTTTCAAACGAATTGGGGATCAGCAGAACCGACGCGTCTAATTTTATAACAGCGTATTTTAACACATATTCCGGCGTTAGTCGTTTTATCGAGGAACTCATCAAAAAAACAGAGGGTTGCGGTTACGTTTCGACGATACTTGGCCGCCGCCGGTATATACCAACCATTAACTCGCGAAACAAGACCGAGAAAGCGGCGGCGGAGCGCATTGCGGTTAACACCCCCATCCAGGGATCAGCGGCGGATATTGTCAAGACCGCCATGCTCAACCTGGACAGGCGCCTTGCCGCCGAAAAAAGCAAAGCGCGCATGCTGCTTCAGGTTCACGATGAACTCATCCTTGAATGTCCTGAAGATGCCGCGGCAAAAACAGCGGAACTGGTTAAAACGGAAATGGAGCAGGCGGTAAAATTAAGCGTTCCGCTGAGGGTAAGCGTGGAGACAGGAAGCCGCTGGGGAAGTTTCCATTAGAATAAAATTCAAACAAAATACACAAAATATAAATTTGACAATAAAGAAATTTGCCTCCTCCTGTAAGCGTTATATATATTATATCTGAAGCGCTTTATAAAGAATCAGGGTTAAGGAGAGTAACACGTATGAAAAAAATTTATTTATCATTTCTTTTCTTTTTTCTTTGCGGATTTTTTATTTTTGGTAATAATGACAGTCTGGAAGAAGTAGATTTTTTGTTGTTTATGCCGAATAGCGGTAGCCGGTTTGTAAATGAAGAACAGACCTTTATTCAGCTTAATAAGCTGGCGTTTTTTTTATCGAATAAAAATCTCAATCCCGGCCAAATAATTGTTTGCGGATATGCCGCATACGCCCCAAACGATATAAAATCTCTGGATCTGTCAAGAGAAAGAGCCGTTACTGTAATTGGAGAGCTTCAAAAACGAGGTATTTCAAAAGAATTATTTGCGGATCCTGTAGGATACGGAGCGGTGTATCTGTGGGGTAACAATGCCAATGAAAATGACAGAAAACTCAATCGTCGTGTTAGAATTTTATTGGATGATGAATCTCCCATGCCCGTTACCAATGAAATTATTACCGTTGAAAAAAAGACAGAGAATTCCGGTAAAGAAAAACTATTCGTACCGGAATATATATCCAAAGAACCATATTTCAAATTTCCCTGGTGGATTTTTCTCCTGTTGGCCCTTTTACTGCTTCTGTTCCTCCTCTTGCTAAAGAAAACGTCACAAAAACAGGTAAATAAAGGCAGAACCCAAAATAAACAAACGCAGGCTTCAGCAAAGGAAAGTGTACATGAATTTGCCCCTGAAGAAGCAGTGACTACATGGATGGTGAATTTGGATGACGAAATCCGGCTTCGCGCCTATGAATTGTCTCTGGAGCGCGGCGGATCAGGCGATTATCAGAAGCAGGACTGGTACAACGCCGTACAGGAAATATCCGCCTGGTATACGGCATGCGGTCATTCGGTTTATATAGACGGCGGATGCTGGTGGGCGGTCCGATCACAAAGTTATGATTTCCAGGCTGCGGCCGCTAGTTGAAATACCGAACTCCGGCTTCAAAAATATTCTGCCTTTTGTCACCGGGTATATTTATATGAACGTATTCACCCCGGCGCTCCGAATGTCCCATCTTGCCGAGTATCCTGCCGTCGGGGCTGCACAGGCCTTCGATGGCAAAATCAGATCCGTTTGGGTTGTCCGGTTCCCGCATGGTTGGCCGGCCGTTTTCATCGGCATAACAGAAAGGAACCTGTCCGTTTTTAAATAATGCTTCACCTTCCGCCCCGCTTATAACAAGGCGGCCCTCGCCGTGGCTTACAGGCAGCGTATGAACCGCGCCTGGTTTATCCAGCGCAAGCCAGGGGGAACAATTCGGCATTACCAGCGTGTTGACCATGCGCGAGACATGGCGGCCAATGCGGTTAAAAGTAAGGGTGGGCATTGTCTCTTCCGCCCTGCGGTAAGCGCCGTAGGGAACCAGTCCCAGTTTGATCAACGCCTGGAAACCATTGCAAATCCCCAGTATGAGTCCGTCTCTGTTTTCCAATAAATTGTTAACGGCTTCGCTGATAACCGGGGAGCGCAGCACATTGGCGATGAATTTACCGCTGCCGTCAGGCTCGTCTCCCGCGCTGAATCCGCCGGACAGCGCCAATATTTGACACTCGCCGATTGCTTTCGCAAGCTCTTTTTTTGACTCCGCTATATCATCCCTGTTCCGGTTTCTGAAAATCACGATCCTTGTCCTTGCTCCCGCCTCACGGAAAGCTCTTTCCATATCCCATTCACAGTTGGTGCCAGGAAACACAGGGAGCAAGACTAAGGGAGTAGGGAGTGGGGAGTGGGGAGTAGGGTTGTTCTTAGAAGTATGGGGGTGTTTCTTGCAAGCATTGTTATTATCCGAAAACCAATCTCTATTCACTGTTATTTGTCCACTGTTATCTGTTTCTTCTCTACTCCCCACTCCCCACTCCCCACTCCCCGTCTGAGGGTATACCTTCGCCAGCGGATACTCATAAGCGCGGCGCAAAACATCCAGCGGGACTTCCGCAACCTGTAACTCACTGCCAGTTTCATCTGTTACGCGAAATACAGGTTCTTCAATTGTAACGGCGGCAATTTCCCATCTGCCGGATTCTCCCAGAATTTCAGTGATCTTTTGGTTCTCTTTAAACACCGCACCGTCAATTTCAACCAACACGGAACCCTGTTGAGATAAATTGATGGTGAAGGCGCCGGATTTTATTTCCAATCCCGTGTTATTTCCAAAGGCCATAAGCGCGAGGCTTGCCGCGATGCCGCCCGAGACAACGGGATACGCCGACAAAACGCAGCTTGTTGCGCCTAACGCGGCAAGCGCGTTCATGTTGGCTTTGAAAATGTCCCATTCGTTAAAATTGGGATTGGAAGCTGTAGATGGGCGCGATACTTGGGCAAGAAGGATAATAAAATTGCCGGTTTTGCCTGTAAGCGCGCCTGAACGGATAGAGACCGCCGGGGTTGTTCCCGCGGCAAAGGCGACAAGGGTAGGGGGTACGGTTATGTCAACGCCGCGAACCGAGTCGCGGTAATTGCCTGACATTGAGTCTTTGCCGCCAATGGCGGGAATCCCCAGGACAATCTGAGCCTCAAGCGCGCCAAGCAAGGCGGAGGCCGGCAAGCCCCAGGACTCAGGCGACAGGGGCCGCTGAAAATATTCCTGCAAACTTAAACGCGCCTTGCGGAAATCCCCGCCGATGCAGGCGTACTTTGCCAGGGCCTCGCGTATGCCGCCCTTTGCCCCTTCGTAGGGGTTTCGTTCCATTAAGAAGGGATCATAGCCGAAGCATAAGATGCTCGCTGTGCGGCTTTGCTTGCCAAGCGAAGGCAGAAGGGCGGCCATGCCGCATTCTGGCGTTCCCTGATACGCTCCGCCCCATGGAAAAAGAACCGAGGCCGAGCCAATAGAGCCGTCAAAACGTTCCTGCAGACCACGGCGGCTGCCTGAGCGCAGGGAAACAAGTTCCCTTTCCAGATTGTCAAGTAAAACAGCCGGATGTACATCTTCCGCCGTTCCGGAAAGCCATGAATTTTCATCCGTATCAGCGCTTTGCAGGCCAGCCGTAAGCAGGGCCTGAGCCGAACGCGGAGCGCCGTTTGTGTCAAGAAATTTTCTTGAAAGATTTACGATTATTTTTCCCCGCCATTTCATTTTAAGTGAAGCGCCGTCATCGTTATGGGTAACT
>Ga0268262_10002763_pt1 | contig 19878 bp, 14 predicted proteins | sample TergutNc150P3_FD_190354 | JGI IMG/M metagenome (GOLD analysis project Ga0268262, IMG submission 190354) | Nasutitermes corniger P3 segment gut microbial community from laboratory colony in Florida, USA - Nc150 P3 (SPAdes) (version 2) | ecosystem: Host-associated > Arthropoda: Insects >... | reverse complement strand
ACTTGCTTAAATCGGCGCTGACCCAGTGGAGTTTTCCACCGGCTTTTTCAACACGCGCGTTTAAATCATCAGGCTCTTTTATATCAAGCCCCCAAACTTCCGCTCCGGATGCAAGAAAAAGATCGGCTATAGTTTTTCCTATTCCACGCCCCGCTCCTGTTACTAATGCTTTTTTTCCGTTAAGTTCCAAAATAGTCCTCCTAAATAAACCTTATAAATATTAACATATCTTATCAAAATTTTTATAATTTTGATATATCTTCCGCAGTTCCCGCCGCAAATACGGGAATCCCGCCATCAGCCGGCGTTGCATCTTTCCAGAGACCTTGTAACACTTTACCCGGACCGACTTCAAGACAGGCCTCACATCCGCAAGCCGCGATGGCAGATTCTTCTTCCACCCAGCGGACGGGGCTTGTTATCTGAAGTAATGCGAGTTTTTTCGCTTCATCGCCCGAAACAATTTTCTTTCCCATAACATTGGAAAAAACGGCGGTTACGGGATCACGGAATGTGACCGCCTCCAACGTCGAGCGGAAAGCTTCCGTAGCGTCAGCCATAAGCGGCGAATGGAAGGGCCCCGCTACCTGTAAACGGATAACGCGCTTTGCGCCCGCCTCTTTAAAACGGGTTTCCGCTTCAGCTAACGCGGCTGCCGTACCGCTAACCGCCACCTGCTTGGGCGAATTGATATTGGCGGCATACAAATCTTTTAATCCTTCATTGCTCCACTTTGCGATTAATTCTTCTACTTGAGCGGGAGCAAGACCGACTATAGCCGCCATACCCGGTGCCGCCGATGCGTCGCCACCGCTTAATTCGCGAAGACGGTCGCAAGTTTTTTGCATTGCCTCGCCTCTTGCCTTGATAAGGCGGAAACAGTCAGCGGTGCTGATAACGCCCGCGCACACAAGCGCGGAATATTCGCCAAGACTGAAACCGGCGCAGGCGGCTGGACTAAAACCCTTGCTTTTAAGAAATTCCGCAGCCGCCAGATTAGCGACGGTAATCGCGGGTTGTGAAACGTCCGTGCGTTTTAAAGTGTCGGCGTCGGACTGAAGAATATCTTTTACGTCTTTTCCAAAAACTTCTGATGCCGTATTAAAAAGTGATTTTACCGCGTCAGATTCAAGAAAATCCATCGCCATACCCGAGTACTGCGCTCCCTGTCCGGGAAACAAATATACAACATTGTTTTTGTTCATAAAATCCTCTACCAAATAATTATATTTCCGCCGTAGGTAAGGCCGCCGCCAAACCCTACCGTCAGGATTAAATCCCCTTTCTTTAATTTGCCGCCCCTGTTCATTTCGTCTAACGCGATTGGAATTGACGCTGATGAAGTATTGGCGTATTCTTCAATATTTAAATAAAATTTTTCAGCCGGAATATGCAGTCTTCTTCGGGCGGCTTGAATAATCCGCGCATTAGCCTGATGCGGAACAATCCATGCGATATCATCAATACCGATATTTCCAGCTTTCATAAGCTCTTCTATTGTTTCGGCAATCGCCCCTACGGCGAAATTATACACTTCCTGTCCGTTCATCTCAATGTGGATTGGCAAGTCAATAGTTTCCCCTTTTATAAAAGGATTCCGCGTGCCGCCTCTTCGCATAACAAGGCTTTCACTGCCCGAACCGTCCGCATGTAAAATTGATTGTAAAACGCCTTTGTTATCCGCCTCGGTTTTTTCTACCACAACGGCTCCGGCGCCATCGCCAAATAAAACACAGACCTTCCTCTCGTTCCAATTAACCACTTTAGTTAAAATTTCGGAACCGATTAAAAGCGCCCTTTTACGTTCAGAGTTAATACTCAAAAGCCCTGCTGCGGTTTCAAGCCCGTAAACAAAACCGGTACAACCTGCGGTAATGTCCATCGCTGCGGCTTTTTTTGCGCCAATTTTATTCTGCACAATACAGGCGGTAGACGGAGTTCCAAAATAATCTGCCGAAGCTGTAGCCAAAATAATTACATCGATAGACGCGGCCGCCTCCGTAGCGGCTCTGTCTCTTTCCGCAGGATCATCGCCCGTATAGCCCGCAGTCATGGCAAGCGCGTTAATTGCCGCTTCCACCGCCAAATCACTGCACGCGACAGAATCATCAGCCATGTGACGATTGCCAATTCCCGTATGCGACCTGATCCATTCGTCAGTAGTATCGACCCGAGTAGTTAATTCTTCATTGCTGACCCTTTTGGGCGGCACAGCCTTCCCTGTTCCTATAATTTCAATAGCCATAATTTTTTGACAATATTTAATATTTTGTCATACTCCTAATATTTACATTTTTCTTGATTTTGTCAAGATATAATTTTGACACTGGTATTTTTTTTAGGTTGCAAATTTAGAAAATAATACTATGAATTGTAAGAATGAACTAATGTGACTAATACTCTTCACGTACTCATTGACGATTAATGGCGGTGGTTTGTAAAATATATTAGAGGTGATCAATGTCGATCTTTATTATTTTAGCGTTGATTTTTATATTTATTGTCTTTGTTTTTATCGTATTTTATTTGACGATACGATTTAAACACGCAATGTTGATTTTATGTTCAATTTTCGTTGTCGGAGCTTTTGGACTCTATACAGCCGCTTATTTATCGTCCGGTATTACAGGATATGCCGATACGTTTTTTGCCGCATTACGCGGATTATTCAGCACCGCGCGAATGTTTTCAATTAACGATGACTATGATGTATTGAATAACGTACAAGGAACACAATGGCTGACAGAAAACGTAATGTTGAAAATCATTTTGTGGTGCTGCTACATATCGGCTTTGATAATTGTTCAAATCGCGTTGATAACTTTGTTTGGCCGTAAGTTAATTGACAGTTTCCGTTTGACTTTTGGACATCATAAAGAAGTATACATTATAAAAGGTTGTGATAAAAACGCTTTGTTGTTAGCTGAAAATATTGTTACTCATGATATTGTCCATGATACTAAAAAAAGCCGCCCTGATAGTAAGCGGCTTATTGTCTTTTTACTGGAAGAGGATGACGATGAGAAAAAAATCTATGAAAAAGCGGCGCGTTTTGGTGGTATTGTACGGGTAATAGACAGAAAACATGATTTAGCATACAACTTAAAAAAAGCTAAGTTGAAAAAAAGAAACTGGCCAAAAAAATTTTTAGATATAGATTTTGATGAAGTAATAAAAGCTAAAGAAGGAAATAAAAACTGGTATAATAATATTTTAATTAATATTCTTAAAAAGATAGATTATATTATTAATGGGAAAAAGTATAATATTGTCTTGATGCCCAAGGAAGTATCTTCGCTGGACGATGTACAGCTTATTGCGAAATACGCAAAAGAAAATAATTTAAGCCAAAGAAAATTGTATGTTTTTGTTTTTACTTTATCGGAATGGGACAGGGAAAAAATAGAAGAGATTACACAAGCAAGAGAAAAAATAGAGGATATTAAACAAAAAGATGTTATACAAAAAGGAAAAACTAAGCGAACATACCCCTGCACATTTCATATTATCAACGAAATTGATTTATTGACCCGGCAGATGATTGAAAAACACCCACCATTTAACTGTCCGGGGTTAAATTTTTCCGGCGGTAAAGCTGAGCGTGACTTTACCGTGATGATACTTGGCTTTGGACCGGTGGGACAGTCCGCGCTTCTGCGTCTGGTGATGAACGGACAGTTTGTTGGAAGCCGTATGCGCGCAATAATTATAGACAAGGATATAGATAAATTGATGTATTGCTTTGAGAATCGTTATCCTAGTTTAAAACTTTGTTGTGATATAGTAGTACCAGGAAATATTGATGTTCAGCAAAAAATTTTTTTTGAGTTGCTAGACAAAGAAGAAAACTTAGATTATATAGTTGCAGCTTTACACAGCGATGGAATGAACAAACAAATAGCCTTGGATATAAAACACCACTATGAACGCAAAGGCATTAAGGCGTTGCCGTTTATTGCTGTTGCTGAATTGAATGGAAGCTTGTACGAAAAAAAGCAAGTTATTGCTGTTTCAAATAAAAATGAGAACTTGCATGAAACAAAGCAAGAAGAAAAAATATTTGTCTTTGGCAGCCGAGATGAGGTATACAAAGAATCGGTAATAATCCGCCCGAAAACTGACAGTATGGCAAGAGAAGTGAATAGGGTTTATAGAGGTTTGTACGGTGGAAAGTTATGGCATGAACTTGAGTGGTTTAAACAGGAAAGCAATCGCGCCTCGGCAGATTTTATTCCCGCCATGCTCAAACTGGCAGGTATAGAAAGAGATAAAGTACTTAAAGAGGGCCTTCTTGTTAAGGATGATGATCCCCTTGCAGAGATACTCGCACAGACCGAACACCTTCGATGGAATGCCTTTCATGCGGCGATGGGGTATCGTCCTATCAGTATAGAAGAAATGAGACGTCGGTTTGATGAGTATCAAGGTGATGGAAACCGCCTTGAATATGCCCGCCGTGACTCAAAAGCCCGTTTACAGGTATGCCTTGTCCACTGGGATGAGTTGGATAAAGTTAGCGAGGCATATAGGGAGTTAGAAGGTAAAGAATCGAAGAAGGATTTTAAGGATAATGATCGCGATATAATCAGGAATATTCCAAAGTTTTTGAAAGCGGCGAAGGGAAAGGAATAAACGTGAAAAAACGAATATGGGAGGATTTTGACCGCATAACCGCAACGGAAACGCTCAAAGTCATAATTAGCCTTGGATTTTCTATCAAAAAAATAGATTCATAAACAAATAATGGGAAATTTCGTCTAACCTCTTGCCTTTTTTTCAATAAAATGAATAATATATATAAGGTATAGGAGAATTATGCCATATTGTGACAAAAAAGCCATATCTTTTTTACTTACCACACAGTGTAATTTGCGCTGTACTTATTGCTTTGGCGCAAGAAATTGCGAAAAGAATGTTTTAGACTATAACTTTGCCCATCGTGTCCTTGAAGACTATGTAGGCGGCACCGGTGGGATAAAACTTATCCGCTTTTTCTCCGATGGCGAACCAACGCTTGAAATTGAACTTTTAAAAAGAATTTATTGGGATGCGATTCGGTTAGATCCTGAAATGAAAGCCGAGATTCAGACAAACGGCATATTCTCGCAGGAAACGGCAGATTGGCTTGGCAAGAATATGGATTATATACACATGTCAATAGATTTGTTGCCCGAAGACCACGATAAATACCGTATAACGCCAAACGGCAAACCTTCATCGCCGATTATCCTGAAAAACCTCCAATACTTAAAGGATATGCCGGACAGAAAGGCAAAAATCGTTATTCGCGCAACAATTACCATACACAATATAAACAAACAAAAAGAAGGTATTGATTACTATTATGACAATTATGGCATTGATACCTTCTGGGTAGACCCGATCTTTCCGCCAGTTTTTGACGTAGCGGAAAAAACTTATGAGCCTATAGACATGATGCAGTTTGCCCAGGCCTTTATTGATGCACATAATCACGCATGGGAGCGCAATATATTTTATGAAAGCAATTTAACTACAAACTTTGACGGTAAGACCGATAAAGCATGTCGCGCATGTCTGCCAATGCCGCACCTGACTATGGATGGGTATCTTTCCGCATGTGAAATGGCAACCTACGGAAAAGACGCCGGAAAAATGGATGCCATGATTTACGCGAAATACGACGCGGAAAACGACAAGATTATTTATGACGAAAACAAATTAAAAATTTTGAAAAGCCGAATACTGCACAATATGCCCTCCGAATGTCGTGAATGTGCGGCGGGAGAGTACTGCGCTGGATTTTGTTTGGGAGAAACACTCAACGAGAACGGAAGTCTTTTCAGGGTAAAAACCCGCGTATGCAGGGCGCTTAGATATATATACGGAGAAATAGGGTATTTATACCCGCAAAAATATCCGAAGGGGTTTCCGATCAAGCATCCGTAAGGTGCAAAAGAGGGAATAAAAACCATAATAAGGAGAAGGTAATGGACGAGAGAAAAAAGAAAAAAAACGCTTTTGAAGTTGCAAAAGAATTTGAATCAGAATTTAAGATTGAGATCAAAACGAAGAGCGGAGAACCGGAAGTGAGAACGCATCCGCTCCCTGATAAAAATGTATTTGACCAATATGAGAAATTGGAAACTATAGCGCAAAGAATTGCCGAGGAATTTTTGGATGATAAGGTTTACAATGAAGCTGATTTATCTGGAAATGATTATAAAAATATCATAGAAAACGGTCTGACTTTTTTTATGTCATCACAGTATCAAACAAAACATTCGGGATTACTATCTATTTGCCCCGCAGTTTTGACTGCTATGAAGATATGGAAAGAATTACCTAAATCGCCTGACAGAGACAAGCTTTTTGAGGCTATCAATGCAGGAATTACTGCGATTTTTAAAATTATTTATAGAGACAAGGAACCGTCTACAGACAATAATAAGCCGGTATTTGATGCATCTCCATATGAGATGGACGCTTTTACAAAAGGACTTGATGGGAAATCATACATAGACTCAATATCGTGGGCTGTCCCTGTTTTTTTACGAATATTAAATTTGTCCGATAAAAAAGATAATAAAGAAGAGGTATTAGCTTTTACTGATAAAAAATTACGAGAACAAGTTGAATTTTTAGCAATGTGGTGCTTAAATTACGTTAATAAATGCATGGTGAAATACACCGATGAAAGCGAAAAAGACGATGATGGTGAACCTAAAAAATACTTAGGTTGGAGCTTTACAAAGCTTGATAATAATGAAAACGCAGAACGTTCTCTGTATTTCACTTATGCGGTTTCCACAATTTATCTTTCATTTTATGGTGAATATCAAGAAATTATTGATTCATTAAGAATACTTGAAAGAGAAATGCAAAAGGAAAAGGAATTAAAAGATAAGAAAAACAAGGAAGGTTACATTAATGATGAAGATGGAATACGATTAAAATTAAGTGAATTAGGTGAAAAATACTGGGATAATAAAAATGAATTGGAAAAAAAGAAAAAAGAAATCGAAAGAAATATTAAAGAGAAAAGAAAACAAGAAACTGTGAATAAATCAGAAGATTCTCAGTTAGAAGATTCTGAAGAGACTTCTAAAAAAAATGATTCTAAGAAAGCGGAAAAATTAAGGTTTGACATTTCAAGATTGGAAGGTATTAAAAAAGCACTTAATACGCTCACTAATCCCGGTAATGAAGAAAAAATCAGGGCATTTGCTTATTTTAATGAAAAAAGTAGAATTCTGGACGAAGAACATGGTCAATTGTCTATACTCAAAAAGAATTTGGAGGATGTTTCTGAAGAGATTTGGGAAAACGTAGAAAAAAAACTTGAAGAAACATTTTTTTATGAAGATATAAAATCAACAACTGCAACAAAGGAAGCTATAGAAAATGGCGGACAAACCAATGCGTTATTTACCGGGTTATTGCAAATTGGTATTATTCTTAACTGTGCGTACGATATAAAAATTCAATCTGATAAAGGACAGAAAGAATATCAAAAAATGCAAGACGCGATGCTTTTGCATGTTCAGAAAACTCAGCGGTTTTTTGATTATTTGGAGGACAACGACAAAGCGTTTGGCGTGGATTTCCTTATTCTAAGATTTACGGAGAAAATTGGCGAAGATAATAAACAAGAGATAGGGTCTGACCGTGCTCTTGCGGAAAAATTGCGCAAGCATTACATAAGAGTTTGCTCGCTTACGCCAATGTTATTAAATACAAACCACTTATTGTCAAAATATGTAGTTCAATATCCTCAAAAACAAATGGGCGAATCTTTAGATCGTATTGACCAAAAGCGATTTATTGATAAGTCCAAAGGCAAGAACGAGTATCATTGGTTTTGGGAGACAGATGCGTATCACGCAATATCAAATTATTATTATGTAAGTTCGATATTTAATTTTTATGAATATTATGAAGTTTATGAAAGATATTATGTTGAAAGATATGATTTAATAGTCGAAGCATTGAAGGACGATTTCAACTTTACTGATGCCGTTCAACAACATCGTCAAGAAATCCAAGATGAAATAAAGGATGTTGAAGAGAGACATAAGAAAGAGATAAAGGATAAAGAAGATGAAGTGATTAAGTGGCGTGAGGAAGCTGGAAAGAAAGATATAGGAAAGGATATTGTCGATAATATTAATCAAGTGATTAATACTTCGACATGTCTTGAAGACCCTGAGTTTTTAAAAAAAATAATAAATGGTATAAGAAAACAACTTGCAAAAGAGCTTATTGTACGATATGAGGCTTCTGGTGAGAATCAAGAGGATTTAGAAAACCTTATAGAACCTTTGAAACCTAAAAATGAAACACTTTTCTCATTACTTCAAGCGCTTGCTGCTGATATTATTCTGCCTTCTGCGATAGATGCAAATGAAGATGAGGACTCAGGAATACTAACAGGATTAAAAGATACTACACCTGCGAAATATGCCTTTAATAGAGGCGGACAATTAATTAATGGCGGTTTAATTGGCAAATTATTTGCCCTTATGTTTAAGAATTTTAGTTGGCAAAAACGAGAAAAACAAATAGAGGAGAAATAGAAAATGTTAAGAGTATCATTTTATTCGTACAAAGGCGGCGCAGGACGTTCTACAACATCGTGGAATACTATTCAACGATTAGTTGCTTTAATGGATCCATCTGCAGAAAAACCATTTGTTATTGTGGATACAGACACAGAATCCGCAGGATCGACTTTCTTATATGATGCAGAGGAAGTTTTTATTGATGGCGCTAATAATCAATATCAATCTGTTCAAAGACGAATGACAGACAAAACTGAGTATATATTTAGAAATGATTCCGACAAGGAAAAATTCTTCAAAGGAATGCTGCCTGTTGGTAATAAATATTTTGGTTTATCGGAGGCGAAGGATAATGCGGTATTATTAATCGGTGCAAATACAAATAAAACTGAATTTGATTCGACAGGTTCAACAGCAGCGGCTCAAGATCAAATAAGTAATTTTCGTAAAAATATTGTAACGGCATGTAAAGCGTGCGGCGCAAAAGCGTTATTTTTTGATACGCCATCGGGAACTCAGTTTTTAGCAAGAAAATCCATTGAACTATCGGAGATTATAGTTTGTTGTATGCGCCCAACTACCCAATTTAGAAAAGGGACAAAAAGACAACTGATTGAATTCATCAAGGAAGACCTTGAAGGCGATTACGAAAAAAAGTACATATTAACGCCGACAGTTGTTTGTTTGGATCCAGACCAAGAATTCAAAATTAGTGGAGAAAAGGAACCGAGAAAATATCCTAAACATGCAAAAACAGAGATTGAAAGAGAATTCGAAACAGTAAATAAAGATGAAGAAGAAAAAGTAAAGCAGGCATTTATTAACAATGTATTGAAAGATATGCTAGATCCTACTCCTGACTCAATAAAAAAAACAACAGGGTATGATGTGGAAGATGATAATAAACTGGTTTTTGGAATTCCAGAAATTAAGCGCTTTAAATGGTTTGAAATGTATCTAGCTCAAATAGTAGAGGAAGGTGGGGTACTTACGAATAACGACATGATAGCAATTAATCGTTATGAATATTTAGCACAAACAATTTTAAAACATCGCTTAAATTAATCTGCACATAAGAGGTAAAAAATATGAGTGATAAGGAACGCGATAAGCCGACTAAAAAAGATTTGTATGAACTAGCTCGGAAATTGCTATTGCACGATGATATTATGGCTCGTTGTGTTTTTGGTGGGGAGCAGGAACAAAGAGCCTTAAACGATTTTGACGATTTTGAATTATTACGAAATGATAAACTTAAGTTAATCGAATGCATGGGAAATTTAACAACAATAGCAGGTGTTTTTTTATATTCAAAATTTAATCAATGGCGGTCAGGTACCGGTGCGAATCCAGATGCCACAGAACAGCCTAACGCCTTGTATCTAAAGCGCTTATTGGCAGGCGTTCAAAATACGGATACCTATTTTGACCAGGCATCTTCGGGGCTAAGGGTATTGCGTGTTTTAGATGGTTTGTACGATAGCTTTGATATGAATTTCCACGTTATTAGATACATTATCATTAATTCACAAATAGAGGCCGGTTTTAATTTGAAGAAAAACAAAGGATTATCGAAGCTTATCGGTTTTCCGTATGAGGACTCTTTTCGCCTTACATGTGACCCCGAAAATAGTTTTAAAAAAGATAAGTATCGTAATTTGGCTGAGGCATTTAATATTATTTCCACGTATCGCAATGACCCTAATATAAAAATTACTTCCGGAACAGATAAATATAAATATGAAAATATCGCCTGTGATTTTCGAGATGTGTTTACTACTCTAGGATTTATGGAGCGGGTAAAACTTGATATAGACGGAGAGGGAAATATCAATTTTATTGAAAAAACTGCGGATGGCAAGGAAAAACACATACCTTCTTATGGCGTGGCGAAAGTTTTTGAAACGAAAGAAGAAGGTGAATGTTCCGATGTTTACAAGTCAGGTAATGATTTAATTCATGATTTTACAATTAACTTTTATCTTTTAGAGAAAATTGAATATGAATTAAACCCGGATACAATTAATTCTAGAATTATATTCTCATATCAATCCTTTAACGAAAGAGACTCGGTACAGGTCTATTTTGATGAAAAGGACGGATTTGAACCGGAAGATTGTAAAAAAATTACACGGGAAAAATCTGCGGTTGACTGTTTTAAAAAGATTAGTGGTTATTTGCCGGGTTCGCGCGCAACATCATCGTTTTTTCGTGGAATGATTACCACGTCTTACCGTTATCACAATGTGTTGGCACCGTCCATTGTCGATGCTATTGATACAGATAGAGAAGTTAAAAAACGAATATTAAATGAGTTTGTCAAAAAAAACGAGTCAACATTTAAAGAAGCATTGGAACCGACTTTTAAGACTTTAGAATTTACAGGCGAAGTTTTTCCAAATGACTGGGATGGTAAGATTGACAAACTATGCGCTTATATTACAGATCATAAAAACAGGTTTAAAAGGATAATCGACTGGGATACTTTGATGGCAAGAATTCTTATTTACGAGGGACCATCTGATATTATAAGAGCTGTTTTATTACATGAAAATACTAAAGATCTTATTAATGATAATGAAGAGAGATTTAAAATTTATTCAACAGACGACCTTGATAAGATAGAGAAAGTTTGTAAACAAATTATTGCAGAACTTGAAATGCGGTATATTGACAATATTTTTGATACAGAAATCATTATGAAAAATCAAGATAAAAGATTTAATGATTTACAGCCAAAAGATATAAATCTGTTTCCACCAGATTATAAGGTAAAGGTGGACTGTAAAGCGCTTGCACAATCTTATATAGATACAATTGTTACTACGTTGACGAATATAGATATAGATAAAAAAGACAATGGCATTGGAAATAATAAATTTGCAGAAAACAGTATTCATGATACGCTTGAAATATTCAAATCTGAAAATAACTCAACTAACACAGATAAGGCATTTTTACGAACAATTACGGCATTTCTTTCGTTTTATGCCGGTATCTCTAAATGCTGCCCACAGCGTATGAGTTATGAATTTGAAAAAAGTATTAAAAATCCATCTCCTGAAGAAACTGGGAAATGGAAAGAAAAAATAGAGAAAGAGTTTTTTATAGGTGTATCCGAAAAAGCAAAGGAACTTGCAAAAAAATTCAAAGTGGAAAATGTGGTTGAAATTGCGCTCAATGAGCTTTGGGATTTTGCCAATATGCAATTTGATGATGTACGGGTTTTTAATGCTGTTTTAGCACGTCCCCCAATAAATTCAATAAAATTTTCCAAGGTTTTTGGTAATGTTAAGAAAAATAAAAAAAATAGAGATATCATCATTATTGAAAACGAAGAAATCGACTTAGAACAAGCGATAAAAAGTGGAACCTTAACAGATCACTTAGATAAAAAAGAATGTTTAAAAAGGGTCGTAAAATTTTTAGCGGGCGAAGATACACCCGAACCAAAACATAATGATAAAAATATCGACAAAAGTAATTATACGGGCTACAAGGAATATGTTAAGAAAGTAGTATATCCGCAAATTGTAACTTATGCAAAACATCGTGAAGATGGTGACCTTAATAAAAGCTTAATTATGGATCATACTGGCGCGTTTGAAAAATGGCATGGCGGGGAAGTACAAATACTTACAGAATTTGAATACAAAATAAACAACTCTTATTACGTTTTACCGAATATGAACCGTATAGAGACTGAGTGGTGGGTAGACCCAATTTTAATTCCTTGTTTTGAATTTGACAAAACTGTAAGTGAAGCTGCGAGTGAGGGTATAAAATGAAAATTACAAACGAAGAAAGCTTGTCGAAGAAATATGCTATTATTAGTTACTCTCATGCGGATGTCAAAGATTTTAAATCAGAAATAGAGATGTTCAAAAATAATGGTATTCGTTATTGGTTTGACGAAAATATGACGGCAGGTACAGAGGCGTATGATGAGCAATTTCGTAAAATGCTTGATAATCCAAATTGCAAAGGTATTATGTTTTTTATCAACGATGACTTTTTACTATCAGGGCCTTGTGCTGATGAAATGAAATATTTTAAAGACAAATACCGTAGCGATAACACCTTGAATTCCGACAAGTTTTGTCTTTGTATTTTACCGGAAGGGTATCCATATAGCGATTCCAATGCAATCTATGACAGGGTTTACAAATATGCAGACGAGAAATATGATGATGAAAAAAAGAGGCAAATGTTACGTCATCTTAACGGTCATATTGATTTATTTTTAGAACTTAATCAGCACGGAAAGATCTTACATGCGACACTTGGTAATGGGAACAATTATATTAGCGATTATTGCGAAAAAGGGCAGACATTTCATAATGCGGGTATAATATCTGGATTTGAATACGGCTATGATACATTCGGCACTTTTCCTCAGAAGGTAGAAACGAAGGAGAATGACCTCAAAAAAATTGAGTTTAGGGATGCGGATAAGAAACCCGCATTATATAAATCTGTTGAATGGCTAACGTTTGGCAATAATATGTTGCTCAGTAAAAAATTGTTATTCGCGATTGATTATTTAAGTCTAAAGTATCCTCTTGAAAATAATAGCTGCAATAATAATAAAACGATTACAGAACAGATAAAGGATAAGTTTGATAAATATTTCCGTCAAGGCGATAATAAAAGAGAAATTAAAACGGTACGCTTTTTATCGGAACGTGAGTTGCAGGCATTATTAAGGGGAACTAAAGGAGACATAAAAAAAAGCCGCGAAATATTACTACCAGAACCTACCGATTTTGCTGAAATATCCAACCGCAAAGATTCCCATGCATTTTGGCTAGCAGGCGACATGGACAACGCAAGGCGTGTTGACGTGGCGACGGAAGGTCTCTCTGAGCATGAGGCTGGAGTTGAGTTATATTATGTAAGAATTGTTATAGAGATCGAAAAATAAAGTAAGTTTATGGGATGTAAAAGAAACGTAATTTTGATATAATAGAAGTAAAATAAAAAGGGGGAGAAAAAAATGCCAACTGAAAACTCTGATAGACGAGCTACTTATCGTCAAAGGAAAAAAAGCGGATGTTGCCCAAGATGTGGGGGCAAGGTAAACAAAAGAAGTAAATATATCTATTGTGATGATTGCCGCGAGTTTTTTCGGAATTACAATAGTGAAACATCGGAGAAAATAAATAAAATACGGAAAAAACGTTATGATTTGCGGAAAAAGAAACACCAATGTCCCCGTTGCGGTAAAGCTCTTGGTAAAAAATACTCTAAAATAATTTGCGAAGATTGTTTAAAAAAGCAATATAAATATAATTACTGGAAGAAAAGACCTAACAAAAAATAGGCAATGGAAAGCAGTTGCTTAATACATTACAAATCCTGCCGCCTGTGTCCGCGAAATTGCGGAGTTAACCGCCTTGCGGGGGAGGTTGGCTTTTGCGGGGAAACTTCCGAATTGCGAATTGGGGCGGCGGTAATTCACAAAGGCGAAGAGCCGCCGCTTGTCGGAACAGGCGGGTCGGGGACAATTTTTATCAGCGGTTGCAATTTAGGGTGTGCTTTTTGCCAAAATTACCAGATTTCGCAGGGCGAAGATGAGAACGCTTCAGAGAATACCGCAAGCTCTGGTCTGGGCAGCCAAGGCAGTCTGGGCAGAGTTGCATCTTCACAGGAGTTTGCGCAAATATGCGCCGCGTTATGCGAAAAGGGAGCGGAAAATATCAATATTGTAACGGGGAGCCACGCCGTACCGGGACTTATCGAAGGATTTATCGCGATGCGAAAGGTGGGCGTACAACTTCCAGTACTGTGGAACTCATCCGGTTATGACGGAATGGAATCGCTGGAATTGTTAAAGGACTATGTTGACAGTTACCTTCCCGATTTAAAAACATTGGATAGCGAAGTATCTGCAAATTTTTTTAACGCGCCGGATTATCCTGATGTTGCGGCCGCCGCTATTTTAAAAATGATTGAATTTGCGGGCAAAAAGCACCCAAAAAACGCGCGTGAAAAAGTTATTATCCGCCACCTTATTTTACCGGGTTATCTTGAATCTACGCGATCCGTCCTGCGCTGGTTTGCGGATAACGCAAAAGATAAGGCAATGCTTTCCTTAATGACGCAATATACGCCTATTCCGAACAGAAGACGGCAAATGCCGGGGCGTTATTTATCGGCGGAAGAATATAAAACGGTTATCGGGTGGCTTGATGAATTTAAAATAGAAGACGGTTTTTGTCAGGAGCTTGTTACCGGCAGCGATTGGCTGCCGGATTTCAAGCGTCATAACCCGTTTTCATCGGAACTTTCCGTGCCTGTCTACCAGCCAAACTTAAATCCGACGTTTACACCAAAACCGTCGCCTGCCCAACTCTGAGCGGGTGTTTGCGATCTAAGATCGGCGCCAATATCAAACTCAAAAGCTCTTAGATTAAAGGCTATACCAATACTGTTTATGTACATTCGATCCGTGTAATTAAATCCGACATTAACCAGAAAAAAGTTAGCCAAATTTAAACATCCATTAATACCCATTTCAAAAGTAAACGGTTCAATATAAAGATTGTTGTAACAGAATCCGATTACCGGAGTTACTGTAAGCAGTTTGGACCCAAATGGCCGCCAATCCAGATGTACAATCATTTTAAAAGGACGATATACTTGAATTTCATCTTTTCCGGTAGTGGACTCATCCTTTGGTTCAAGAGAAGATAAGAAACTATCACCGTCATCATCATCACTAATAAATTTTAATGGTTCATCACTGCCAATTCTTCCTTTTATCTGTTTATAATCCGTAATTTGTGACGCAACTAAAGGAATATTGATAAAGTCTAAACCAATATCAAAATCTAAAAGAGGCGATTTTCTGTTTAATCCAAGTTCCTTGGCAAGCGGATATACCGCTCCGATGCTGAAATCTACCCCCGGTTTTGAAGTTAAACTGGAACTGTCACTGTCCAATGGAATTCCGGTATATAACCGCATATCATAATCAACGCACATTATAGTCCCGTTCCCCTTTGAATAATCCAGGGTATACACAAGACCTGATGTTGCCTTAGGCGACGGAGTTAAATAAGCAAGGGTATAAAATAATGATGGATTAATATTTATTTTAAATTCTTCCACATTAAATAATGTATCTATCGTTGCAGAGGCGAATAAAGCGCCGCATACGTCTGAATTATCCTTTACGGCTTCGCTAATTGATAACATCTTTCCTGAAATACCAAGTATGCCCACCGCTTCCATATCGGTAGATAAACCAAAAGCCCATCCTTTTTTGGATTTAAAAGAAAAATAAAATGGAGTAGCGTTTAAACCAAAATTGACCATGAAACCTTCTGATAATTTATCTATATTAATTAATATTACATCCTGAAAAACTTCCTTTATTGACAGGAAATTATTGGCAAAATTCACGTTTACATGGGCAATACCTATTTCAAATGATCGCTCTTCCGTTCCAAACGGTTTTTTACGCCCTATATCCAGCGGATCATCTTCAAAAGATTCAGCGTCATCCGCATAAAGGCAGAAGGAGTGAACAAAAAGAAATACTATTATTAAAGTTATAAATTTTTTCATGTCAATACTCCTTTTAAAAATCCACTCTATATTTTACATTTGCATTAAAGATAAATTCGGTAACTTTAAATTCGTTCGGAAGCTGTAAAATATCTCCCTGAGAAAATTTCATCTTAAAATTCGGCGTAAAAGGCCAATTCTCCGGAGAGTTAATTTTTTTCATGTCTTCTTCGGAAGCAATAAAAGGAAAAGAGTCATCATCTTTTAATGGATTTATAAGTTCGATACCTTTACTGGTAATAATTAATGTCGAATTTTTAAAGGGATTTATATCAAACTTAATTTCCAGATTCAAGCTTTGGATAATATCAATCATTATGCTGTCTGCGTCCGGTTTGTCTCTGCCAAAAAGATCATTTGTAGAACTGAATAAAGCGTCGTCTGGGAAACTAATGGTTGCTTCTTCTTCTTTTGCTTCAAATGTAAAGGGAAGCCAAACAACAACTTCAACCTTTATATGAGCATCCTTCAATTCCGTATAATAAAGCTCTTCATCTTTAGGAATATAAACTCTAAAATAAACATCAAGATCTTTTCCATTTAACGGAAGGTTAATATCAAAGCCGTTAGAAGGTGGCTCTTTCTCGGTATAGCCGTCTTTTTCCCAGATTTCAATATCACTTTCTTCCTTATTCGGCTTTTTACCAAAATACGTATCATTTGTTGAATCTACCACTTCTCCATTTTCTTTTGTATCAAATTTGATGTCAATAAGTACTTTATCAATAATATCACTGCCGGAAACATAAAGTTTAATTTTATGTTCAACAAATTCAAATCCTTCTATGAGTGAACCAATACTGGAAAAAGGTATTTCCATTGGATCATTAAACTTATTAATTAAATCTCTGTCTTCAGAAAGTATAATAGATTGATTATTAATTAATTCATCAAATTGATCTCCCAAATCAAAACCCGGAATGTCCGGAGGTTCGGGTTGATCATTATCAAATTCAAAAATTTCATCAAAAAGTTTCATGTGTATTATATCAGTATAAATTTCCGTATTCTTACAGGTTAAAATGGTCATATCATCCATTTCATTTTCATCTTGTTTTTTCAAAATCTCATCAGCAAGAATACTCGTAAACTTTTCCCCAACATTTACTTCCTGGCGAAATCGAACTGTAGGGTTTCCTTTGAATTCAACGGCTTTCGGTATATTGAATTCACACGCAAAGAAGATCAGTCCCAACAGTAATAAAGTAATAAAAACAACTCTTTTTTTCATATTTTATACTCCATATTAATAATATATCATATATTAAAAACAATGTCCAGAATAAGAGTTTATTAACAATAAACAGGTTTAATTATTTGGCGCGTTGTCGCCGTACCTCATAAAGTAACACTCCCGCAGCCACTGATACATTGAGTGAATCAATTCTGCCTGATGACGGTATCCCTACCATTCCATCGCACTTCTCGCGCAGAAGACGGGAAATGCCGCCGCCTTCACTGCCCAGGACTAACGCTATTCTGCCGCACAAATCCAATTTGTACGCGGGCTCGCCCTCCATGTCGGCGCCGTAAATCCAAAAGCCTGCTTCCTTTAAATCTTCCATCGCGCGTACTAAATTAGGCGTCTCCGCCTGAGCGACCCATGAAACGGCGCCCGCCGATGTTTGGGAAATTATCGGGGCTTGTTTCGCGTTCCGGCGGTTACGGCTAACTACCAAATCAACCCCAAACTGATCACAACAGCGAAGGATAGCCCCATAATTATGTGGGTCTGTAATTTCATCAAGAATCAAAACTGTTGAGTTGCGGCTCTTTGGGTCGCTGCGACCTTTTTGGTTGCTAGGGTCTCCAAGTTCGGCGATAAAATTTTCAAGGCTGATGTCCGCGCGGCCTGTAGCGTCTTCCACTTGCAGGGCGATGCCTCTGTTGTCGGGCGCGATACCGTCAAGGTCAAAAGTACCCGTGCGCTCCAAACGAATTTTATTGTTGGTTGCGAGCGTGACAATTTCCTTCGCGCGTGGACCGGCTTTTGCAACAAGCAATGGGCCGCAGGATTGCCCCGATTTAATTCTTTCTTCGATGGCGTGAAAGCCCGTTAAAAATGTCATGTTGTTTCCGTTTTTTCAATCTCCGCTTTTTTTGCATAAGTCGATCTTTTCGAACCCATTAAAATGGAAATAGGCTCCATTATAGGGATGTTTTCACATACGATTTTTATTATTACCATCATGGGAACGGCAAGAATCATTCCCGCAAAACCCCAAATGTAACCCCATATCACCACGGCCGCAAGCACCACAATGGGTGATATTCGCACATTATCTCCGATAATTTTTGGATCAAGCACATAGGTTATCATGTTGGTTACGAGTATAATTGCGACAACCAAAACAATAGGTCCCGGCTCGGGCCAAAACTGGAGAAGGGCGAAGAAGGAAACTATAACGCCGTTAACTATGCTGCCAAAAGTCGGTATAAAATTCATAATGAACTGGATTACCCCCCAAACAATGGCAAATTCCAATCTTGCAAAACTCAAGAGAAAAGCGAGAGCTATGCCGTTTGCCAGTGAAATAACAAACTTTGCCGCCAAATAACGCGCAACCTGGGATATAATATCGTTTCCCATACGGTCTATACGCGTTATACGGTTCTCAAACGCAAGTAGTAATTTTTCCCTAAAGAAACTTGCTTCTAATAATAGAAATACCATAAAAAGTACAACTAACACCGCGCTTGAAATAAATTTTAAAAATATACTGGAAAAAGAAATTGTGAAGTTTCTGACAAAAGTACGAATCCCCTCCTGTCCCCACAGGTTTTGCCAAAAGCTTAATTCTTCATCGTTTGGAAGAACCAGTAACCGAGCAAGCCAATTATAAATCTCATTAAAACGGTCTTCATAATTTGGAAAGTGCATAACGATCATTCTTCCCGATGTAAAAAGCACCATTCCCAAAATGTACATTCCGGTAATAATGACTAAAACAACTAATAAAATAGACAAAAACAGCGGACATCGAATTTTTTCCAATATTTTTATTAACGGATACATAACAAATGCGAGTAACGCGGCGATTGTAAATGGTAAAATTACCGTTGAAGCCAATTTTAATACCGCCGCTGCGAAAATAACACAAATAAATACCATCATAAAAAAAACGGCGCGTCCCGAATGGAAAGTTTTTAGTACTTTATTCATATTATAAGTATGTCATAAATTACAAAATTATGCAATGGTAAAAAAAATGCTTGACCCTGAGCCAAAAAATTATTATTTTTATATTAGCTGATGATAGAGTTTAGATGAGTTCATCAATTTCTACATTCATTTAATCATCTATACAATCGTACATCTATGTAATACTCGATGTCTATCATCAGCGCCCCCGGGTTTCCTCACCTCCTTTTCCCGGGGGGTTTTTTTTTAAAACTGCAAACGCGTTCCAAAAGTAAATCCGTAACACTCGCTGATCATGTCATACATTCCGGTAAAATCAAGTTTGACAAATGGAAGGTTTACCGAGAATCCGCCAAACGTGCGGAAACTCCAGCCTGTTATTTCAGTAACTTGAGAGAATCCTTTTTTATCAATACCGTCGATGCCAAATTTTTTAATTATCTTTATTGTATCGTCATTAAAACGATCATTGCCGTCTTTGTCTATTACCTCTATTTTTGATGTTATTCCATATCCCGCGCTTGACCACGCATGAGACGCGCCTATGCCTATATATGGGGTTATGACCAATAATTTAAATGAAGCCTGGGCTTTAAAATCAAGGGATTTTGTCTCCCAATTAAG
>Ga0268262_10002762_pt1 | contig 19882 bp, 16 predicted proteins | sample TergutNc150P3_FD_190354 | JGI IMG/M metagenome (GOLD analysis project Ga0268262, IMG submission 190354) | Nasutitermes corniger P3 segment gut microbial community from laboratory colony in Florida, USA - Nc150 P3 (SPAdes) (version 2) | ecosystem: Host-associated > Arthropoda: Insects >... | reverse complement strand
TTTGTTCTTGGGCGCTCTTGCTTTTCGCGGTATTCTTGCCGCTGAAACTTTTTTAAATACTCCCGAAATGCAGGAAATTATCGGTTCATTTTTGGATAATAAACTGCCTGTCTCAATGGCGGTTCCGACTGTTTTTTTTGCGTTCGGCCTGCTAGTAAATGTATATGCGATATTAGTCTTTATAATAAAAAGGCGGAATACAGATGACTTATAATAATAAAACACATTCTCCGCTTTGGGTTTTTGTTGTTTACATGATTGTCTCCTGCGCATTAATTATGATTTTCCGTTTTGCCTTTCCGGGCACGCCGCCTCCTGTGTTGATTTTTTCCCGTAACTGGCGTTTGGTACAGGGTGCGCTGGAAGTGTTTAATTTATTTCCCGCTTTGGTTTTTTCCTCGCTTGTGCTTCCTTTCGGCATAGTATCATTTGAAGAAGACTATCCAAGTTTTTCAGATATATTTTTCAAGCGGTTGGTATCTTCCGTGTTAATTGCTATTTTTGCGGCCGTTGTTTATGCGGCGATTTTCTTTTTCGCTTATCCTATGGTAAAGAATTCCGAAGGCAATATGCACTTTAAGGGAGAAATGTACCATCTTGCGAAAGATGAAGCGCAAAAGTACTCTAAGGCGGGCGAATGGGTGGAAGCGTCCCAGTTTCTTGCCGTTTGCGATCAAGTGTGGGAAAACAGTCCGGAACTATCCGATGTAAGAACCGAGATAGAGATTAATCTTTATAAATTATATTTGGAAGAGATTGAAGGAAAAGAAAAAGCGCGCGCAGGTTTGGCAAGAGAATGGCGTGGTGCGGAAATCAGAACATTGTCCGGTACAAAACAGCCGTTAGACGCCGTAAGCGCGCTTGCTATGTGCAAGACTGCTTTTGCCGAAAGGCGTTATTTTGACGCGCACTGGCTGGCTGTTCTTGCGGGACGGCTTGCGCAGGATGGAAGCCCGGAAGCAGCCGCCGCCGCACGCCTTGCAAGCGACGCATGGAATACAATTGAGACCCAGGCGCCGAGCGCAAGAGAAACTCGAATGCATTCCCTGTTTCAATTAAAACTTTCCGGTTATCAGGCAATGAACAACAGCGATTGGATAGCCGCTTTTTATATTTTTCAAGAACTGTTAACCGCAACTCCGGATGATCCTGACGCAAAGAATTTCCTTGCGGCGTGCGAGCGAGGGTTAAAAGATTATACGTTCTTTATTGACGAGATGCAGGTGTCCGTTGGAGAAATACTGACAGGAGCGTTATTTTCTTTGCCGACTCAAAACGGCAGGTCGGTACTGCGTTTTTCCAATCTTTCAACATCAAAAGATTTCGCATACGGCATGGGACTGGAATATATGGAATTCGATGTGTTGTCCCGTCCTTATATAAGCATAAGAGCGCCTTATGCGAAACTTTTGCCTGTCATTGTAAGCGGAAAAAACAAGATAATGGTTATAACTCACGTGTTGGACCGTAATAATAAAAATATAAGCTGGGAAAGCGAGATGCTTCTTGGCAGTAAAAATATTTCTGTTATTATGCTTGATGTAAGTTATGAAGATTTTCTGCTTTTATCTACTGTGCGCCAGGGATTATCGACTCTTCAGGTTGATGAGCTTTTTACCGCTTCCAAACAACTTGGCTCATTGGGATATGTCTCGCAGATTTTTGAAGCCGAGATATTGAACCGTATCAGTTCCACTGTATTTTTCCTGCCGATGGCAATCTTCGTTATTATTATAGGCTGGCGGTACAGAACCCAAAAAAGACCGAGGTATTTTTTCTTCCTGCTTCTTCCCGTTCTGCCCGTTGTTTTTAACGGTCTTGTTTTCTTTTACCGTAACTTGTTAAACACGGTGGGTATTTGGCTTATTATCAGCCTTGGATTTGCCGCCGCCCTTACAATAATTATTGTATCCCTTGTGGTAATTTTACTTATTTCCCTGATTACTCTTGCCGCCCAGCACGGTTAGAATTTTTTTCCAAATCCAATAACTGTTGTTTTAGTTCAAGTCCGCCGCCGTAACCCGTAAGGCTTCCGTTATGGCCTATTACCCTGTGGCAAGGGATAATAATAGAGATAGGGTTGCGGTTGTTCGCAAGGCCTACGGCACGGCACGCTTTCGGATTGCCTATTTTTGCCGCTATTTCTCCGTAACTGATGGTTTTGCCGTATGGAATATTTTTCAGAGCTTTCCAAACCTTTTTCTGAAAATCCGTCCCTTGCAGGCTTAACGGCAGGTCAAAACTTTTTCGTTTACCGTCAAAATATTCGCTAAACTGCCGAGCCGCTTTTTTTATCAATGGAGTTTCCTGTTTTGTATAGCCGTTAGGCGTGTTGACGGCATTCAGGAAAATGTAACAAATTGCGGCCTTGCCTGCGGTTTTCCCCTCACCGTTGTTTTCCGCTATTCCAAGCTTAACAACAAATTTCCTGTTAATTTGATATTTATAAAAAAATACGCTCTTCATAAATTTATTGTAACATTATTTTCGGTTTTTGGTTATATAGATGAGTATCCGAAATTAAACAACGGATACGATAATGTTATCCGGCAGAAAGACGCCGGGTATTATCATAATTTTTGCGGAGGTTTATGTGAAAAGATTAGCAGTTTTTCTTTTTGTTTCTGTCTTGTTGGCGGGAACAGCTTTTGCCCAAAACAGGGAAAATCGTCCGGACAGAAACGACCGGAAAAGCGAAGTAACCAAAGTAACCGTAGATGGTGTTTTAAAGTTGGAAAAAGGCATTGTCTCTGTGGCAAGCGGTGATTCGGTTTACTATGTTCCGGTGCTGAACCGTTATATCGGTTTTATCGACGGGTTAAAGGAAGGGGCAAAAGTTTCTGTCGAAGGCTCTCGATTTAAAGATTTTATTCGTCCGGTTAAAGTCACAATCAGCGGAAAATCCTATGACTTTCCCGAATACGGAAGAAGAGACAATAGCAACAGATTATCGCAAGGTCCCGATGATTCCAGACAACCACGTAATCTTTCCGGCCGCAGAAGGCAAGTCGGACCTTTTGGACGAAGCGGCTTTGGCGGCTGCTGCAGGTAAAAAATTAGAAGCGTTACCCCGTCTGACAGACGGGGTTTTTAATATCTTGACAAATTCCGCCTTTTTCAGCAAACTGTAACAAGGGCGTTAAATGAGCGATTCTGCTTATCTTATATTGGAAAATGGGACGGTTTTTGAAGGCAAATTCTTTGGCGCTCATGGCAGTATTACAGGCGAGATTGTTTTTACAACCGGCATGACCGGTTATCTTGAAACCCTTACAGATCAAAGTTACTACGGACAGATCGTCCTTCAAACATTCCCCCTTATAGGCAACTACGGCGTTATTCCCCCCGACTTTGAAAGCGCAGGGATTGGGGCGAGAGCGTACATTGTAAAACACCCTTGCGCTGCTCCGTCCAATTTCCGCAGTGAGAATGCGCTTGGCGCTTTTTTGAAGGAGCGTGGTGTTATCGGGATGTGCGGTATCGATACACGTGCCCTTACAAAAATTATCCGTAATAACGGCGTTATGAACGGTAAAATTTGCGCCGTTCCGCCGTCGGCCGCAGACCGAGCCGAAGCCAAAGCTTATTCAATCATTAATCCGATTAAAGCGGTTTCTTCGATGACAGTTACCAAAGTGCCTCCAGTCTCAGGCAAAGTTCAAAGGCGTGTAGCGCTCTTGGACTTTGGCGCAAAGCGTGGGATAGCGGCGGCTCTTGCGGCACGCAACTGTGAGGTGTGGATATTCCCGTGCGGTACGTCTGCGCAGGAAATTTTAAAAACGCAGCCGCACGGAGTAATGCTCAGCAACGGGCCGGGCGATCCGGCAGATCCCGGAAACGCCGGTATTGTTGACACAATCCGCACGCTTGAAAAAAGCGGCATAACAATTTTCGGCATCTGCATGGGTCATCAGCTTCTTGCCTGCGCAAAAGGGTATTCCACAAGGAAATTGAAATTCGGACACAGGGGAGCAAATCAGCCTGTCAAGGAAACGAAGACGGGGCAGGTTTACATTACAAGCCAAAACCACGGTTACGAGGTAATTGCGGATAACAGTTCTTTTATCAATGTAAACGACGGCTCATGCGAGGGGATGGACTACGGCAAATCTTTCTCCGTGCAGTTTCATCCTGAAGCGCGGGGCGGGCCGCTAGATACGTCGTTTTTATTCGAGCGGTTTATAGAAAGGATGGCGGCAAATGCCTCTCGATAAAAATATAAAAAAAGTTTTGGTAATCGGCTCCGGCCCCATTGTTATAGGGCAAGCCGCCGAGTTTGATTACGCCGGAACTCAGGCGTGCCGTGTTCTAAGGGAAGACGGAATCGAAATCGTTCTTGTCAATTCAAATCCGGCGACAATAATGACCGACAAAAATATCGCCGATAAAATTTATATTGAGCCTCTTACCCTTGTTACCGTAAAGCGCATTATCAAAAAAGAGCGCCCCGACAGCATTTTATCGGGGCTTGGCGGGCAGACGGGGCTTACGCTGTGCATGCAGTTAGCACGTGACGGTTTTCTTGATAAAATGAACGTGCGACTGCTCGGTTCCTCTCCGCAAACAATTGACAAAGCCGAGGACAGAAAAATTTTCAAGGAAACCATGGAAAGTATCGGACAGCCTGTGGTTCCTTCCGTAATCGCAACCGATGTTGAAACGGCGGTAAAGTTCGCAGGAGAGATCGGCTATCCTGTAATTGTGCGCCCCGCCTTCACGCTCGGCGGAACAGGCGGCGGCAACGCCGTAGATGAAACACGCCTGCGGGAGATAACGGCAAACGGTCTCGCTCTATCGCCGATTCATCAGGTGCTGATAGAAAAATCAATCGCAGGCTGGAAAGAAATCGAGTTTGAAGTAATGCGTGACCGCGCGGGAAATGTAATTACAGTCTGTTCTATGGAAAACTTCGATCCTGTCGGCATACACACGGGCGACAGTATTGTTATCGCCCCCGCCGTCACTCTTGCGGACAGGGAGTACCAGATGCTGCGCTCCGCCTCGCTTAATATTATCAAGGCGCTTGAAGTAGAAGGCGGTTGTAACGTTCAGCTTGCTCTTGAACCTAACAGTTTTGAGTACGCTGTTATCGAGGTTAATCCCAGAGTGTCACGTTCTTCCGCTCTTGCAAGCAAGGCGACAGGTTATCCCATTGCGAAAGTGGCGACAAAGATAGCCATTGGTTACACCCTCGATGAAATTACCAATGCGGTGACGGGGACAACTTTCGCCGCATTTGAACCAACGCTTGATTATGTTGCGGTAAAATTTCCAAAGTGGCCCTTCGACAAATTTGTTTACGCTAGCAGGGAACTTGGAACCCAGATGAAGGCGACGGGCGAGGTAATGTCAATCGCTGATACTTTTGAAGAGGCGATAATAAAAGCGGTGCGAGGCGCTGAGATTGGGCTTACAACCCTTGAGCTTCCTCGTCTTGCAGCTAATACCGATTCTGAAATTCGCAGTTTGCTGAAAACGGTTACCGATGAGCGGCTCTTTGTGTTATACGAGGCGATTAAACGGGGCATCAGCATAGATGAGCTTTATTCGATTACCAAGGTAGACCGCTGGTTCTTGAACGGGTTAAAAAATATCAAAGACAGCGCATCTGTATCCGTGTCCGCTTCCCCTTCTCCGTTGATTTACAAAATGGTAGATACCTGTGGCGGCGAATTTGAGGCAAAGACTCCGTACTTTTATTCGATTCAAAACGGCGGTGAAAATGAAGCTCTGCCCTTTATTAAAAAGAGCGAAAAGCTTAGGGTCGTGGTTCTTGGAAGCGGACCTATCAGGATAGGGCAGGGGATTGAGTTTGATTACGCCTGTGTTCATTGCGTGTGGACGTTAAGGAAGATGGGCTACGAGGTTATCGTAATAAACAATAATCCTGAAACCGTCTCAACGGATTTTGACACGGCGGACAGGCTTTACTTTGAGCCGCTTCACATTGACGATGTTATGAGCATTATCGAAATTGAAAAACCAATCGGCGTTATCGTTGCGTTCGGCGGAGGAACGGCAATCAAGTTGACAAAGAAACTGCACGAACGAGGCGTAAGCATAATAGGCACATGCGCTGAAAGCATTGATATATGCGAAGACAGGGAGCGCTTTGACACGCTCCTTGAGAAGTTAGATGTAAAACGCCCCAAAGGTTTTGGCGTTATGACGGAAAAGCAGGCGCTTGACGCCGCCGATAAACTCGGCTACCCGGTGCTTATGCGTCCGTCCTATGTGCTTGGCGGCCAGAACATGATAATCGCTTTCTCGCAGGAAGATATCCGTGAATACATGGAAATAATCCTCCGCTCAAAACAGGAGAACCCCGTCCTTATCGACAAATACCTTAGCGGGCGTGAGATTGAAGTTGACGCAATCTGCGACGGCGTTGATATGTTAATCCCCGGTATTATGGAACATATTGAGCGAACAGGCATTCATTCGGGCGACAGTATCGCCGTTTATCCCGCATTGAATATCGACGATGACCTTGCCGGAAAAATTTATGATATTACGAAAAAGCTCTGCATGGCATTGAATGTCCGGGGCCTTGTTAATATTCAATATGTATTTTACAAGAATGACATTTATGTAATTGAGGTAAACCCACGTGCGTCCAGAACGGTTCCGTATATAAGCAAAGTTACAGGCGTTCAAATGTGCGAGATTGCGACAAAAGTAAGCGTCGGTCAGACTCTTGCCTCTCTTGGATATTCATCGGGGATAGCGAAGATGCCGCCTTATATCGCCGTCAAAGTTCCGGTCTTTTCGTTTGAAAAGCTTACCGGCCTTGATACTCACCTTGGCCCCGAGATGAAATCCACGGGTGAAGTTTTGGGGCTCGGAAAAAATCTTGAGGAAGCGCTTTTTAAAGGGCTTGTCGCCGCAGGTTATAAAATATTAAGAGGCGGCGGCGTATTGATTACAGTCCGTGACGGGGACAAGGGCGAGATTGCCGGCGTTGCCGAAAAATTTGCCAAGTGCGGTTTTTCTCTTTATGCGACAAGGGGAACCGCTCGTTTCCTTGCGGGTAAAGGTTTTAATGTCCAGCCAATAGATAAAATATGCGACAACGATATGGTTAACACCGAAACGCTTTTGGCAAGCGGAAAGATAAGCTATATTATTTCAACTTCGGAGAAGGGAAGAGACCCTGCGTTAGACGATGTAAAGCTCCGCAGAAAAGCCTGTTCCCTGGGCGTCCCGTGCCTGACATCAATTGATACGGCAAACGCTCTTGCGGATTCGCTTCTTTCCGATTACAGCGAAATAAACACGGAACTTGTCGATATAAACGATTTACGGAGCGCCCGCATACAGCTTCCGTTTACAAAAATGCACGGCTGCAGCAATGATTATATTTACATCAACTGTTTTGACATGGAAATTAATTCGCCGGAATCGCTTTGCGTACTCCTTGCCAACCCGCACACAGGCGTTGGAAGCGAAGGGCTTGTGTTTATAATGCGCTCCGCCGTTGCCGACGCCAGAATGCGGCTGTTCAATCTTGACGGCAGTGAGGGCGGAATGGGCGGCAACGCTATACGCTGCGTAGCGAAATATCTTTATGACAACGGTATTGTAAAGAAGAAAAAAATGCGGATTGAGACGTTAAGCGGCATAAGGGATCTTTTTCTTGCGACAAGGGACGAAAAAGTATCATCGGTAAAAGTAGACATGGGATGCGCCGAACTTCACCCCCAAAAAATACCTGTTAATCTTTCCGGCGAGAACATAATCGCAAGGCCTGTAAAAATAGGCGGTAAGGAATATGAAATAACCTGTGTTTCGATGGGCAACCCCCACGCCGTCGTTTTCTGCGAAAGAATTGAAAAACTTGACCTGAGCGTAATCGGTCCGTTGTTTGAAAACGACCCATTGTTCCCTGAAAGGGTAAATACGGAATTTGTCGAAAAGATGGATAAGAATCATCTTAAGATACGTGTGTGGGAGCGGGGAAACGGAGAAACGCAGGCGTGCGGAACCGGAGCTTGCGCCTCCGCTGTTGCCGCCGTTCTGACAGGATACAGCGAAAAAGGCAAGGACATAAAAGTACAGCTTCCCGGCGGAAATCTTATCATAAATTATACCGATGAAGCCGTTTACATGACAGGCGATTGCGTAAAAGTCTTTGACGGGGTTGTGGAGATATAACGAACCACACGAATCAATAAGTTAGGCGAGGTATTGATGTATTATCATACATATTAATTATCTATCCATCACTTCAATACCTTTTAATACACATATAGTTATAATACAATATATTTAACCTGTAATTATTTCTTGTTATTTAAATAAAGAGCAAATTCCGTTTTCTCTATAATGCTTTATAAGATCATAAATGTATGTTTCTTTGCAGTTAAAATGTTTTGCAAGGCATGGAATGCATAAAAATGTTTCAGCCGTCTTGTTTATCAATTTACGGTAAATGGCAGACTCGTCTCCGAGAATTTCTTTACCGCAATTCAAACAAACTTTCATGCTTTTTTTACCTTGCATCTGAACACACGGCATTCATGAGGTTCAATGTCAATTGAAGCACGTTCCGTAAAGAAGCCGGTAACCTCATGCTTCCAACAATCGTAAAATTCAAAACCAAGACCGGAAGCGTAAGGCATCCCTATATCGTAGAATTGCAGAGACATTTCCGCTTTAACATCGCTGATGTTTACCATTGCTACAGCGTAGTCGCCGCCGGAAAGCGGTTTAACAAGGGAGAAAACATTATCCAGGTTATTCCATTGACGAACGCAGTAAGGGGCACGCCCTTCAATATCCTGATTTAAAGCTATTACATCTTTATTTGTAAGAATTGCCGCAGTTTGCTTTGACATATTGCGTATATCACAACCTATCATCAAAGGGGAATTCATCATTGCCCACACGGAAAAATGAGTTTTATATTCGGTTTCGTTGCAGCCTGTACTTAAAACATATGCGTTTTCGCCGGTGCCGCTCATACCTACAACGAGCATATCCATATCGTTCCAACAATCTATTCCGCTGAAGCAGGAATTATTTAGCTGGGACAGCATGATTCCTTCGATTGATTTCCAGTTGTCATGAATGTCGCCTGTTGAGCGGTACAAATGACAGCCTGACTCCCTTATCCATTTTTGAACGCCGTCATTGCCCCAATTACAGGCGGAAAGAACTATATTGCGTCCGCAGTTGCGTAAGGCTAACGCCATACGTTTATACAGATCTTCGCCCGCTTCATTGCGCGGTTTATAGCAATAATCGTATTTAAGATAATCAACGCCCCATTCTGCGAAAGTAACTGCGTCAACAAACTCATGCTCGAAACTGCCCGGAAACCCGGCGCAAGTGTGTGTTCCCGCACAGGAATATATTCCGAATTTCAGGCCCTTTGTATGGATATATTCGGAAAGAGTTTTCATTCCGTTAGGGAATTTGTTTTTATCGGGAACAAGACGTCCGTTTATATCTCGTGTTTTTTCGCTCCAGCAATCGTCGATAACGATATATTGATAACCTGCGTCTTTTAAGCCGTATTGGATAAAAGCGTCAGCTATGCTTTTAACAAGTTCTTCGTTAATATTATTTCCGAATGTATTCCAAGAGTTCCACCCCATTGGCGGCGTTTTTGCAAGTATTGACATTATAATTTTCTCCTTATCATATCAGTTTCATTTTTTTATTTTTTCTTTCTGTTGATTTCATTATATCCATAACAACCTCTAATATTATATTATAATGATATATGCTTGTCAATCGTAATTTTTAACATTACCGATATGGATCAATAATGCAATAATTGGATAATACGGAATATATATCCATTTTTATCTCATAAATATTATACTATATTTCATATTTCCTCTTACTTGTATCGGTCTTTTTCTGTTCTGTCCGCTTCGTCTATACAATCGACAAAAGCTTTTTCCAGTTTCGACATTACCGTGGATATTGTTGTTTTTTTATCTTTGTTATATTCAGGAAGATAATCGCTTAAATTGATGATTGGTCCGGGTTGAAGAATTACTTTCCGTATAAAAATATTGTTTCTGTCTTCTACCGCTCCGCCCATAGTACGGCTGGCAAAATTCCAAAGATTTTGTATGTACTCAACCTTTCGGTGAAGGGAGGATTCTTCTGTGGGAGGCGGATTGCGGAAGAACAGGCAAAAGTCTACAAGTTCCTGATGGCGTCCGATATACCATGCTTCTCCCGCTTCAAGATCGGCCGCATTGCGCTGAATATATGAAAGATGATCAAGGTTGTCTATTCCGGGTATATAGATTTTATCCCAGCATATCTGGCGAATTTTATGCATACGGGTAAATGAATCGCCTTCACTTTTTATGCCAAGCATTCTTTCGGCGGTTTCCAGTGCGGCGTTGACTAGGCGATCAAGGCGCTCATTGAAAGATAGGGAACCGTCGTTGATTATGTTGTAACGTTTTTCATTTACGTCAAGAATGTAATCCCTGCAAAGTTTTAGCCTTTCATTTAATGGAAGTTTTCTTGTTTTTTTTGGAAAGCCGCAATAACTTTCAATTTTTCTTAAGAGGCGTTCTTTTGATCTTTTTCCGATAATGCCGAAACGAAAATGAATTGATACCGGAAGAATTTCCACAGGACAATTAATGTTTTTATCCGCCATCTGCTGAACTGCCTGAAAACCAATGCGGAAAATGCCCGGTTCAAGCCGTGAGACTGTATCGGCGGAATATGTAATTTGTCCTTCCGGAGCGATTGCAAGCGGATAAGGCCCTTCAATTATGGCTTTACGAAGCCTCGCAATTCCCCTTGAATCAAGCTTTGAATGATAGATAGGCATGGCTCCGACGTTCGGCATGATAAACCGGGCCACCCATCCGCCCCATCGAAGAACCTCATAGCCGTATGCGAATACAGCGTGAGGTCTGCGGTTAAAACGTACCCCCATTTTAGCGGCGTATTGCTTTAGTTTAAAAAGAAAATAAAATGTCAGAATCTGGGGTTCTCCCCCGTTTGGATGGCGGAAAGCGATAATACAGCGGCTTTCACCCGCCAACGCCCGTTTAAACGCATGAACGAGAATGTCGCCTTTAAGAACAACTTTGGTAATCCCGAAATACAGAAACAAATAACCTTTGGTTAAAAGCCTAAGTAAAAAAAATACAAATCTTGATACCCTCGGTTCTCCGACTTTTATGTCAGGAGAAGCCTGCACTACCGGTGTTTTAAACGGTTTATACATCTAAAATGAAAATATCGAAAAACATCAATAATTTCAAGAGTATTATTAAGATTAATCATGGAAATACGGTAACATAGAGATATTGGATAACTTTTTTATTTTTTTACTTGACAAATTTGTATTTTTACATCAATACTTATTAAATTTAATTACAGAATCTGCCCATTGGAGGGGTTTATGGCAACGACCGGCAAGAAAAAGAAAAAACTACCGCCGATTGATCAGGAATTTCTTGATAAAATGGAGGCGTCTCTTTCCGCCTTAAAAGCCGAAATTGTTGACAATTTGATAGCCAGTAACGAGGACTTTAAGGGAATAATGGAAGGAATGGATTCCAAAGACCTTGCCGATGTCGCCTCCGATGACATAGACCGGAAAATGATAGAGGCTATCGGGTCTCAGGAATTAAAAAGGCTTAAATTGATTGAATCCGCCCTAACTCGCATAAAACAGGGAAAGTACGGTCATTGTATTAAGTGCAGCAAGCGGATTCCTCAGGATCGTCTTGTCGCTATTCCTTACGCTCTTATGTGCATTGAGTGTAAATCCGAAGAAGAACGGCGGAACCGGTAATGGCAAAAGCGCTTGTTTTATTGGCGGATGGTTTTGAAGATGTCGAGGCGGTAACGCCTATTGATTATCTGCAGCGTGCTGGTATAGAAGTTACAACCGTTTCAATTTCCGAAAGTTTGACCGTAACAAGCAAATGGGGCGGTATCAAGGTGAGCGCCTGTACTACGCTTGCCGAGCTTGAAAAACAAGGAACAGACGGCTTTGACGCCGTGATCCTTCCCGGCGGAATGCCCGGCTCAACAAATCTTGCGTCTTCAAAAGGGACAGGTTCGCTCGTTAAAAACATGGCTGCGGCCGGAAAAACGGTATGCGCAATATGCGCCGCTCCCGCTCTTGTGCTTGCTCCCCTTGGCTTGCTTGCCGGTAAAAATTTTACCTGTTACCCCGGAATGGAAGAAAAAGTAAACGCTGCTTGCTGCGACGGTGGCAAATGGTCGGACAGCCGTGTAGTAACGGACGGAAACATCATCACAAGCCGTGGCGCAGGAACGGCGGGTGAATTTGCGGCTGCTATTATAGAAAAATTACTCGACAAAGCCGCCGCCAAAAAGATAGCGGATGCTGTTTTACTATAACTTATTTCTGTAAAACCTTTGCGAACGATTTTAATTTTGTACTTTTAATATGCGTTCCCGGAACTTCAAGGATTTCCCTCGCTACCTTGTTTCCAAGGGCAGCGCATTCGGAAAGCGAGTTGTCACGTAACCATGCGGATATAAAAGCGGCGCAAAAAGCATCTCCCGCTCCGACCGTGTTTCTGGGTGTAATTGTAAATGTTTCTTCACGGTAAACATTCCCGCCTGCGATTACTACTGCGCCGTGACCTCCGAGTTTAACAACAATAATCGGGAATATTTCGCCGTCTGTAATTATTTTTAACATAGGGCAGATGTCGTTTAAGATCAGTTCTTCTTTTTCTTTTTCTGTTGATGCGATTTCTTCATCGTGGGTTTTTCTTATTGTATTGTAAAAAGCGATAGTCTCGTCGGCGTTCATAAAAACAAACAACGGATAAGTCCGGCTGTATGTGAGAATTTCTTCCGCCTTGCTTAAAACTTGAAGAACAGAAGCGGCGTCAAGAGCGACGGGAATCCCTAGCCGGCTTGCCAACATAAGTATGTGCTGAACCAAAGGCCGCCTGTCAAGAATATATCCATCCAGGACAACAACTTCCGCTCCGGCGATTAACTCTTCGTTGATATGCGATTCGTTTAACTCAAGAGCCGCCCTTGGACTTGCCGCAAAACGCAGTTGTCCGCCCACAGTACAGGCAAAACAGATGCCTGTCTTTTCATTTGATTTTGAGAGAATGACACCTGCGCCTGCGCCTGTAATTTCTTTTTCAAAGATTGCGGCAAGTTCGTCCTGTCCGACGCATCCTGAAAAAGCGGCGTTCATTCCGAGCATAGCCGCTATTTTCGCCACGTTTGCCGCTCCGCCGCCGGAACTTTTTACCGCTTTTGAAAAATTAACCGAAGGTTCACGTAAAAGCGATTCCGCCTGTTCGCATGAAATATGCTGAACAGGATCAACTATCCCGTATTTTTTTGCGAGTGCGCTGTCTATATCTACAAACACATCAACAATCGGATTCCCAATGCAAAGTATCTCGCTCATTTTGGTTTGGCAATAATCTCCGCAAGTTCAGGATGTTTTTCCAGATCGTGTACAAGGCTTTCGGCACGCCCTTTGTTTACATAGTTCTTGCTCTGGAAAGAATATGTAAAACGTGTATGCGTATCGTAAGTGCCTTTCATAAGAGCGTAAGCGTCTTCCGTCATTACAAGCTCTTCATCTGTAGGAATGATGTATATCGGTATCTTCGATTCAGGTTTGCTGATTAACGTTTCGGTGTTTCTTGTGCAGGATATTTTATTCTTGCGTGGATCGTAAACAATGCCGATGCCTTCCAGACCTTCAAGGATTTTTTCACGCATGAACCACGCAAACTCGCCGACGCCCGCTGTAAGAACAAGCGCATCCACTCTGCCCAGAACCGCCCAATAAGCGCCGATATATTTTTTTACTCGGTGGGCTTCGATGTACTGGGCGAGCAGGGCCTGTTTGTCGCCTGCGACCGCTGCGGCCTGAATGTCACGCCTGTCAGCGAATTTGCCCGTCAAACCCAAAAGCCCCGATTTTTTATTAAGGGCGGTTTCAATTTCGGCATCGCTCATACCTGTTTTTCGCATAATATAGAAGGGCAGAGCGGCATCGATATCGCCGGAGCGTGTGCCCATGACAAGCCCCTCAAGAGGTGTAATACCCATAGAGGTGTCAAAAGAACAGCCGTCCTTGACAGCATTCACGGAAGCGCCGTTCCCGATGTGGCAGATTACCACATTTGTTTTGAAAGGGTCCTGCCCCAATAACACGGCCGCGCGTTTCGCTGTATAAAGGAAACTTGTCCCGTGAAAACCGTAACGGCGCACCTGATATTTCTCGTACCATTCTTTCGGTACTGCGTACATGTATGATTCAGGCGGCATGGTTTGATGCCACGCCGTATCCATAATCGCGCAATGCGGAACATTCGGCATAACCTTCTGCGCCGCCTCGATACCCATAATATTCGCCGGGTTGTGAAGAGGCCCCAAATCTTTAACCTCGTTAAAGGCCGCCATTGCGGCGGCATCAACGATAACGCTCTTTGTAAATTTCATTCCGCCGTGCAGAACACGGTGTCCGACAGCCTTTATTACCGACATATCGTCGATAACGCCGGTTTCCTTGCTTGTAAGAGTTTTGATGATTAGCTCAATAGCGTCCGTATGGGTAGGACAATCATGCTCAAAGGTAACTTCTTCCTTGCCCTTTGCGTGGTGGGTAATAAACGACCCGCCGATGGTAACTTTTTCGACAATGCCTACCGCCAGGATATCTCTGGTTTCCCAGTTGAACACCTGATATTTAGCGGATGAAGATCCGCAATTCAATGTTAAAATAATCATATTTAACGCCCCCTTTTTGTTGACTTGTTTATTATACCCTATTGAGGCGGAGAATGTAAGTATTTGCAAAGGCAAGCGGGGGCGGCTTGTTGAATAGATAAGGGGATAATTGTTATAATTTTGCTATTATTTAGCCAGGATGGCTCAGTTGGCAGAGCGGCGCACTCGTAATGCGCAGGTCCCGGGTTCGATTCCCGGTTCTGGCTGAAAAATTGTGTTTATTGAATAAGCAGTCAAAAGCTGAATATAGAACGCTCACAAAACCACCTCAACCGCCCCCACATCTCTTATTTTCAATTCCGTTACCGCGCCCGCGCCGAAAACTCCTTCAATGTACGAACGATAAGCGCCCATTGCATCCAATGGAATGTAAGCCTGAATAGTCCCGGCGAAGCCGCCGCCGTGAACTCTGCAAGCGCCTTGCAGTTTATGATTGCGGAAAAAATTCTTGGTGAGCGCCAGAGCGGTAACTATGCCCTGAGCCTCGGGGTGGGAAGGCGAGAACACGTTTTGTAAAAGTTCCCAAGAGGAATCTCCCGATTCGTTTACCAAGTCCAGATATGACATTAACGCCTGTTGTTTCGCCGTGTTTGTTGCCGCTTTTTCCATTTCCACAAGAGCGGCGGTCATGGCTTCTACACGCTTGTTTTCATCAAAGAAATGCAGAGAGCGCAGTAATGCCCGGTCTCCAAGCGCTTTGCGTACTTCGGCGGCGGAGTTAAGGACGGTTTCTTTCTCCAGTTCGCCGAGTACGGATTTGCCGAAAAACGCCGCCGCCGATTTCATCTCCGCAGGGATTGACGCATAATCCGCCGTAAGATTGGCGTGGCTGCCGCCTGTGTTCACTACGCAAAGAGCGTAATCTGCGGCGGCAAGATCAAATTTGATTTGTTTTATTTTAGGATTAGCCTCATTGCTAAAATCAATGGCAACCGCACCGCCTAAGGCGCAGGTTATTTGATCCATTAATCCGCAGGGTTTTCCAAAATAGTTGTTTTCTGCAAATTTACCGGTTTGCGCTATTTCAAGAGGAGTGCGTTTTCCTTCGCTGTACAGACAGTCGAAAATGCGGCACAAAAGCATTTCCAGCGCCGCCGATGATGAAAGTCCCGAACCGGGTAATACATTAGATAATGCGTTAGCTGAAAAACCGCCGGTTGCGCCCCCGGCGGCGCCTTTGGCGGCGCCGAAAGAAGCGGCAATTCCCCTGATAAGCGCTTCGGTTGTTCCTTGTTCTTCCGGTTTTGGCTGTAAATCCGGTGCGCCGGAATCGTCTGTTAATTTTACTTTTACATCAGGAAAATTACCGGAACGGAAAAAGACGATATTGTCGTTTCGCTTCTGCACAACTGCGGCATTGTCCAGATGAACAGACGCCGCTAAGACTTTTCCTCTGTTATGATCGGTGTGATTCCCCGCAAGCTCGGTTCTTCCCGGAGCGCTGAAAATATGCAGGTCTCCGTTTTCCGAGAAATTGTCCGGGCTTGTTTTTGAAATTTCCGATATTAATAATTTATAACGCTCACGGACGGCTTTAATTTCAGAAGAACCGTAAAGCCCTGAAAAAATTTCCGAGGCCTGCTTAGAATCAATTTTTAATAACAGCTCTTTTTTATTCATTTATTGTTTCTATAAGTTATCATGTAATCAATGAAGGATACAATGGATATAACAACCGAAATTATAAAGATGATAAGGACGGCGGTTTTTAAGGTCGGGATAATATTTTCAAAGACGGAAAGGCGTTGAAGGCTGTCCGTGAACAGGGCGGCGCCGCCGGCAAATATGTAAAAGACGGTTTTGATTTTTCCGCTCATGCGGGCTCCAAGGGTTATGCCCTTTTTTAACATCAAATTGCGGATAAAAAGAATGCTGAACTCCCGGTAGATGACCAGTAAAAAGAGGACGGCGGGGAAAATACCATCGACTACAAAACAGAAGAAACAGGTAAGCTGCATGAAGGTATCGGCAAAAGGATCGAAAAGTTTTCCGAAATCGCTGACTTCGTTTTTTTTGCGGGCTATCATGCCATCCAGCATATCGGACAATTCGGAAACAATGTAAATGAGCCAAAGCACGGGGACTGTCCATGTCTCTTTATTGGGTAATAAGAAAATGATAAAAAAAACAGGCGCAAGGATAATCCGGGAAAATGTGATTTTATTTGCAAGGCTCATATATTAAATATTGTATTCTAACTCCGAATATGTCAATATTAAGTATGGAAGAAAAACGGCTTGTTTGGAGCGAAAAAGGACGAAAAAAGGTTTTAGATACCAATGTGTTCTCGGTTTGGGAATCTTATTGCGCTCCGCCTGAGGACGGCATTGCCAAAGGCAATGACGACGGTAAACCTCATATTTTTACCGTTTTGGATACAAGGGATTGGGTCATGGTTATTCCCGTTATTGAAAGCCCGGACGGGAAAAAATTTGTTATGGTGTGGCAGTGGCGGTTTGGTTCAAAAAGTTTAAGCCTTGAATTTCCGGGCGGTGTTTTTGAGCCGGGTGAAAAACCGGAAGAAGCCGCCCTTCGGGAATTGCGGGAAGAGACGGGATACAAACCTGAAAAAATAACTAAACTTGGAGCGTTTAATCCGAATCCCGCTATTATGACGAACAAGATGCATTTTTTTCTTGCCGAAAATCTTTCAGGCGACGGAAGGCAGTCTTTGGATGACGATGAATATGTTGATGTTGCCCTTATTGACGCCGATGAGGTATTTCGAGGTATTGGAAAGGAACCTTACATTCATGCTTTAATAGGAACCGCTTTATCCTTGTACTGCGCAAATAAATAAAAAAAAGCGGCGTTTAAACGCCGCTTTAATATTATCTAATCAAGTTATTACGGACGCCACATACCTTCACGGGCTTCGCCTTTTATGCTCGGAATATCAATAATCATGCCGGGTTCAATCAAGTTAGGATTGTTCGAGTCGGGCAATTTGGATTTATTGGCATTGTAGAGAAGTTTCCATTTTGTAGGATCTCCGTATACCCATGAGTAACCGGCAATATTCCAGAGGCAGTCTTTTTCTCTTTGCCATGTTCTGACTGTATACTGTTTTGGCAGTCCTTTAGATGATCCTCCGGTAGTTATTACTCTGCCTGTTTCCAACGCCGCAAAAATACTTATTGATTTTATAGCGGAATCAATTGCGTCGTTCCATTCTTCGGCTTCATGTAATTCCAAACTGCTTTCGTAATGAAATTTTCCTTCTTTGTAATCAATCGGATATTTTTTTTCTATGTTGTTTTTATCCGCCCAATCAAGAAGGCGTTTCGCTTCCGCTATCAGCTGAACAGAAACAAATTCATCGGAAAGCTGGGCATAGCGGACTGCTTCCTGAGCGAAACCGGCGGAAGCGTCATAATCGCCGATTTCATAGGTATCATGAGCCAGTTTTGTCAGCCGCAGGCTTTCCAGATAAAACTCATTGTTAATGATACCTTCGGGAATGTATGTTTCTTCGCCGGGCATGGTTGCCGCAAAGTACGGAACAGAGTAGAAAAGCGGCAGTGTCAGATCCGAGTCAAAAGTTTCCTGCTGAGCAAAAATGGCCTGACTTGTGAATACCAGAGAGATTAACAGTAAAAAAGTAATTTTACGGTTCATTTTGAGCCTCCTTCAATTATTCTATCAGCCTCAACGGCCGTTCCAGAACTTTCTTCAATCTTTTCTTCAGCTTGTCTTATCGCTTCCTGGGCTAATACACGTTTTTCTTCGGTTTGCTGTCCCGCTATAACAAAAAGCGCTTCCGCTTCTATATATTGTTTTGCGGCAACAGAATACATTTCGTCTTTATAATTGCCTTCGGCGGAGTTGAATACGGCATCGGCATCCCGGAAACTGTCCCGTACGGCGATATTAACTTTATTTCTTATGGCTTTTTCTCTCTCGGCAATGGCGGACGCGCGGCGCTCTGCGGAATAGGCAATCCAGCCGTTTGTCAACACAATGTTATAACGAAGCAGAGCTTCTTCAGCGCTTTCTACAGCGGTCTTTTTATTTCCGGCATCGTATGCCTCCAGGGCTGTTTGGGATATTTCATCCGCTTTTTCCAGATTTTCCGGATCATAGCCGGAAAAACCCCTGTCGTTAATTTCCTGTCTTGCCAATAAAATCTTTGCTCCCAAAAGAAGAGTTTCATATTCGTCTAACGCTTTTGCGGCAGTCTCTTTTGCGGTATAATAATCTTTTGCGTCATATTGGTCTTTTGCGGTAAGGGCAATCTTGTCAGCTTTTTCTACATATTGAGGAAAGAAAACTGAAAATTTGGATCGATCCAATTCTTCTCTTATTGCCATTATTTCATCTTCTCTTGCCTGAGCGTAAAGAGGAATTGTCATGTCAAAAAGTTCGCCGTATCTATCGGCCGTTTTGTTTAATGCGGCTACGGCTGTATTTATTTCTCCCTGATTTGATGTCGGCATTTTCTTGGCCGTTGCGTATTGAGTTTCGACATTCTCCCATTCGCTGGGGAAATATGAAGGAACCTCAAAATCAATGGCGCTTTTTCTGATTTTTTCAACATTGGAAGTGACCGATGCTATTTCCGCAGGGGTAGACTTTTGCGTCTTATCTTCCGGTTTGGGGTTGGATGCACAGGAGATACCTGTTAATGATAATATAGTTAACGCAAGAAAAGCCATATAAATCTTTTTCTTCATAAAGTTACTCCTTAGTAAGCAAGAGTATATACCTGATTGGTTCTTTTTTCAAGATGGTTTATAAGGTAATTATGGGAAAAAATGATGAAGGGGAGGCGATTTTGAGCTCTGTACCCAAGGATGAGCCTGTCAGTTCTGTCCCCGGCCGAGGTTCGTCCTTGTCGGCGGGCACTCTCGTCCGGCAAGGTTCAACTTTGTCCCTGCTCACTCTGTTTTCACGGATTTTAGGGCTTTTAAGGGAAATGACCAAGGCTAGTTTTCTTGGGACAACCGCGCTGTCAGACGCCTTTTCCGTCGCCTTTTTACTGCCGAACCTTTTCCGCCGTCTTTTCGCCGAAGGCTCAATCTCGGTAGCTTTTATTCCTACTTTTAAGGAATATTTACTGGGAAAAGACAAGGAGAAAACACGGGAATTTCTTTCCTGTATTTTCACTTTTTTAACATTTTTTGTGACTTTAATGGTTATGGTTGGAATT
>Ga0268262_10002761_pt1 | contig 19884 bp, 18 predicted proteins | sample TergutNc150P3_FD_190354 | JGI IMG/M metagenome (GOLD analysis project Ga0268262, IMG submission 190354) | Nasutitermes corniger P3 segment gut microbial community from laboratory colony in Florida, USA - Nc150 P3 (SPAdes) (version 2) | ecosystem: Host-associated > Arthropoda: Insects >... | reverse complement strand
ACGGCGAGACGAAGGAATCGTTCGACGGCCTGAAAAAAAACATCCCGCAGAACAGAACCGGCGATCCGGCGCACATCCGTCAGGCTATGAGATTTTTGATTGAGAACGACTACATAACCGGCAGCGTAATTCCGGTAGACGGCGGATGGGGGCTGACATGAAAAAGATTTGCGCCGTCACGATGGCGCGAAACGACGAATTCTTCCTGAATCGATGGGCGGCCTACTACGGGCCGCTGCTCGGCGAGGACAATCTGTACATGTACCTCGACGGAGCCGACCAAAAAGCGCCCTCCGGGGCCGGGAGGTCGAACGTCTCCATCGTCGAAAAAAAAGGGTACCGCGTGGCTGACGCCGATAAACAGCGGATCCGCTTCCTCTCCGACAGAGCCGAGGAGCTGCTGCAAAAATATGACCTGATAATCGGCGGCGATGCCGACGAGTTTTTGGCGGTCGACCCGAAAGTCAACATGACGCTCGCGGAATACCTGTCTCAAATCAACATCAAAACAAGCGTGTCCGGCCTCGGCCTCGATTTCGGCCAGCACCTAACAGCCGAGCTTCCGTTGGATAGGTCAAAACCGTTTTTAACGCAGAGAAAACACGCCATGCTCTCAACAAGGTATACGAAGGCCTCGGTAATATCCAAGCCGGTCCGTTGGGGAAGCGGTTTCCATAGGATAAACGGGCACAATTTCCACATAGACAAAAACCTCTACCTCTTGCACTTCGGCAGCGCAGACTACGACGCGCTCAAGGCGCGCCTTGACGACCCGGACTTCATAAACGCCGGCTGGATAAAACACCTCAAAAAAAGGATACGGGTTATTGAGGATGTTACGAATAAACAAGCGGTTGACGGCGACAAAGTCTTCGCCCGCGCCCGTACGATACAAACTTTTTGCAGACAAATCTATTCATGGAACAAACCCTGCATGCTCGGCATGCGGTGGGTGGTCAGGATTCCGGAAAGGTTTGCTGGGCTGGGAATATGAAGACGGGTTTTTGAAACCTATACTTGTCGATTCAATCCATTAAAATTTTTTTGGCGAAACGCCAGCGCATTATGTATATTATTAAGTTCAAACGCGCAAAACCCGCGATTTCGTTTGACGGGTCGGCGTTTTTTAGGGATGAGGGAGCTTGATATATGGCAGATACCGATGCAAACAAGAAACCGCTACCGGTAGACAAATCCTTTTTCGACCGCGTAATCGAGGGCGGTTCCTACTATGTCGATAAAACACTGTTTATCAAAGACCTTATAGATAAAGACGCCGAAGCCGTTCTCTGCACCCGCCCCCGGCGGTTCGGTAAAACGCTGAACCAAACGATGCTCAAGTGCTTTTTTGAGGATACATCGCCGATAGGCGGCAAGAATACGCGGCCGCTGTTTCACGGACTGAAGATAGAGGAAGCCGGAGAGCGGTATATGGAACGTCAGGGCAAGTATCCGGTGATATTTCTGAGTTTAAAAGAAGCAAAACTTAATAACTTTGACAGCTCGTGCAATCGGCTTAAAGAATACATTGCTGAAGAATTTAAGCGGCATGCCTACGCTGCGGAAAAAATGCCCGATGGATATGACTTAGAGATATTTAAGAAGTTATCCGACGGCACCGGTTCTATTGACGATTACTCTCATTCACTCAAGTTTCTGAGCAAATGTTTAGAATACTACCACGGCAGGAAGGCCGTTATCCTAATCAACGAGTACGATGTCCCGCTGGAAAATTCGTGGTCTCGCGGTTTTTATCAGAACATGATCAATTTCATCCGTCCGCTATTGGGCAGCGCGCTCAAAGACAACCCGCACCTGCAATTGGCCGTAATGACCGGCTGTCTGCGGATTTCAAAAGAGAGCATATTTACCGGGCTGAACAATCTAGAAGTTGCGTCAATACTCAGCGATTCTTATAGCGAGCATTTCGGTTTTACCCAGATTGAAGCGGACGCCATGCTTAAATATTACGGATTAGAGAGCAAAACGCAGATACTCAAGGATTGGTACAACGGTTATCTGTTTGGAAATACCGAGGTATACAACCCGCTAAGTACCGTCCGAGTAGTTGAGGCATGGACGCAAAACATAGAAAGAGCCCCGGAACCGCATTGGGCAAACACAAGCGGTAACGATATTGTCCGCAAATTGGTGGACATCGCCAACGCCGAAATGAAAATCGATTTAGAAACCTTAATGGCCGCCAAGACGATCACAAAACCGATTCACGAAGATATCACTTACGAAGAAATAAATGAAGATAAAGATAAAGACCCCGACAATTTTTGGAACTTCTTGTTTTTCACAGGCTATCTGAAAAAAGTCGGGAAAGAACGTATGGAAGGCGTAAAAAAAGTTTTGGATTTGTCTATTCCGAATTTGGAATTACTGTACATTTATGAAACCAAAATACAGGAATGGTTTAAAGAAAAGGTCAACCGAAAAGACTTTAGTCCCCTTTACAATGCGCTTTTAGACGGTAACGCGGAAATTGCGCAGAAAGAATTGGGCGACTTCCTTTTGGAGACAATAAGTTATTTAGACGCTAAGGAAGATTTTTATCACGGAGTATTGATCGGCGTACTATGCGGGTTGCGTGATTTTACAGCAAAATCCAACCGCGAAACCGGTTGCGGCCGCTGCGATATTGTTTTGCGGCATATCAGCGGTCGCGGCAAGGCCGTCATACTCGAACTTAAATGCACACCCGATATGCGCGAGATAGTAAAAAAGTGTGACGAGGCCGTAAAGCAAATTGCGGACGGCAAGTATGCCAAAGAACTGGAAACTGAGTGCTACACCGATATTATCAAGTATGGGATCGCATTCTGTAAAAAAAGCTGCGAGGTAAGAAAAGGATAAACTTATATGAATACCGATAAATCTTTAGATAGATTAACAATACGCGGTTTTAAATCTATTATGGAATTGGATAACTTCGAGTTGAACAACTTGAATGTTTTTGTCGGGGCCAATGGCGCCGGGAAAAGCAATTTGATTTCTTTTTTCAAAATGCTGCACAGATTGATGGATGATAATTTAGCCGATTACATTAGGGATAACGGCGGAATTGGAGATGTGCTCTATAACGGGCGAAAATGTACGGACAAAATGAGGTTTTCAATGAATTTTGGAGCGCGCGGTTACCGCTTTACTGTTATTCCTACCGCTAATGATAGCGTAGCACTATCCGAAGAAGCCTATTATTATGAACATGGGCATACCGATTGGCGGCAATTAAGAGAGAGTAACGACGTGTTTTCATCATTGGTAATGGAAGCAAAAGGCAATTCGTCAGATGCCATATATAGCAAGTATATTTATGATACGATAATGTCGTGGAAAGTATATCATTTCCACGATACAAGTTCAACCGCACCTATGCGCAGCCCTCAAATCATTGAGGACAACGACACGCTCCGCCACGATGCCTCCAATATCGCCGCCTTCCTTTTTCGGTTACGTGAGGAAAACAAGACTGAGTATCGTGAAATACTTGAGGCCTGCCAAATAGTCGTCCCATATCTGAAAGAATTTTTGCTCAAAGAACTTATATATGACAAAGCCGGAATGATCAAAAAGGTCAACCTCTCTTGGAGGACTAAAAACTCAGATTTTCCAATGCAACCGTACCATTTATCCGATGGCAGTATCCGTTTTATCTGTCTTGTAACCGCGCTATTACAACCTAACCCGCCATCCACATTGATCATTGACGAGCCGGAGTTAGGCTTGCACCCCGAAGCCATACGTGTTCTCGGCGAACTTATCAACACAACGGCGGAACGAACACAGGTTATTGTTGCGACGCAATCGCCGTTACTAATAGATCAATTTGGGATAAATGATATTATAACCGTTAATCGCAAAGACGACCAGTCAGTCTTTGAACGCCTTAATAAAAATGAATTTGATAAGTGGTTGGAAGACTATTCCGTCGGTGAACTGTGGACGAAAAATGTCATACTTGGGGGCGTTTGCTATGAATAACATAACCGAGGTAGCACTAAACATAAATCAAGCGGAAATAGAATCAATCTTACGAAAATGCGGCGAACCGGAAGCCATTAATGATAGCGTTGAAACAGCCCCGTCCAAAAGATTGTGCAAGCTTAGTTGTAATAAGTACAAAAAGACAACTACGGGGATCGCCATGGCAAAGCGGATAGGAATTCGACAAATGCGGGAGTGTTGTCCGTTATTTAATGCTTGGGTTGGCAAAATAGAAAACTTGGGCATGTAAACACAGATTGAGGAGACAAAAATGGTATCAGGAAAAATTCGGGAGGCTGGGAATATGAAAATCGATATGGTTTATTTGTGGGTAGACGGGAACGACGCTAATTGGAGGGCGAAGAAAAACGCCGAGTTGGAAAAGCTCAGCGAACCGCCACCGGTTGAGGCTGTCGGTGAAATCCGCTGTAATGATAATAACGAATTATTGTTTTCGCTGCGAAGCGTTGAAAGATTCGCGCCTTGGATAAATCATATTTTTATTATTACGGATAACCAAACGCCAAAATGGCTTGACATTAGCAATCCAAGAATTACTGTAGTTGACATTGCTGAACTTATGCCGCAAGATACTTTGCCTTGTTTCAATTCGGCAATAATTGAGTTTTTTATCCCAAATATTCCAAATTTGTCCGAGTATTTTATTTACTCAAACGACGATATGCTGTTTATGGCAAAAACAACGCCAAGTCATTTTTTTACGAAAGAAGGCGTCCCTATCGTTCGTGTAAAAAAAACAAAAAAAATAACGCTATCTCAGGCTGAACAACACATTAAAGCACTATGTGAAAATTGTTCGATTTACGATAATACAATTCTAAACAGCAAAAAATTAGTCTATGAAATTGTCGGTAATTATAATTATCATTGGATGCCGGGTCATTGCATTGACCCTTATAAAAAATCGGATATGCTGCACGTGTTAAGCATACCGACAGTTAAAGAAAAGTTTAAATCTACTATAACAAACCATTTCCGTTCCAAAAATGACCTTCAAAGAGCGGTATTTCATTTGTTCGGCACGGCAAAATACGGTTATAAATTGATAGGACGTGATTTTATGACACGCTTATCGCAATTTTTAACGTTTCGTTTTCGCGACCAGCCGTTATATACTAGAAATATCAAACGTAAGATGTCAATATTGAGGATATGCAAGAAATTAGTTTGCCTAGACGATCCTGTAAATGAAAAAATTAGAAAATCCAATCGGGACTATCTACAGAAAATGTTTCCGAATAAGTCGGATTTTGAAAAATAATTAAGTAAATAGTTTCTATAAATTGGAAAAACCATTGAAAAGGATATTATTGTGAGCTGTTCGCGAAAATTCACCGAATTTTATATAAAAACGGCCGTCCCGTTCGTCCGCTTAATCGGCCGGCTGCAAGGCGGCGACATAAAAAACGTTAAAAATAAGAGCAATGCGTTCAAAGCGGGCGTGTTGACCGATTATTTCGCTCGTAAATATCTGCCGACGGTCGAAAATTTGACGCAATCGCCTGTCACGACTGAAAATCCGGAGACGATTTGGCAGTTTTGGGACAGCCCGCCCGGAAAAACGACACCTGAAATCGTCGAATCGTCGATTGAGAGCGTTAGACGGTTACACGGAAATTTGGAGCACAAAGTACTGAACAACTCCACGATTGGGGATTATTCGGACTTGCCCGGATATGTTTTGGACAAATTTAACAAAAAACAGATGGATTACGCGCATTTTTCCGATTTGCTGCGCTTAAACCTGCTGAAAAACCACGGCGGAATCTGGATGGACGCTACGTGCTATATGACGGATTCAATACCGGATTTTATCGTAAAACAAGATTTTTTTGTTTTTTTGACCGGAAATCTGACCGGTTTTCCGTATTCCTTTGTGCAGAGCTGTTTCATACGCGCCAAAAAAGGCAGCTTTTTGTGCAACGCTTGGTATGATATGTGCGTTGATTTTTGGAAGAAGGAGACGAAGAAATTAGACTACTTTCAAATTCATTTGATGTTCAAAACCCTTGTGACGGGCAATCATACAGCGAAAGGCCTATTTGCCGAGATGCCGCGTAAATCTGAGGATGAAACCCATCAACTTACCGGAGACAAGTTATTCGGCAAATTCGACGACGACCGGTGGGAGGCTATTAAAAAGATGTCTTTCTTCCAAAAAACAACATACAAGGCCGGCGGGCGCATTGCTTCGGCAAACGATTATCCAGACACATATTTCTCAAAACTCAGCAGAGGAGGGTTATAAGACATGGACAAAAGCATCAGCGTAATCATCCCGATCTACAATGCCGAGAAGTATCTAAAGCAGACATTAGACGCGGTTCGTTTCCAAACGTACAAAAATTTGGAAATTATATGCGTTTTGGACTGTCCGACTGACAATTCCGCGACAATCGTCGAGCTGGCCGCAAGAGAAGACGGCCGCGTAAAACCTGTCAGGCATTCTGAGAACCTCGGACTTCCGGCCTCGCGGAATACCGGCGTTCGGAACGCTTCCGGCGAGTATATACATTTCATTGATTCCGATGACCTGATAAGTCCTGATTTTTATGATGTTATGATGAGCGGCGCCGCCGATGCCGACGCCGATGTTGCGGCGTGTTCTGTCTTTTACGAGAAAAAGCCCTGGCGGAGCATTTGGTTTCAAGAAAGCGAAGCTCTATCCGGCCCGGCCAAAATAGAAAAAACAGAGGTGGCGATTTTAGGGTGGTCGTGGCGGTATTTGATCAGGAGGAATTTTTGGAATGATCACGAGTTCTCGTTTCCAAACCTTGTTCCGATGGAAGATATGCCTGTCATGATACCTATGATATACCACGCAAACAAGGTCGTTCTTTGTCCAAGCGCGGTATATTTTTATAAATACAGAGCACGTTCCATACTGAATGACGAATATGACTCGGCGCGCCAGAAACTGCATAGCGAAAACCGGAGAAAAGCACGTAAGCTTTTTCGGGAGTTTATGCGTGTTAACAAAATCAAGCGTCCAAACAGACTGTTATACTATATAAGAAAGAGGTTTGCATGAGCTTCTCGCGATACTTTACCGGTTTTTATGTCTCGATAGCCGTTCTATTTCAGCGCGCAATCGGGCGAATTTTGAACAGAAGCGCCAAAAATATAAATATTACGGCAAAACTGCTGCCGGATTATTTTGAGCGTAAATATCTGCTTTCGGTCAAAGACCTGACGCAAAAACCGATTACTGTTGAAAAACCGGAAACGATTTGGCAGTTTTGGGACAATCCGGCCGGACGCGCAACGCCTAAAATTGTGAATGCGTCGCTTAGAACCGTTGAGAAATTCAAAGGTAATTTCGAGCATAAAATATTGGACAACTCAACCGTAGGAAGCTACTCCGATCTGCCGGGGTATGTTTTCGACCGATTGAAAAGCGGACAGATGCGCTACGCGCACTTTGCGGATCTGCTCCGCCTGAATCTCCTAAAAAACCACGGCGGGGTATGGATGGACGCCACCGTTTACATGACCGACTTCATTCCAGAACGCATAACAAATCAGGATTTTTTCGTCTTTTTAACCGGAAAATTGACATCCTTTCCTTATTCATTTATACAAAATTGCTTCATTCGCGCCAAAATCGGCGCTTTTCTTTGCGAGGCATGGTATATGATGTGCGTTGAATATTGGAAGAATGAGGCGAGGAGATGCACTTATTTTCAGCATCAGCTGATGTTTAAAACCCTAGTGCTTAAAAATCCGACCGCGCGGGAGCTATTCGCGAAAATGCCGCATCTTTCCGAAGACGAAACCCACCAACTTACCGGGAACCGGCTGATAAAGCGATTTGACGCCGAAAAATGGGAAAACATCAGAAACGCGTCTTTTTTTCAAAAAACTAGGTACATGATAAAAAAACGCAAGGTCGCCGACGTGGCTGATTATCCTGGGACGTTTTTTTCGAAATTATGCTATATGGATGAAAATAATGATTAAAAAAAATAAGGCGTTTCCGACCAGCGCCTAAAAAACACAGAAAATCCAATCGTGATTATCTGCAAAGAATGTTTCCGAATAAGTCGGAATTCGAGAACGGCAAATCTATCGAGGGGCTTAAAAATGAAAATTGACTTGGTTTACCTATGGGTTGACGGAAGCGACGATAAATGGAAGGCGAAAAAGAATGCCGAACTAAAAAGAATCGGTAAATTGCCGCCTATTGAAGCCATCGGCAATATTCGCTCTGATGATAATGACGAATTATTGTTTTCGCTGAGAAGCGTTGAGAAATTCGCGCCTTGGATAAATCATATTTTTATTGTTACGGATAACCAAACACCAAAATGGCTTGACACCGACAATCCGAAAATCACAATTGTTGATCTTGCTGAAATTATGCCGCAAGACGCCATACCATGCTTCAACTCAACAGTAATTGAGCTTTTTATCCAAAATATCGACGGTTTGTCTGAGTATTTTATTTACGCAAACGACGATATGATGTTTATGGCGAAAACAACGCCGGATTATTTTTTCACGAAAGACGGAGTTCCGATTGTTCGCGTAAAAAGAAGAAAAAAAACGATACTATTTCCGGTCGGACCAACGTTTACCAACTTGTGTGAATGCGGCACGCTCTATGATCGTAATATTTTAAACAGCAAAAAACTTGTTTACGATATTGTCGGCAACTACAATTACCATTGGCGGCCGTCGCATAATATAGACTGTTATAAAAAGTCGGATATATTGAATATTTTAAATATACCGATAGTCGCGGAACAACTCAAAAACACGAGGACAAATCATTTCCGCCATGAAAACGACTTTCATAGGATATTGTTTCATTTATTCGGAGCGGCAAAATACGGATATAAGATAGTGAAAAACGATTTTTTGACAACGTTATTCCAATTTCTAACGCTTCGGTGTCGTGAGCAGCCGCATTATACAAAAAATATCAAAAAGGATATAGCTATGATAATACACAGAAAGCTGACTTGCGTGGAAGATTCGGCAAACGACTGTATCAGGAAATCTAATCGAGATTACCTCCAAAAAGCGTTTCCAAATAAATCTGAATTCGAAAAATGAATAAAAATCGACATTGTAGACAAAACTATAGCCATAACACGTATGTTTCAAAAGAACGCGAAGGAAATTTATAAAAACAGCAAGTGATTTTTTTTAAGACAATATAGGTCATAAAAAATTTTCAGCTAACAGCCGGTATTTTAAACTTACCGCAAAGATAAAACAAAGAACAAATTATTCAGAAAGTGAGCATAAATGCACAAAAGTATCGAACTTGTTTTTATCGCGATTACAGACAGAAAGATTCCGAAAATAAACGCTATGATTCCTTGCAAAATATTCATGTGAAATACCGCGAATAGGAGCGATGTGAGCAATATCGCCGTCAAATCAGATAATCGGTTCCGTAAAAATTGCAGCATGAACTTTCTAAATATAAGTTCCTCATATATTGCCGGTAATATAGCAAAGCAAATTAAGGTAACGATAATAGGATATTGTGAGACGTGGGTATAATCAAATTTAAGCCCCGGAAAGACAAGAGTCATTAATTCCGATATTTGAGATAGTATTATAGTAATTCCAACTGAAAAAAATGTCGTCAAAACAAAATTTTTCAACGATTTATTTTTCAATGGAATATGTTGTCCAATTTTCTCTTTTAAAAACATTTTCTTTAACTTTCAACCATTCGTTATTTTTGAAATCATAAGTGTATTCACCATGACTTGAAAACGGTTTCCAAACGGTAGTCGGAATAATTACTCCGCTGTCTTTATCGGTATAAAGCGGTTCAGCGGTAAATGGATTTACAGGATCATCAATAATGTCTTTTACCGCGATAGCGGGGACATCGGCGCTTGTCATAAAAGCGGAGTCAACGGATAATTCGCGAGTCGCTCCAAAATCTTTTACTATTAACAAATTATTGAATCTTTGTAATTTGTCGCCGCTAGGTAACGTAATATTGGCCGGAATGTGATTATGGTACACTTGGTCCCCGTGGTCTGACATAATAATAATTCTAGCATTATCCCAAATACCGTTTTCTTTCAAATAATCGAACCACTTTGAAATCAACAAAAAGCCGAGCATAGTCACATGATATTGTTGATCGTTTGAAAATACACCCTTTCCCCTATTCGTTACCGCCGCAACCAACTCATAATCCGGGTATTGGAGGAAACATGGGGCATGCGCAATATCATTAACCACCACGACACTGTTATTTTTGTCATCATCGGTAATTTCTGTCATTTGCGGATAAAATAAGAGCGAAAGATAGTTTTTTAACATCTCTCTGCTATAATTGCTAACAAAACTTCTATCTCCACCATCAACATTCATGTAACTACCGTTGTTATATACTTTGGTACGCATAGCGTACGGCGAGCATTTGAAAAGCGAAAACTGAAATAGGCTTTTTTTAACAATGGGATCATAATCTTTGACCTTAATTGCGTTGTTTGCAATCTTAAGATGTCCGCGATAGTAACTGTCTATGTATTTATCAATAATATCTGTTGCTTCTATATTTTCAGCATCGGAAAAAATTTGTTTAGCAAACGTTTCTGTCTCACTGGTAAAAGGTAAATTGGCCACGGTCACGTCAAAACCGTTTGATGCCATCATTCTAGGAATGACCTGTAAACTTTCATTATATTTATCTTTTAGCCGTTGCTTTGTACGTTTTTGCATTTCGTAGGAAGTATAGTAATATCCGCCAAAAAGCGCCGGTGCCGCGTAAGATGTGTTACTGCCAAACGATACCATATTTGGATAGTACGTAAATCCGCTAAACGATTTAAGCAATTCCGGCTTCTCCTCAAAAATAAATGGTATGTGCTGTGATTGCATTCTATCCATCATTAAAACAATGATATTCTTTCCATTTCTTGAAAATTTAAAGGCCTTTTCTACGGTGTCAATATTATCGTTATTGTTCTTGCCCACAGTTCCCTGTTTTTTTAAATCAGCGAACATCGCGTTTGTCTTTACAATATCGGTTATTCCGAAAACCGCGAATGAGATAACCGTTATAAAGAGTATGGATATTATTATTTGTTTTTGCCTAATCCTCATTAAAAAGAATGCCGCGACCGACAACGCGATTATCACCAAGAGAGAGATATTTTGTTGAATCGTATGCGGTTTTTGATAATTGCTCAAAATAAGCTCTTGGGTAAGAAATCCGCCGCCTTTCCAGTAAATAAACGTATCCATTACCGACATTATAAGCAGCGAGACGACGGCAATAGTTAGAATTACCCTTGTTTTTCCCTGAAACAAAAAGTACAAAAATATACCCCAAAGAAGAAAACCGCCGGCCTGCAGTAGCGTATATACTACGAAACGGAGCGGTGAAACGAGGTCTCCGGTCACAGAATACGAAAATTCGTCAACCCCCGACGAGATTACGCCGGACGGTATCACAAGTCCCATCAAAAGCGCCACGGCTAATAAGGCGAGTATAAACGTGCGGCAGTCGTTGAGAGCGTTGTCTTTTATTTCGATCGGTTGTTTCGCATCCTTACGTTCATCTCGCGTTTTGTTTTTGAGAACTTTTTGGATGATGTTTTTCACAAGATTGTAAATGTTGTTGCTCGTCCAGTAGATCACAAGCCCGGCCGGCGAGTTATAGAGCAGTACCAAAAATAATCCTGCCATCGCATAGAGTTGAATCTTATCCTTCGCCGCCAAATCTTTGGCGCGGGCGTACGTCATCACGGACACCACATTTATCACAGTCATCGCAATCGGCAGTATATTCAGACCGAAAAGCAGTTTGTCCGGGTTTCCGAGATCGTGGATAAATAAAAAAGACGCTCCTTTTAATATCTCCAAATTATTCAAAAAATGGTACGCGGCAATGAAAAACGGCAACTGTATAAGCAGGTCAAGACTGTTGCGGAGAGCGAATATCGGATGGTAATTGTTTTGGCGGTAATATGTGGAGAGCAACATAAACCGCTCGTCGCCTTTAAACACGCTCTTTATCAAGTCAACGCCTTTTTTGAGGCTTTTTTCGATTTCACGTTGGCGAAACTGTTGCTTATCGGCCATCACGTAGATCGGCAGGACAAACGTAGAAACGGCGACGCTCACCCCAATAATAGCTACTCCTAAGCTCCCAAACCACGTTTTACAGTAAAAAAAGCAGATCTCTATAACCTGCTCGATCGGGAAGATTATCAACGTATACAAGATATTTATCATTTGGTCTCCTAAATAATTTTATCAGCCCTAGAAGTTCCGATTGTTCCGCCCTCAATTTGTTCCACCTTTTTTACCAAAAAATCGACAGTCCTCGCCCCGGCCTCCCCGCGATTGGTCCAAAACTTCTCAACCGCTTTCTCCCGCTCCGCGCTCAACCCTTTGTCGGAAAGCGTTTCCTCCACGATTTCACCCATCTGCGGCATATCTTCCGCCGCCAATTTTCGGGCGACCATGGAGAACGAGCGCAGGCAGATCGGTTTGGCTTTAAGCCAATACGCGTCGGTATCTCTCAAATCCATGTTTTCTCCGGTATACAAAACAGGCTTTCCGAAAAGCAGCGCGTAGTCGAATATAATCCAAGAAAAATCGGATATCATAATATCCGCCCTCGCGAGCGAATAAATATTATCAGGATTATAGTCCCATTCCAAATTGGCGGCCGATTTGTATTTTTCAGCCAACTTATCAAGCAACTCTTTTTCTACGATTTTGGACTGCGGATGAGGGCGGATTATAATCTTGTAATCGCATTTCGCAAGGCTGTCAAGTATTTTTTCTCCGTACAAGGCAAGCAATCCGTCAGATCCCCATGTCGGGGAAATGATGATACACGCTTTATCGCTTTTTTCAATTCTTATATTTTTAAGTTTTTCGGCGTAAGTATCCAAATAGGGGCAGCCTACCGCCACAATTTCCTTTGACGGCAATTTACGCAACCGCTCAAGTTCGCGAAGATCATCCTCCTCAATGCCGCTTGACAATAGAATAGAATCGTAATAATCGAGCATAAATAACCCGCGGTACATTGTAATGCCGCCCGGCGCGTGCTCTATATGGCTGTAATGCCTTACCGATTTCGACCGCTTCCACTGAAAAACATCAAGCGACGGCGTTGTGGAAAGAACTACGTCGGCCGACAAAAAGTTTAGACGGGAATACACCCTATTCCCCTTACCAGCGAATTCGACCCGCACAAATTCATACTTTTTGCCGAAAAACGGATCGTCCTCCGATGATGTCAAGTATAACACCGGAATTTTGCGCCTTTCGAACTCATTTAAGATCGGTTCAAAAAGCGAAAAGTATCTTTTGTCCTCGCCGTAAATCACAAATTTGTTTTTAACGCTTCTTAGAGCTTTCCCGCCGAACGCAAACGTTTTTAGTTTAAGAAACGCGGCCCAACCCAAAAAATAAAGCGTGGCGGCCGCTCCCATTATGATGGAAAAAAGCATACTTCCGGTGCCGGGGTCAATATACATCGGAGTTACTTGGTACATACAAATATCATCTCCTCCCCGTCCTTTACACTCCTCTTATCATAATAACCGTACTCTTCTTTAATTTTGAACTTTAACTCTTTTAGTATGTCAACGATGTCGTTATACTCGTAATACTTTAACGTCAACAAATCCTCTTTTAGCCTTTCAACGCCGTTTTCCAATATCCGTATTTTATTTTTATACTGGATATATTTTTTTACGGTATCCGCGTAATGGTTTACCGTAGAGCGAATGATACGTTTGCTTCCGTCGACGATATCGTAAGTGACGTCTTCTTTACCGAGCCACTTTTCATCATAAACCCTCGGCTTGAATATCTCAAAGACAAAAATACCGTCATCCGCCAGATGCCTATACACACAGCTCAGGCAGTCCACGGTTTTCTCACGAACCGGCAAGACCTGCAGCGACCTCCACGGTATCATTATATACTCAAATTTTTGACCGAGATCAAAGTTTGACATATCACCTTTATGGATATGTATGTTCTCCAGTAAATTTTTATGGGAACTCTTTAATTTGTCCGAAAACCTTTCCAACATCTGTTCCGAAAGCTCGATACATTCGAGTACCCTGCCTGTTTTTTCGGCCACATACAGCGAAACCCTCCCGGTTCCGCTCGCCAACTCAAGAATCGGGCCTCTTGTTCGGTTTGCGTACTCCACATAAAAGTCCAAATCGTCTTTTATGAGCTCGCGGTTGTCGTAATCGTAAAAATCCGCCGTATTGTTGTACAGATTGCCGGATAAATAGTTTTCCATGCTCAATAACCTCCTAAATATTGTTTGTACAAAGTTCAAAAACGCCCGCCCGCCGCCCCAAACTATGGTACGGAAAGCCCCCGCGATTTAATATAATATATGGCAACCATAAAGTACGTAAAAAAAATAAATTATTTTTGGAACGGTCCGCCGCCCCCCCAAAATCAACGGTAAGACTCATCGAGAGCCGTCAATTCGTCAAGGGTGTCTATCTCCGTAATATCGTCAAACGTACACTCCCTCACTTCAACTGCGTACTCTTCTATATAATCTTTCAACGCCACTTCGTCCCAATAGCGCTGTTTGCCGCCTGGCGTCTCGTAAACCTGTTTGACGTGGCCGGCGAGTTTCGCCCCGTCGGTTCGGTTCCAGTAGGATATGCCGAACATGTGACGGCAGTTATCCCCGCCCACCTTTACCCGCGTAATAACTTTTTCGCCGTTCGTATCGAAGCACCAGTCGTCGGTATGTTCGACCGGAACGCCTAAATAGTTGCTTGTATATTGATACTTCGTTATCAATTTTGGATTATACAGCAACAAGTCAGACTCTATAACGTATGCGTTTTGCAGCAGATCGCGGGCGCACAGCACCGAAGAGATGTTGTTGGCCTCATTGTAATACGGATTTTCCAAAAATTCGATCTGCGGGTATTTGTCTTTAAGCGAATCGAATTGTTCGGCAAGATAGCCGCGAACGACGACTATCTCCTCAATCCCGGCGGCGCATACCGCGTCGAGCAGCGTATCGATAATGCGCGTACCGTTCACGCGGATCAGCGGTTTGGGCGTGGTCAGCGTGAGCGGGGCCATCCGCGAACCGAAGCCGGCGGCGAGGAAGACCGCGCGTTTCACGCGGTACGGTTCAAGGGCGTCCGATCCGGGCGGCAAAGATTCGAATTGCGATCGCGTCAGGCTCATTTTCACTTTCCGCCGGGGATAAGTTCTAAGATTTCCTTTATAGGCATACAAATATCGTCGGCTTCAAGGGAGCGTTCTTTTTCCAAAATAACGCTTGCGGCTTTCATCATAGCCGGATACGAAGCGCGGAGCAAATGATTGGCGTAGATGACAATCGTGGCGCCCCAGTCCGTCAGTTCCTTTTCCGTGAAGCGGTTGTAAGTGGTCGGAACCAGCACCAGCGGGACGCCTTTATATTCTGCGCGAAACTTTTGACAAAACTCCTTAACGTCGCCGCCCGTCTTCTCCTTGCTGTGAATCATGACGCCGTCCGCGCCGGCGGCCACATACGCCCGCGCCCGCTCAAGCGCGTCGGAGACAGGTTTGCCGGCAATAAGGCTCTCAAGCCGCGCTATTATCATGAACTCCTTAGTAACCTGCGCGCGTTTGCCGGAGCTTATTTTTTCGCAAAAATCATCGATTGGCGCGAGTTCTTGCGTTACCTCCGTCCCAAAGAGAGAATTCTTTTTGAGACCGACTTTGTCTTCTATTATCACCGCAGATATCCCGTTTCGTTCCAATGTACGAACGGTATATACGAAGTGCTCCGGCTTGCCTCCGGTGTCGCCGTCAAAGATTATCGGCTTGGTGGTGCACTCCAGAATATTTGTAAGATCTTGAAGGCGCGTGGTAAGGTCGACGGCCTCAATGTCGGGCTTCCCCTTGCTTGCGGAATCGGTAAGGCTTGACGACCATATACCGTCGAAACTGTGCGGCCCGTCTTCCTTTTCCACCTCCAATTGCTCGACAATAAGCCCGGATATGCCCGAATGCGCTTCCATAATTCGCAGCAGTTTTTTTATTTCTATAAGGCGGCGCAACGTCTTCAGCCGTATATCCGGCGTTGTGCCTATGGAGCGCATAGCCTCGTTCAGCGCGGACGAGTTTACCCCTTTGGTATATGGAACCTCTATAACCTCGCCGCCCAACTCTTTCATCACGGCGATCACCTCTTCGCGCTCTTTGCAAAGCGGTCCGCTGTTCCAGTCGTCACCGTGGATAACCGCGGACGGACGGTATTTTTTAAGGTTCGGGATATCGCTCCACTCCTCCTGCGGAACCACACGCGACACGCCTTTGATGTTCTCCACCACCTCGCGCCGCTGTTCCCAGGTAAGATACGGCAGACGCTTGTGGGAGGCTATGGCGGAATCGGTCAGCAGACCGATAATAACCTCGCCGCGCGCGGCGGCTTCCTTGATGATGTTTATGATGCCCGGGTGAATTATATCGCCGCGCATGCCTAGATAAATTGTCTTCATACCGCAATCCCCCGCATATATTCCTCAAGCAATTTCGTAAAGGCCGCCATTTCATGCGGTCTAATGTCTCCTATGTTCGCTATTCTAAATGTATCGGCGTCGGACAGTTTTCCCGGATATATCGTAAAACCGTTGCTTTTAGCTAAGTCGTGCAAAGCGTCGAACGAATATTTCGGCGACGGCGGATTTATGACGGCTGTGATCAGTTTGGATTGGATCGCTTCCGGCACAAGCATTTTGAGGCCGATTCTTTTCACGGCTTTCGCTAATTCGTCCCAACACGCCGCATAACGGGCGTAGCGGTTTTCTATCCCCTCGAGTTTGGTTTCTATTATGGCTTGGCGCAGCGCGTAGAGGCTTTGCACGGGCGGCGTGAATCTTGTCTGCTTGTTCTTTTTGAAATAACTGTATTGATCCCATAGATTCAGGTAATAATTTCTCATCGGGTAATTTTTAGTCTTCATAAGCGCTTCCACACGGCAAAACACGAAGGCTACGCCGGCCATGCCTTGAATGTTTTTGTTTGACGTGGAGGCCATGAAGTCGAAACCGTCGCGATCCATGTCTATGGGGATAGCGGCGAAAGCGCTAACCGCGTCCACAATGGTCGTTATGCCGCGCTCGCGGCAGAAGCGGCAAAGCTCCGGGGCCGGATTCAATAAGCCGGTGGTCGTTTCGTGATACACTATAGCGAAATGCGAAAATTTTCCGTTTACAAGTTTTTCTTTGACCGCGCCGCAGTCTAACGGCGCGAAGCCGGAGCTTTTATATACTTCATAATCAAGTTTGTAAACCTCGGCGATCTTCGCGAAACGCGCCCCGTACGCGCCGTTGTCCACAATGAGAAGTTTGCCGCCGTCCGGCACGCACGACGAGATCATAACTTCGTCGGCGGCTGTGCCGGAGCCTCCGAAGATAACCGTCTCCACGCCGCCGGGCTTGCCGGCCATAAGCGAGAGTTCATTGCAAACCCATTCCATCAACTCGCCGAATTCTTTTTCGCGCGGGCAAATATCGGGGCATACCTGAGCGTATTTTACGGAATCGGTGGTGGTGGCGGGGCCCGGGTTGAGCAACACCTCGCGCCGTACTTTGGGCACGGCGGCGGCCTCATACAAAACGTCGGATCCCAAAACAGGCGCATCGACGCGAATTGACGGATCACCGGTCATACATTTCCCCCGTCGGCGATAAAACGCATAAACGCCTCCTTGTTCTCGATCGGGCTCGATTTAGGCCGCCCCAAGCCGCCGCGCGCGCCTTTGCGGACGAACGCTTCGATAAAAACGGCCCCCTCCGATTTGCCGGCGGTTTCGCCGAGCGCCTTGCGCAGCTCTTCCGCCGTTTTGACGGAATACACGCATGCGTAGCCGCAAGCACGGGCTATGCCGGCGAGGTCGATCCGCCGGGCGATCGTCGGCTGCCCGCCGACCGAATCGTGCGCGCCGTTGTTCAAAACTATGTGCCGCAGATTCGCCGGCGAGACCGCCCCGACGGCCGCCATAGCGCCCAAGTGCATGAGCGCCGCGCCGTCGCCGTCAATGCAGTTCACCCGAAGCTCAGGCTTCCGCACGGCTACGGCTAACGCCAGCGACGAGGCGTGCCCCATTGAACCGACGGTCAAAAAATCCCGCTCGTGCCCCATCCTCTCCATTTCCCGCAGCTCGTACAGTTCCCGCGACGCCATGCCGGTAGTGGAGACGAATATTTCATCGGGCGCGGACGAACGCACGATATGCCCGACGGCCTCTTCGCGGCTCATTTCCGATTCGCGGGGCGCGTCGGCGGCGTCATTCCCGTTCGGCGGCGCATAGGGCGCGAATGTATCCTTACGCGCTATCAGAGCGAACGGCGCGTTATCACTTTTTATACGCTCGAAGCATTCGTCAAGCCGCGCCCGCGCCTCCTCCGCGCTATCCGGCAATATTATATACGGTATGCCCATTGCTTCAAACAACGCGCACGTCGCCTTGCCTTGCTTGCGGTGCTGCGGCTCGTCCTTAACGCCGGGTTCGCCCCGCCAACCGACCAGCAGAATCATGGGGATCCGATAAACGTCGCCGTCGGCTAAAGAGAGCAGCGGGTTCGCCGCGTTCCCTATGCCGGAGTTTTGCATATATACAAGCGGAACCTTTCCGGTGGCGAGGTGGCTGCCGGCGGCGAGCGCGACGGCGGCCCCTTCGTTCACGGCGGTAACATGGTTTCCCCTGCCGGCCGCATAAGCGCAAAAACTTTTAAGGAGCGAGTCGGGCACGCCGGTAAAAAAATTCACGCCGCGTTCCGACAAAAATTTATAAAAAAGGCTTGGATCGATCATACCTTTGATACCGTCCGCATCGCTTCGCCGCTTCGCTCCCCGCAATGACAGCCGCTGCGGACGTAACTAATCGGCTTGTTTATCGAATGACGCCGCGCGTCTAACCGTTTAACGTCGTACGAAATCCAACTTTTACGGCTACTGCCCTGCCTTCGCGCTTACGACCCAGGCGTCCTTGTACCCCAGTTTTCTGATCTCCGGCAGCGCCGCCTCCGCCTCCGCCCTCGTCTTGAAGTCGCCCACGTAGAGCTTGTACAGCGACTGTTCGGAGGCCATGAAGACCGGCAGCTTCGTCAAGCCTTCGGCGGTCACCTTCTCGCGGCGCGCCATGTCTATCTGGCTTGTCGCCAATATCTGGATGCGGAAGCGCGGCTCGCCCGCGACGATCTTCTCCGACGAAAAGCTCACCGCCGGCACCACTTCGAGAACCGGCAGGTCGCTTTCGGATACGGCGACCTCCTGCCCGCGGTTCAGAGTATCCAAAAACGTCCGCCCGCCGCCCGCCGCGTACCGATCGCGCGGATCGGCGTTTTCGGAGCGCGGCCCTGCGGACGGTTCGGAAGGCCCCGACCTCGCGGCGGAGCCGCCGCATCCCGCCGACAGAAGCAGGGCTTGGACGGCGGCGGCGGTCAATAACAGCGCGAACAAACTTTTTTTCATTTTTCTGCACCTGTGCCGATACGGATTTTTGTTATTTTTCGTTAAGTTTATATAAACGCGATGTATAATAATATACATAATCCGCATATTTAAAGTCAAAGAATTTAACGGCGGGGTTTAAAGACCATGTACGGCAAACGCACAAGGCGTTCGCGCTCGGGACGGGCGGGACGCGACGGACGGACTTGGCGGACGGGGCGGCGGTTCGGGCGGCTGTACGCCGTCCGCGTCATTCTGCTTGTCGGATTCGCGATATTGCTTGCTTGGTACGGCAAGCAGGGCGTAAACAATCCTTTCGCCGTCGCCAGGTCTGTCCGTGTCTACGGGGACGGGGGCGGCTACGCCGTCGCCGCCGTCGCCGCCGAGTTCAGGAAGGACGCGGCGGCCGTCGGCGAGGCCGCCGTTTCGGGCGGGACG
>Ga0268262_10002760_pt1 | contig 19887 bp, 15 predicted proteins | sample TergutNc150P3_FD_190354 | JGI IMG/M metagenome (GOLD analysis project Ga0268262, IMG submission 190354) | Nasutitermes corniger P3 segment gut microbial community from laboratory colony in Florida, USA - Nc150 P3 (SPAdes) (version 2) | ecosystem: Host-associated > Arthropoda: Insects >... | reverse complement strand
AGGTAATTGTAGATTATTCGGCAAACGATAAGAGTGCGAATACTGCGGCGATTAAAGACAACTACAAAGCGCTTCGTCTCGACTTGAATTTGACTGTGAAATTCTAAAACTGGAGTGATGATGTCAAAAAAAAGAATAAATGTTTTCTTCATTTTGACGCTTTTGAGCGCGGTTACGCCGAGTTTTGCGAAACTTGAGCCGCTACCGGAAGTAGTCAAAGCGAGAGAAGCGAAAAAGAAATTGATTGAGTCGCAAGCGGTCGATGAAAACAAGTTCGTCTTCTTTGAAGAAAATTTTGTCGCGGGCGGATATGAATATGTTTACGGCGGCAATACCCGCGTATTCATTCCCGAAGAATCGGGACACGACGGCGATGTCGCGGTGTGTTTTGAATTAGACCCCGCCGATTATTCGGGCGGCGCGATAGTGCTTTACGGCACGGAATACGACTTAACGGACGTTTTTCCAACGGGCGCGCTGGAATTTTGGGTTAAGGGCGCAAGCGGCGGCGAAAAAGGTTTTATCGGTCTTGCCGACAACGAAATGGTCGATGGAATTAAAACAGAAATTTTAGTGGATTTCGATAAATACGGCGGGATTAAGCCGTATTGGACTCACATGTCTATTCCTTTGGCGGATTTCGGCAGGCGCGGCGGATACTGGGACGAGCGTTTGCAGACCACGATAAAAAGCAATTTCAAGTGGGATTGCGCAAAAGAATTGCTCGTAGTAACCGACAAGGGCGCTAACAAGAAATTCAAAATCTGGCTTGACAACGTTTATATCGTCAAAAATCGCTATCCAGAACCTAAAAACCTTTGGGAACCGTATTGGGACGAAGTGGTTGAAGTAATTGACCCTGCTCCCGCAAAACCGGGCGCCGACGTTAAAGAATTGGCGATGATTTACGAAAGGGATTTCAAAGCCCCGATGAAAGGCGATGTTTACGGCGGACGGACGGCGTTCGCGCAGCAAAAAACCACCGACCCGAATAACCCGCACGTATTGGCGCTTTATCTTGACAACGCCGATTATTCGGGCGTAGAATTCAACTGGGGGAAAAACACCGATATGTCGGCGGCGCGCAAAAACAGCGGCGGCATAGGATTTTGGGCTAAATCCGTTCCCGGCGTAAATCAGGTGTTTATCGGACTTTCAGACAACAAAGGCGACGGGAAAAACGTCGGAACTACCTTGCTTATGAACGACTTCGGGAAGTTAGACACAAATTGGAATTATTTTATGATACCGCTCAAAGAGTTCTCGGAAGACGGGAGTTATTACGACGAAGCCACCGGCGGAAGCAAGCCCGGCATTATGGATTGGAGCAAAATCGTCGGATTTTCAATAACGACCGACAAATACGTAAACCGTATTCCTATTGAAGACCCGATAAAAGTTATCGTTTCGCGAATCGCTGTAATCGACAAAATACCCGGCTATATTGACCCGGATATTTATTGGGATAATTTCAAATCCGACGCGCCCGATTTGATGATTTGCGACTTTGAAAACAGCACGGCGGAAGAATGGTCGGCTATAAGTGGCGAAGAATCCGCGCTTGAAGCGAAAATCGTCCCGCAAAACGACCGCAATTTACGCGACAAATACGGCAGGTGGCATTTGGCGCTTGACTGGTCGATAAACGATTGGGCGTCGGTGACTTACGGACTCGCGCACAAAAATATGCCGAAAGAAGTTTGTGATTGGTCTAAATATTCCGCGATTAAGTTTGATGTGTTTTCAAACCGCGATATTGAAAGATTAGGCGTGAAAATTACCGACGACTTTAAGGAGGACTGGACGGCGATGGTCACCCTCAAACGCGGATGGAACGAAGTCGTAGTTCCTTTCAGAAAGTTTAGGAAATCGCCGTATCAGACGAATTCGGAAGCGAAAATCAACGGCGTTTTGGACTTGAATAACGTTTATGATTTCAGTTTTGAGCCGTCGGAACTTGGGGTTTCAAGCAGAACTCTCATCGACAACCTTAAACTTACGCAAGAACCCAAAGGCAGGTAATTTTAATACTTGTAAAAACAAAGACGGGGCGGGTAAAACCGCCCTTTCTTTTTGTGAAAGGAATAAATCTGAGAGTTTTCACTATAAAAGACAGATAAAAACAACTCTCTGTATTTGTCAAACACTATATGGTTTTGAAAACTTAACCAAACGCTTGGTAATTTTTTCGTTACGAAGAATACGACGGACTCGGCTGGTACGGCATCATCGTGCAGAAAGCGCATACGAATTGAAAAAAAACGATAGAGAGCCACTATTTCGGATGATTTGGAGGTGAAAGATATTCCCAAATATTTTGCAAAAAATTAACAAAAACGAACGAAATCTTTTGACTTCTTTGAGATACTTTACATCATAGCGCTAAAAAAGCGTTGAACGATAACTTAAATCAAAGGAGTTTTCTTATGGGAAAACAAACGGCAAATTTGGCGGCTATCGCGTTGTGCGCGCTTGTGTCCGCGTCTTTTGCGCAGGGAGTCAAACAAACGGGAGTCATAACCGTAGTTTCTAGGGAAGAAGGGTCGGGGACGCGCTCGGCGTTTACAGAACTGTTCGGCGTAGTCGATGCCAACAAAAACGACATTACGACCATTAACGCGGAAGTCACCAACAATACGGCGGTGATGATAGGTTCGGTCAAGAGCAACAAAAGGGCTGTCGGCTATGTTTCTATGGGGTCGCTTAACAGCGAAGTCAAGGCGCTAAAAATCAACGGCGCGGACGCTAACGCCAAAAACGTTATAGACGGAACTTATCCTATTTCGCGTCCGTTTATTATCGCGACAAAAGGCGCGGTTTCAAAGCAGGCGCAGGATTTTATTAACTTCGTTTTGAGCAGTCAAGGGCAAAAAATCGTCGAAAATAACGGATACATAAGCGTCGGTGCGCCGAAAGCGTTTGTTTCTAATAAGGCAAGCGGTAAAGTAGTGGTCGGCGGGTCTTCGTCGGTAACGCCGCTTATGGAAAAACTTAAAGAGGCGTATAAAGCGTTAAACGCCGGAGTGCAAGTCGAAATTCAGCAAAACGATTCTTCAACAGGAATAAAAATGGCTGAAAACGGCGTGTGCGACATAGCGATGAGTTCAAGAGAACTTAAATCGAGCGAACTTGAAAAAGGGTTGTCGCCCGTCGTTATCGCAAAAGACGGAATCGCGGTCATCGTGAACAGAGACAATTTAATCGACAATATGAGTAAAGAGCAGGTTAAAGCCATATTTGTCGGCGAAATTACAAAGTGGGACGACCTGAAAAAGTAGCGTGTTAAACAGACCGGAGAAAAACGGCGAAATTCCCAATTTTTCGTTTTCGCCTTTTCTTTCGCCGTTTCATCTTCGGTCTAATTGTCTTGTGTTTTATCATTTTACAAAAATTTTACATGAAACTTTGACTGATTTTGACGTTGCGCGAATATTTTGTATATGTGTTCAAACTTTTATGTATTTTTAACAAAAAGGGGTTTTTTATGAAAAGAAGAATGGCAAAATTGTTTGTCGCCGCAGTTTGTATGCTGGCTGCGGTTTCGTGCCAAAAGAAGAAGGATGCCGCCGAAAGCGGTATTAGCGGAAAAATTACTGTTATTTCGCGAGAGGAAGGGTCAGGAACGCGCTCGGCGTTTATTGAATTGTTCGGTGTTCACGATCAGGACAAAAAAGACATTACGACGCTTGACGCAGAAATTACCAACAACACGGCGGTTATGCTCGGTTCGGTCAAGAGCAACAAAAGGGCTGTGGGCTATGTTTCTATGAGTTCGGTAAACAGCGACGTTAAAGCGCTCAAAATTAACGGAGTCGAGGCGAATACGGAAAACGTGGTAAACGATTCTTACCCGATTTCGCGTCCGTTTATCATAGCCACAAAAGGCGAGATTTCAGAGTCGGCGCAGGACTTCATTAACTTTATTATGAGCGGCGCGGGACAGGAAGTCGTTCAGAAAAACGGATACATCAGTTTGGGCGAAGGCGGCGTTTTCGTTTCGTCTTACGCCAGCGGAAAGGTTGTCGTTGCTGGTTCGTCGTCGGTTTCGCCGCTTATGGAGAAACTTAAAGAAGCGTATATGGCTATAAACGAAAACGCAAAAATCGAAATTCAACAGACGGATTCGTCCGCGGGAATTAAAGCGGTGGAAAACGCGATATGCGACATCGGTATGAGTTCCAGAGCGCTTAAAGACAGCGAAAAAGAAAAAGGACTTAACACGCTTACCATCGCAAAAGACGGAATCTCCGTTATAGTAAATAACGAAAATTCTATTGGCGATTTGAGCAAAGAGCAAGTCAGGTCGATATTTGTCGGCGAAGTTACAAAATGGGACGGATTAAAGTAATATGAAACTAAAACAAACCGAAGAAAAAGTTGCAGGATTCTTGTTTTTTGTCTCGGCGGCGATATGTATTTTGTGCGTTGCTCTTATTTGCCTGTTTTTGTTCGCCGGCGGTGTTCCGGCAATATTCAAAATAGGCGCAGGCAACTTTATCTTCGGTTTGAATTGGCGTCCTACGAGCGGTCAATTCGGCATATTTCCAATGATAGTCGCCAGCATTCTGGCGACCGTCATTGCGCTTGCATTCGTTGCGCCTGTTGGGATTTTGACGGCGGTTTTTCTGTGCAGGTTCTGCAACAAAAAAATGGAACGCATACTAAATCCTATGATTTCGCTTTTGGCGGCTATTCCGTCGGTGGTTTATGGGTTTTTCGGGCTGATGGTGGTCTGTCCGATAATTCAGGAATTGTCCGGTACAAGCGGAAAATCGCTTTTGGCTGTGGCGATAATTCTTGCTATGATGATACTTCCTACGATAATTGCCGTTTCGCACGCGGCGATAAAAGCGGTTCCCGAAATTTATTACGAAGGCGCTCTTGCGCTTGGCGCAAATAAGGAAGAGTCGGTATTTTTTGCCATGCTTCCGGCTGCGAAATCTGGAATTATCGCGTCGGTTGTGCTTGGTTTGGGACGCTGCGTCGGCGAAACCATGGCGGTCATTATGGTCGCTGGAAACCGCGCCAAGATTCCGGGCGGATTACTTGACGGAGTGCGTACGCTAACGGCTAACATCGTTCTTGAAATGGGCTACGCCGCAGAGTTGCATCGCGACGCTCTGATTTCTACGGCGGTGGTATTGTTCGTTTTCATTTTAATCGTAAATTTGGTTTTTGCGGCAATATCCAGAAATAAAATCAGGTATTGAAATTCGGAAATTTATTATTTCCGTTTCTACTAATCAGGGTTTCTAATTACCAACCAGCGAAAACTTTCGGCGTTTTTGTCGAATTTCCAAGAACAATACGCGGCGGCGAGCAGGTTTCCGTGCGAATCGAAAACCGCGGGCGAATTTTCCCGCTCAAATTTTGACAAACCCGCTTTTTTCATCCGCTCAAACGCCGGTTTAGTATCGTTTTTCAAAAAATCGGTTTTCGACAGGTTTTTTATTTTCAGCGGATAATCGCTTTTTAAAATTACGGCGGCGTTTTCGCCTTTTTTCGGCATTTCGTCCGAAATAATTACTTCCCATAAATCGTTAACGGCGACTTTTTTGCCGTCTTCGTCAACGGTTTGCTCTCGGATTTCCAAAAAATCCGCGCTTTTGGCAAAGAGTAAAAGGTTTTTCAAAACAAACAATTTGAAGCCGTCGGGAAGAAGCAAAACATTTCCGGTTTTTTGTCTGTTTTTTTTGATATTTCGACAATGATTCTCGTTCAAAACCAATCCGTTTTCAAAACAAACGTCTCTGAGGTTTTCTAAATTTTCGTCTTTTTTTATCAAAAAATTACGGTTATCGCAATTTTTCTTTTCTTTTTCGTTTATACTTCGCATAATTTCGCAAAAATGAGCAAGATGTCGTATAGCCGCAGGATTTATTTTTTCGAGTTCGCAAATAACGTTGTTTCTTATTCGGTTTCGGCTAAACCTTACGTCAAAATTGCTTTTGTCTTCACGCCACGCAAAGCGGTTTTTTGTCAAATAACGTAAAATCTCCTCACGCGTAACGTCCAGAATCGGACGGATTATTCCGTCTTCGCGAAAATTCGCTATTCCCGCCGCGCCTTTTATTCCGGTTTTGCGAACCAGCCGAAAAAGCAGCGTTTCCGCTTGGTCGTTCGCCGTGTGGGCGGTCGCGACGAATTTAATGTTTTTTTCGTCTTTGATTTGTTTAAAAAATTCATAACGCCCGTTTCTTGCCGTCTCTTCCAATCCGCTCAAATTATTAGAAAGAGGCAAGTCCTTTACAAACAATTCCACTCCGTATTTTTTGCATAATTCTTCTGCAAATTTTTGGTCTTCGTCGCTGTCTTCTTTGCGCAGACGATAATTTACGTGAAGCGCAAAAAGCGACAAATTAAACTCGTTTTTAATTTCCTGTAAAAGATAAAAAAGCGCGGTCGAATCCGTTCCTCCGCTAAAAGCCAAAGCGACGGAACAAGCGCTAATACCGTTTTTTGAAAAAAAATCCCTGATTTTTGAAATAGGCATAAACACCACAGCCGAAAATCTGAAAGTAGCAGGTCAGGGATTTGAACCCCGGACACTTGGATTATGATTCCAATGCTCTAACCTACTGAGCTAACCTGCCGAATTGACCCTAATATAATAAATTTACAAATCCAATGTCAAGGATTATTTTTGTATATGCGAATTTTTATTTTATGCGGCTAATTTAAGTCAATCTCGCAAACAAATCGTAATCGTCGCAATCGACAATCTCCACCTCTACAAAATCTCCGCAAGTAGCGTCGCCGTCTATTAAGAAAACTCTTCCGTCAACTTCGGGAGCATCGCCGCGGCTTCGGCATTCGAAATTATATTCGGGAAATTCGCTGACGCAGTCCACGATAACTTTGATTTTTTGCCCGATTTTATCTTCTTGCTTTTTTCGGCTTATTTCTCTTTGGATTTCCATAATCTCGTTCATTCGTTTTTGCACGGTTTTGTTTGTCGGGCGGTTTGGAAGTTTCGCGGCTTTCGTTCCCTCTTCGGGCGAATACGGAAAAACGCCTAATTTATCAAATTCAGCCCACTTTACGAACTCGCACAACTCTTGAAAATCCTTTTGTTTTTCGTTAGGATAGCCGATTATAAACGAGGTGCGAATCGTCGCGTCAGGGACTTTTTTGCGGATTTTTTCAACTAATTCATACAAATCGCTTTTTTTTGATTTTCGTCCCATCGATTTAAGAATATCGTCGCAGATATGCTGCAAAGGAATATCGAAATACGGACAAATCCGTGAATTTTTTGCGACAAAATCCAAAAATTCGTCATCGACGAAAGTAGGGTACAAATACATCGTCCGTATCCAGCGAAATTTCGTCTTATCTAAGAGGATTTTCAACAAATCGGTTAAGTTTGTAGCGATGTCTCGTCCGTAAAAAGACGTGTCTTGCGAAACCAAAATTATTTCTTTAACTCCCTTATTTTCAAGAAATTGCGCTTCTTTGACTATTTTTTCTACCGCTTCGCTCTTAAAATCGCCTTTTATTTTTGGAATGACGCAAAACGAACATTTATGCGAACAGCCGTCGGAAATTTTTATATACTGCGTATGTATCGGTTCGGATAAAATCCGCTGAAAATCTTTTGCGCCGTCCTTAAAATTATAGAAATTATTTAATTCTTCACGCCAATTTTGCGTCGAAAGCCACAAATCGACTTCGTGAAAATCCGACGCGGCTTTTTCTTTGTAACGCTGCGAAAAGCATCCCGAAACTATGAGTTTGCATCCGGCGTTTTTTTGCGGAGCGTATTCCAAAATCGTATCTATCGCTTCTTGCGTCGCCTGCTCGATAAACGAACAGGTATTGATTATCATCGCGTCCGCAAGGGTAGCGTTTTGAGTGATTTCAAAACCGTTTTTAACCAAAAAACCCGCAATCGTATCGCCGTCAACAAAATTTTTGGAACAGCCCAAATTGCACAAAAACAATTTTTTCATCTTTTGGCAAGACCGACAAAGCGCAAAACGTTTATGAAAATGGCGGAAATAGCAAAACGTATAAATTGCTCGAAAATAAAAAGCAATTCGTTGGGAGGAATCATTTTTATCGTCTCTTTGAACGGAACCGCTTTATGAAGCCGAATCGTCGCGTCTCTAATCCACAAAAGCGACATTTCGTTGCGCATCCAGTATTTGCTATGACCGCCCAAAGCGTTTAGCCAGCGCACACCGCCGTCCCAGCGTCCTTCCGACCTTATGAAGTACAGCGAAAACGCTCCGATAATTCTCTGAAAGTGCATAGTCTCTATGTCGCGAAGCCCAAGCGCGACCCGCCTTAAAGCCCGTTCGTCAAGCCGATTCGCTTTAAAAGTTCTTGTTATCTCCGCCTCAAAAGTGTCCAACTGCCGCAAAATTTCGTTAAACCCCATTCCGCAGCCGTCCGGATTGAGCATTCCCGAAGCGCCCCAAAAAATAACGTTGTCCAAAGCGTATTTTTTTAGTATTCCCGATGGAATCGAGCCGTGAAGCGGCGCGATAATTTCGGCGTTCGGATAAGTCGCCGCAAGCGCTCTTTCAAATCTGAGTTTCAGTTTTTGCGGGTCGCCGAAAGTGCCGTTTTTTCCTATGAAAACATAAAAATTTATATCGTTTTCGTTGAACGGATGAATGCCTATGTAGGTGTTTTCGTCGTCGTTAAGCGGATAATATTCCAACTGGACGGGACGCGGATTATTTTTGACACGGATTTTTGCGCCGTAAATTACCCACGCATCTACGCGTCTAACCAAATTCTGTTTGCGCACTATCGGCGAATGCGACCCGCAGGCGTCAATCAAAAGTTTGCCCGTAAACGTTCCGTTTGTCGTTTCTACGGACACGAAATCCTGACTTTTACGAAAATAATTACGAAATTCCGCCCGAACAAATTTAGCACCGTTGCTTTTTGCCCTTTCAATCCAAATCTGTAATGTTTTATCGTGGTCTAAAACTACGCAATCGTCTCTCATGTCGTGCTGAAAAGTGGGAGCGACAAAATGAATATGCTCGCTTTTGAACGCGACGGCGTCTTCCAATTCTTGGGCTTTTATTCTGTCCATATAAGAATACCAAGTGGCGAAGGTAGTCCCCAGTTCGTTTTTTTCGATTAACAGAACCGAAAACGTTTTGCTCAATTTTGCCGCCGCCGAAAGTCCGGCAGGTCCGCCGCCCGCGATTATTATGTCGTATTCGGGTAATGCTTTTGTCATTTTTCCTCCGTTTAACTTCGGACGGAAAATAATATTTGGAAGTATCTGAATTTTACATTATATAATATTTTGGTAAAAATAACTTGTAAAATATAAATAAATTTTTTTGAAAACCGAATGCGCAAATATTATTTTACGGCAGGGTTTAGGGTTTGAAAAACAAACACGGGAGGAAATAAATGAACGCCGCTCATAATTTTCATATTCCTGTTATGGGAATCGGATATACAATAGACACTCCGGCAAAAGTCGCGCATTACGGAATTTCGTCGGTCGTTTCGCTTGTAGATGATTTGCTCGTCGAAAAAATGCGCGAATTTTATTGCAGACAATTCAAACTGCCTTTCAAAGCCATAGGAAAAGACGAATTTGATTACCGCGCCAAAAGAATTACCGCGTATCTCGATGTTTTGAATATTATCGTACAGAAAAAATTTGCGGGATTAAAAAATTCCACGTTTGAAAAAAGCGACGAATTGTATAAATATTTGGAATTGGCGTTTGAAAATTCCGATATAAAACATAAGTTTTCTGAAATGAAAGATACGGCGATTCCCGAAAAAATCACCGAAATTCAAACTTGGATTAAAGACCATTTGCACATCGGTTCGATAGACGTAAATATTATGACGAAATTGGACAAGGTCAATTACAAAAAAGGCGAGCAACTGCCCGTAGAATTTAACGATGCGCACGCCGCTTTGCGCGGTTTTGCAAATAGTTCGCTTGATTCTTCCGTAGTGCTTTCGGCAGGAATAAATCAGCATTTGTACTCTTACATTGCGGAATTTAGCGACTTTTTTCCCGACGAAACCGGATATATAAAGAAGAAAATAATTCTTAAAGTCAGCGATTACCGCTCGGCGCTTATTCAGGGAAAACTCCTTGCGAAAAAGGGTTTGTGGGTTAGCGAGTTCCGTATCGAATCGGGATTAAACTGCGGCGGACACGCTTTCCCGACGGACGGCTTTCTGTTGGGACCGATTTTAGAAGAATTCAGCAAAAACCGCGGCGAACTTTCGGCGCAACTTAACGAAGTATTGAAAAAAGCGCTCTTAAAACGCGGGCTGCCTGAGTTTGAAAACGATTTTATTCTTAAAATTACAGTTCAGGGCGGTGTCGGAACGGCGCAGGAACATAAGTTTTTGATTGAACGCTACGGCGCGGATTCGGTCGGCTGGGGGTCGCCGTTTTTGCTTGTTCCCGAAGCGACTAACGTGGATTGCGAAACGCTTGAACAATTGAAAAACGCCGAAGAGGAAGATTATTATTTGAGCGGAATTTCGCCGCTGGGCATCCCGTTTAACAATCTGCGCAACAACAGCAAAGACCGCGAAAAAGAAGAATATATTTCGGCGGGAACGCCCGGAAGTTTGTGTCCAAAAGACCATTTGGCGCTTAACGCTGAATTTGGCGGCAGGGCGCTTTGTCCGGCTTCACGCAAATATCAAAAGCAAAAAATTGAAGAAATTACGGCGAGCGCTTTGTCCGAAGACGAAAAAAACGCGGCTATTCGCGATGTGCAGGATAAGGCGTGCATTTGCGTCGGGCTTGGAACAGCGGCACTGATAAACAACGATTTAGACACGAAAGTCGAGGGGAGCGGAGTTTCGATTTGTCCGGGACCCGCGCTCGTGTCGTTTGATAAAGTGTATTCGCTCAAAGAAATGATAGACCACATTTACGGACGCATAGACCTGCTTGCCGGCATCGAACGGCTTCATTTTTTTATACGGGAATTAAAAATGTATGCGGATTTCTTGTCCAAAAGCGTAAAGAAATTGCAAAAATCCGACGAAAAACAAAGAAATTATTTGGCGGAATTTCGCAAAAATATGCTTGACGGAATAAAATATTATTTGTCGCTTTTCCCGACCATTTCCGACTTGCAGGAAAAAGTTAAAGCGAAAAGTTTGGAGATTTGCGGACAAATTAAAACGGAAGTCGAAAGTTTGCCGTTGTAAAAGAGGAAATAATGCTTGACATAAAATTTATCTGCGAAAACACTCAAAAAGTAAAAGAAATTTGCAAAATCAAAAAAGATGACGCAGACATCGAAAAAATCGTTGAATTGGATAACGAAAGAAGAAAGATTCTTGCCGAAGTCGAAGAATTAAAACACAAACGCAACGACGCGTCGGCGCAAATCGCGGCAAAGAAAAAGGAAAACGAAGACGCGTCCGAAATTATTTCGCAGATGCAAAGCGTTTCGGCGAAAATCAAAGAACTTGACGAAAAAGTCGATTTCTTTGTAAAGGAGCGCGACGAAATTATGGCGAAAGTTCCCAATATTCCGCACGAAAGTGTCCCTCGCGGCGAAAATGAAAAGGATAACGTCGTCACCAAAGAATGGGGTGAAAAACCGTCGTTTAATTTTGAACCCAAAGACCATTTGACTATCGCAGAAAACCTTAAAATTTTCGACTTTGCCCGCGGCGCGAAAATTTCGGGTTCGGGCTTTCCGGTCTTGCGCGGAAACGGTGCGAGATTAAACCGTGCGCTAATCGATTTTTTCTTAGACGCTCATCGCAAAAACGGATATACCGAAATTCAGCCGCCGTATTTGGTGAACGCTCAAAGCGCGTTCGGGACGGGACAACTTCCCAAATCCAAAGAACAGATGTACTACGTCGGCGAAGATGATTTGTACGCTATTCCAACGGCGGAAGTGCCGGTAACGAATTTATACCGCGACGAATATATAGACGAAAAAGATTTGCCGATAAAAATGTGCGCGTATTCGGCGTGTTTTCGCAGGGAAGCGGGGTCTTATGGGAAAGACACAAAAGGATTTTTGCGGGTTCATCAGTTTGATAAAGTCGAGTTGGTGAAACTTGCCCATCCCGACAATTCGTACGAAGAATTGGAAAGTTTAAGAAACGACGCGGAAAGCATTTTGCAGAAATTGGAACTGCCGTACAGAGTGCTTACGCTTTGTGATGCGGATTTGTCTTTTGCGGCGGCGAAATGCTACGATTTGGAAGTTTGGGCGGCGGGTGAAAAAAAGTGGCTTGAAGTGTCTTCTGTAAGTAATTTCGCGGCTTTTCAAGCGATGCGGATGAATATTCGTTTTAGACGAGGCGGCGCAAAGCCGGAATTTGTCCATACCTTGAACGGGTCCGGAGTCGCGACGGCAAGAATTTTGGTGGCAATTTTAGAAAATTTCCAAACCGAAAAAGGAACGGTCGTCGTTCCCAAAGCGCTTCGACCCTATATGGACGGTTTAGAAGAAATTGCGAACGGCTAAACACAAAAAAAAATCGTTTCTAAAAATCCGCCTGCCGAGAAAAAAAGACATATTCGGCGCGGTTTATGCGCTTTTTGGGCAAATCGCTCCAAAAATTTCAAGAAATTTGCTTTTGTCTATCGCAACGTTTGGAATTATCGGCTGGGCTGTATATTCCAATTACACCATCGAGCATCTTAAAAGTTTCAGCAATGCCGCCACGCATACGTACGCTCAACTGATAAGCGAGGCGTTTTACGACAAAATAGGAAGTTCCGTCGAACACGCGATTTTGGAGCAGATAATCCGCGATTTCGATATGCCGATTATAATTACCGATATGATGGGCAGACCGCTGATATGGAAAAACATTACGCGAAAAAAATATTTTTTTTTCAAAACTAAAATCCCGCAGGAAAATTATCCTCCCGAAACGTTTTTATATTTGAAACAGGAAATGGACAAACTAAAAAAGAATTACACTCCCAAATTGATTTACGGGCGCGACAGAAAAACGAGTATGGGATTTTTGTATTACGGCGACAGCGAACTGATAAGCGGAATGTCGCTTCTGCCTTATGTGGAAATATTTTTCGTGCTGTCGTTCACCTCTATCGTTTATCTTATCTCGCGGGCGTTTTTGATAACCGAGCAGAGCAATTTATGGATAGGATTAGCCAAAGAAACCGCTCACCAATTGGGAACGCCGTTGACTTCGCTCGCCGGATGGATTGAATACTTGCAGTTAGAATGCAAAAATCTCGGAGACGAAAACGACGATTTTCTTTTTTCGGGAAACTACGGCGAAACGACTGATTTTTCCAGACAGGTTTATCAAATTTCCAACGATATGTCGCGCGATGTCGCAAGAATCAAAAAAGTAACCGACAGATTTTCGTATATCGGCTCAAAACCTTCGCTTGAAAAGAAAAATCTAAAACCGATTCTTGACGAACACATAGCGTATTTTTCTAAACGTCTTCCGAAAGAAGGCAAAAAAATTACGATTGAATACGATTGCCGCGAGGACTTGCCCGTGGTGATAAACAGCGACTTAATATCGTGGGTTTTTGAAAATCTGTTCAAAAATTCGTTAGACGCGATAGAGAAACTGCACGGAGAAATTTCGTTGCGGGCGATTTATATCAAAATCGATAAAAAAATAAGAGTTACGCACCGCGATAATGGACGCGGTATCCCGAAAGAGCAAAGAGACAGCGTTTTCAGCCCGGGATTTACCACCAAAAAACGCGGATGGGGGCTTGGACTTACGCTTGCAAGACGAATTATAGAAGAGTATCACGGCGGGAAAATATTTATTTCATGGTCGCAGATGAACAAAGGAACGGAATTTGTAATTGAACTTCCAGCCGACACGGAAGAATCTTAAAAGGAGGGAAAATGCTTCCAGAAACAGTTAAAATTGTAGAAAACGAAGGAAAAACTTATTATCTTTTGGGGACTGCGCACGTCTCCGCAAAAAGCGTAGAGGAAGTAAGCGCGGTAATTGAAGAAATAAATCCCGATTCGATTTGTATTGAACTTTGCCAAAAAAGGTACGAAAACATCAAGAATCGCGACCAGTGGAAAAAAACGGATATTTTCACCATTATCAAACAGAAGAAAGTTTTGCTTTTGATGACGAATTTGGTAATGTCGTCGTTTTACAGAAAAATCGGAAAAGAACTCGACGTCACGCCTGGCGCGGAAATGATGCGCGGCGCGCAGGAAGCGGAAAATCGCGGAATAAATCTCGTTTTGGCGGACAGAAATATCGACATTACCCTAAAAAGAATTTGGAACGGACTTTCGTTTTTGCAAAAAATAAAATGTGCGGCGAGTTTGGTGTCGATTATGTTTTTTCCGCCCGAAGAAATAGACAAAAACGCCGTCGAAGAACTGAAACAGGGCGACAACATAGGCGACGCGATGAACGAATTGGCGAAAGAATTTCCGGGAATAAAAAGCCGTCTTGTGGATGAACGGGATTGGTATCTCGCAGAAAAAATCCGTACGGCACCGGGGAAAAAGGTCGTCGCGGTTTTGGGAGCGGCGCACTGCGAAGGCGTTTCGCAACGCGTAAAAATTCCGTTCGATTTGTCCGAAGTTGAAAAAATCCCGCCGAAATCTTATACCGCGGTAATCGTCGGCTGGGTTATATGCGCCGCTATTATAGCGCTTTTGGCGTACGGATTTGTCAAAGGGGGCGTTGAAACGGGCGTTAATTCAATAATTTTGTGGTCTGTCGCAACCTCCGTGTTTTCGGCTTTGGGATGCGCCTGCGCACTCGCTCATCCGCTTGCGATTTTGTCCGTGCTTGTCTGTGCGCCGTTAGTTACGATAATTCCTATGATAGCCACCGGATGGGTCGCTGGAATCGTTCAGGCGGTAGTAAAAAAACCGACAGCGGAAGATATGGAAAATATTCCCGTCGATACCGAAACGTTTAAGGGCTTTTGGAAAAATTCGCTGACAAGAATTTTACTCGTCATAATTTTTACAAACATCGGAGCAGGCGTTGGAAAATTTGTCGCGGGCGTGCTTATCGCTAAAAATATGTTTTAAGAAAAACCGTATTTTCAAAAAACAGTCCTTTTTATTACGTTGCGTCGCCAATACAAATAATGTACGCAATTTTCGCGGTTTCACTTAAAAAATCTTGTGGGTTTTTATTTACGTTTTTTACAAGTTGTTTAATTCAAAATGCGTAATTTCGCAGTATTGGTCTCCAAGTTTTCGCAACAAATCCTCAACGATTTTGAAATCCCCCTCATAAGAAAGCGCCGCAAAGCCCTTGTCGCCTCTTTCGCCTAATTGCAAATCGACGACGTTTATGTTTCGCGAAGCGAGCGCCGAAAGCAAAATAAGCAAAACCCCCGGTTTGTTGCTTAATACCGCCAAAATCATATTTTTGGATACGGGTATCGGAAGTTTTACGCCGTCCATTTCCAAAAGATAGTACTTGCTTTTTTTTATGAACGGCGCGCTGATTTTTTTGCCGAATTCGATTGAAACAAAATTTTCTTTCCCCGTGCCTTTCACAAATTCAATCGCCTCGCTTATGCTTTTTTCATTGCCGCAAACAGTTAAAAACGCTTCCGCCGCGCCGCCGCTTTTGGAATTAAGCAGCGCGGTTTTTACGTTTATGCCTTCGGACGCGAGCGTACTTAACAAAATCGACAAAACGCCCGGTTTGTCGTAATGCCGCGACAAAATACCCGTCTCGTTTTCGTCGCGGATTTCGGGCAAAACAGAACCCAGCGTTATGCTTTTGCGCTCCCGTCTTATCCTTATAGCCGAAAGGTCGCCAAGCGACGTCGCGCCGTCGTAAATATTTATGAACGACGAATATTTTCCGCCGAAAGCAAAACGCGGAATACGCCCCGAATCGTCTGCGCAAAACCTTCTGTTTAATATTTCTATGCTCAAATTGAGCGCTGCGTAATTGTCCATGTCTTCGCCGCTTTTGTAATCGAACGGATGTATCTGCGGAATCCCGTGCGAAAAACTTACGTATTGGCTGTAACCCGCTTCCTTTGCGTGTGCTACGCTTTCGTCGTAAAATTTTGCGTAATCGTCGATACTATGAGCGTCCGTACCTATCGCAATCGGAATTTTCAGCGCTTTCGCCCGTTTCAAAATCGACAAATTCGGATAAATTCCGCAGCCCTTTTTTAGTCCGGCGATATTTAGGTCTATAGCCAAATTATTCTCGGAAATTATTTCCAAAAGTACGCGCAAACGGTCGCAAACCAAATTGTTTGCGCCGTCGAGATCGGTAAATTCCTGCGGAAAATCTACGTATAATTTCGGCAAATCCAAATGCCCGACGACGTGAATTACGTTCGCCGAATACGAAACCATTTCGATAAGTTCTTCAAAATACAGCGCCCAATAATTTTCAAGAGTTCCTCTTATTTCAAGCAATTTTTGCGACTCTTCTTTTGAGCCGTCGTATGGAATTCCTTCTTTTGAAAAGTGCAGCGACCCTATTACAAAATCCGCATCGGGGACGAGCAAAACCTTGCTTCTGTTCCACTGCAAGCCCAGATTCGAGCCGAGCCATTCTAATTCGATTCCGTATTTTATATGTATTTTTTTGCCGTATTTTTCGCGCAAATTCGTAATTTTTTGAGCGTAATTTTGATACGCTTCGTTTCCGCGGATAAATTTTATATGCGTGTGTTCTTCGTTTTTGTAGCGAAATTTAGTTAGGCGCGGCGTGTGGATTATAAAAGTAACGCTCGGATGGTTTCGTGAAATAGCCGTCTCGACGACGGATTCGATGTCGTTGATTCCGTGACTGACCGGGTCGTTTCCGGTTCCCGTGTGAAGTCCGTGCGTTTCCCAAATAAACCGTTCGTTTTGCATTGTCCGCCTCCGCATTTACCGACAAAATATAATATTTGCCTTATACCGATAAAAGAATGAGAATTTATATATAAGATTAGATTTGCAAGCGCAAATTTGTTTTGTAATATTTGTGTTTGAGATTATATTATTTTTGTTGATAAATTTCGCATAAAGGAGCAAAATGCAGCAGGAAATAAGGACTATTTTGACTAAAATCGGAGAGAATCCCGACCGTGAAGGACTTTTGGACACTCCCAAACGTGTCGAAAAAGCGCTTGAACATATCTTGGGAGGATATAAAATAAATCCGCAGGAATTGTTGGAGAAAGCGGTTTTCTCGGAAAACATAGACGAGATGATAATAGTAAAAGACATTGAAATTTATTCGATGTGCGAGCATCATTTACTGCCGTTTTTCGGTAAGTGCCATATCGGTTATATCCCGCGTGGAAAGATTTACGGAGTAAGTAAATTGGCGCGGGTCGCCGACGCTTTCGCCAGACGTTTGCAGGTTCAGGAACGACTTACCCAGCAGATTGCCGAAACGATTATGAAGCCGATAAACGCCGACGGCGTAGGAGTGATTATCGAGGCGAAACATATGTGTATGATGATGCGCGGCGTAGAAAAACAAGACAGCGTTATGACAACGAGCGCGATGCTTGGAAGTTTTAGAAACGACTCTAAAACCCGTGAAGAATTTTTGAATTTGGTATTAAAAAAATGACCGACGACAGAATTATCGCCATTGAAACCCGAATTGCGTTTTACGAGAAAACTATTGAAGAATTGAGCGCGGTTATTTACGAACAGCAAAAAGAAATAGATTCTTTACGACATAAATTCGACGAACTTGAAAATTTTGTGTCGGCGCAAAATTTTGCTTTGAAAGAGATGAAAGACGAATCGCCGCCGCCGCATTATTAAAGCGGGACGGAAACTAAATTTCGCCCCGATTGCTAAAAATATCAGACGAATAGTTATAGGTATTAACATTTACGAAAATATTGGCATTTTTTGCGAACAAATCTGGGGCGGAATTACCTTTGCGCCGCAGCGAAAAAAGTAAACGGCGTATTTACCATTTGCCTGACAAATCGTCTTTTTGGCAAAAAACACATTTTTTTACAAATTCCGCGTTAGCAAGTTTTATATTTGTAGTTTGAAAAGTTAAAATAAAGGAGTTTTTTTATGACGAATGAAGAAATTTTGGCAAAAGCGCAGAAGTATGTCGGGCAGGAACAAAACGAAACGTTTCGCAAAGAAGTGGAAAAGTTAATCGTGGACAAAAATTACGACGAATTATCCGAAAGATTTTACAAGGACTTGGAATTCGGCACAGGCGGACTTCGCGGAATTATCGGCGGCGGATATAACCGTCTCAATTCTTATACCATCCAGAAAGCGACGCAGGGCTTGGCAAGTTATATTACGCAGCAAAAAATTCAAAATCCGTCTGCGGTAATCGCTTACGACAGCAGAAATTATTCGGATTTGTTCGCTTTGGAAGCGGCGAGAGTTTTGGCGGGAAACGGCATAAAAACTTATCTGTTCTCGGCGCTGCGCCCCACTCCCGAATTGTCTTTTGCGGTTCGCCAGCTGAAAGCGACGACGGGAATAGTCGTTACGGCAAGCCATAATCCGTCCAAATACAACGGCTACAAGGTCTATTGGAGCGACGGCTGTCAGGTAACCCCTCCGCACGACGACGCGATAGTCGAACTTGCCAACAAGGTCGAAACGATTAAAGCGGCGGACAAAAACGAGGCGCTCAAAACCGGAAGCATAGTTTATATCGACGAAGAAATCGACAAAAAATATATCGACATGGTAAAAAATTTGTCAATACGCCCGCAACTTATCAAAGAAAAAGGCAAATCGGTAAAAGTGGTTTATACTCCGCTTCACGGCACGGGAAAAATGCCGGTTTCGCGCGCGTTGAGCGAAATGGGAATCGACGTAATTTGGGTCGAGGAGCAAAAAGAACCGGACGGCAATTTCTCGACGGTCAAAAAACCCAATCCCGAAGAAAAGGAAGCGTTGCAGTTGTCGCTTAATTTGGGTAAAAAAGTTGGCGCGGATTTGATTTTGGCGACCGACCCCGACGCGGACAGATTGGGAATAGCCGTTCCCGACGAAAACGGCGAGTTTGTGCTTATCACGGGGAATCAGTTGGGCGCGCTATTGTCGGATTATATATTTTCGTCGAAAAAGAATCTCGGCACACTACCTAAAAAACCCGCGTTTATTAAAACGATAGTGACCACGAATCTGCAAAAGAAAATCGCCGACTTTTACGGCGCGACTACGTTCGACGTTCTTACGGGTTTCAAATATATCGGCGAGAAAATCCGCGAATTTGAAACGGGAAGCGACGGCTACGACTACCTGTTCGGCGGCGAAGAAAGTTACGGCTACCTGATAGGGACGAGCGTTCGCGACAAGGACGCGGTAAGCGCGGCGGTAATGACAGCGGAAATGACGCTTTTCCATAGGAGCGAGGGGCGGTCGCTTTTGCAGCAGTTGCGCAATTTGTGGAAGCAATTTGGGTTTTATCAGGAAACGCTGATAAATCTTGATTTTGAAGGGCAGGCGGGAATCGCTAAAATGGATTCGATTATGAAAGGACTGCGCGAAAAAATTCCGTCAAACATAAACGGGGTAAAAGTTGTCGAGGTAAAGGATTATAAAACGTCACAGGTTTTGTCCCCCGACGGAAAAGAGAGGGCGAAAATTTCGCTTCCCAAATCCAACGTTTTGCAGTTTATTCTGGAAGATGAAACGGTAATCACCGCAAGACCTTCGGGAACGGAGCCGAAAATTAAATTTTACGCTTCGACTTACAGCGACAGCGAAGAGGCGGCGAAGAAAAAGGCGGCGGATTTCGATAAGGCGATTCGTGCGCTGGTCGGATAGTTTGGCGGGAAACGATGCTGAAAATTAAACACTTGCTCGGTCTGAAAGACGTTTGTAAGGAAGATATTTTAACGATTTTGGACACGGCGGACAAATTTTACGACGCGCTAAACGGAGAAAATCCCGTTTCGGATTCCCTCAAAGGCAAAACCGTCGTAAATTTGTTTTACGAAAATTCTACGCGTACGCG
>Ga0268262_10002759_pt1 | contig 19887 bp, 13 predicted proteins | sample TergutNc150P3_FD_190354 | JGI IMG/M metagenome (GOLD analysis project Ga0268262, IMG submission 190354) | Nasutitermes corniger P3 segment gut microbial community from laboratory colony in Florida, USA - Nc150 P3 (SPAdes) (version 2) | ecosystem: Host-associated > Arthropoda: Insects >... | reverse complement strand
GGGGGGGGGGGGGGGTAATATACGCCCCATTATCAGCCATTTACGGCAAAATCTTGACAGCAGTCTAGACAAAGGCAGCCACAGCGGGCCAGTTTTCAGGCCGCGCCGGGAGCATATCCGGGGCGGCTTTTTTGTGTGCGCCGCTCCAGTATCCTGCCTTTCCGTTCGCGCCCGGCGCCACGCGCCCATCCCCCAAAATCAAAACTTGGCGCGGCGAAGCCGCATCCTTACTTCCCACTTCCCACTGACCACTTCCCACTGCCCACTCATACACAATCGCGGGCGCCAGCCCGCCTCAAAACTTACAACTGACCACTGTTCACTTCCCACTGACCACTTATTAAAGGGGTTCACCATGAAAAAGTCGCTCGCTTCCCTCACCGCAGCCATCCTGGCCCTGGCGCTTGGCTTCCTATCCTGCATGGGAGGGGCGGACAGAGCCGCCGAAGAGCCTTTGGCCGAAACAAGGATTTCCGTCCTCACGGCCTTCCCCACCGGCAAAACCACGGATGGCGCGGTTGACGTCAAGTACGACGCCACCCCCGGCAGCGGCGCGTCCATCCTTGAAGTGTCCTACTCGATAAACGGCGGGGCCGAGGAATACGTCTATCTGCCCGGCGGCAACGGCCTCACCCCCAAGGGGGCGCTGGGCGCCGCCCGCGTCATGCTGGCGCCGGGCGAGAACCGCATAACCTTTAAGGCAAAGGACAGCGAGGGCGGCGAGGCCAGCTGCGAAGTGCCGAATTCCCCCGTCTTTGACTTCGGCTCCTCCCCAGACTACAGCCAGGCGCCCCTCGAATACTCCAGCGTCGGCGAAAGTATCCAATTCGTCACAAACCGCATAGTCCTCATAGCAAAGAATGGCGCGACGGACGCACAAGTGGCCCAAGCCGCCGCAGCCCTCAACGGCTCCGTCATAGCCCAAGTGAACCCGCTGGGCATGTACTGGGTGCAGTTCACCCAGCAGCATACAGAATGCCAGTTGAATGAACTCTGCGGCCAGATGCTGGCAGACTTCCCCGCCCTTTTTTCAGCCGCCTCCCTGGACACCGCCAGGCCGATGGACGTCCCCAAGCCGGACGGCGACACAGCGGACCCAATCGCCCCCGCCGCCCAGACAGACGACCCTTGGTGGGGCAACGGCAAACAGTGGGGGCTGACGGCGATCAACGCCCCCGAAGCGTGGGAGGCTTACAGGGGCTTCTTGTACGACACAAAAGTGGGCGTCGTTGACGGCGGCTTCCGCCTGACCCACGAGGATCTGCAGATACCCAGCGGGAACATATACAACCGCAACATAGCAGACAAGAACCACGGCTCCCACGTCATGGGCACCATCGGGGCCATCCACGGCAACGGCAAGGGAGTGGCCGGCGTCATGGACGCAAAAAGGGGTTCCCTGTACGGCTATGACTGTTTTACCACATCGGACGGCGCGTACGATTCAGTCGTCATCACCGGGCTGGGCTGGGCAGTGGCGAATGGGGCAAAGGCCGTCAACTTCAGTTTGGGCGGCGACTGGCCTTATGATGCCACGGAGGACAAGCTATATTCAGGGGCGTTGCGAAACCTGCTTAACAAGGGCTATGACTTTGTCGTTGTCCATGCTGCGGGGAATTCCATGGTTGACGCAAGTCACAACGCCATGTTTGCGCATGTCACAGACCCCGCGCTGCGCCAGAGGATCATCACAGTGGGCGCGGCGAACAGCGGCTACCAGCTGGCCACTTTCACCAACTATGGCCCCTTGGTTGACGTAGTGGCCCCCGGTGTGGGCATCTACAGCAGCACAGCGTCCAGCGACTCGTCGTACGCCTCCTACCAAGGCACGTCCATGGCCGCCCCGCACGTCACGGGCCTGGCCGGCCTGGTGTGGTCCGCGGACCCAGGACTCACGGGCGACAGGGTGAAGCAGATCATAGTTGACTCCGCAAAAGAGAGCGGCCGCGCCATAACCGACAAAAGGCCAGTCCCTGCCAATCAGCGGCTGACGTACTACATGGTGAACGCGAAGGCCGCCGTTGACATTGGCATAGACGTCAACGGCGTGTCCCTCAAAGACAAGACCTTCATGGTCGTCGGCGGCACAGAGACCCTTATGGCAATTATAGAGCCGCTGCACTCGAGAAACAAAAACGCGGCTTGGTCCAGCAGCAACCCAGCCGTCGCCTCCGTCGCCCCCAGCGGGGAGCTTGCGGCCACAGTGACTGCCAAGGCCGCAGGGACTGCAACAATAACAGTCACCACAGCCAAGGGCGACAAGACGGCCACGTGCGAAGTGACGGTGACAAACCAAAGCATCCCCCCGACGGGCATTTCCCTGAACAAGGAGGCCATGGGGCTTCTTGTCAATGGCAGAGAAGCCCTTGTGGCCACCCTCCAGCCAAGCAACGCCACGAACCAGAACATCGCATGGTCCAGCAGCGACAGCAGCATAGCCACGGTTTCGGCAAGCGGCCTTGTCACGGGCGTGGGCGAAGGCACGGCTGTCGTTACAGTGGCGACTCAGGGCGGCGGTCATACTGCAAATTGCACGGTCACGGTGACAGTCCCAGTAGAAAACGTGTATCTTAACAAATCGGCTACTACACTGGGCGAAATAGGCGCGGAACAGCTATACGCGACAATTTTCCCAGGCAACGCGACAAACCAAAATGTCACATGGGCCAGCAGCAACAACGCCATAGCAACTGTATCTGACAGCGGCCTGGTAGTGGGCGTGGGCCCTGGCACGGCCATAATTACCGTGACGACGCAGGACGGCGGCTATACGGCAAATTGCGCCGTCACGGTAAACTGGGTGACGAGCATAAGACTAAACAAATCGACGACCACCCTAAAAACAGGCAGCCAAGAGCAGCTTATATGCACCTTTCAGCCAGGCAACGCCATAGCCGTAAGCAAAAACGTTGCATGGGCCAGCAGCAACAACAACATAGCAACTGTATCTGACAGCGGCCTTGTCACGGGCGTGGGCAAAGGCACGGCTGTCGTTACAGTGGCGACACAGGACGGCAAGCACAAGGAAAGCTGCGAGGTCACTGTGACAGTGGCGGTTACTGGCGTGACACTGAGCAGTTCTGCGATGAGCTTGGGTATAGGCGAATATAAATATTTGACGGCGACAGTCCTGCCAAGCAATGCGACAAACGTGAGAGTCACGTGGGCCAGCAGCAGCATAGTCGTAGCGACGATATCTAACGACAAAGTGTACGGCGTGGGCGAAGGTACGGCTGTCCTTACGGCGACTACCCAGGACGGCGGCTACAAGGCGACCTGCGCGGTAACGGTGGTGGCCCAGATCGCCATTTCGGCAGTATGCGCGGGGCGTGACAAGTCGTTTGCCATCGGGGCCGACGGCAGCCTCTGGGCATGGGGAAACAATAAATACGGCCAACTGGGCCTTGGAGACGACACAGAGCGCAGCGTCCCCACCCGCGTGGGGACGGACAATGACTGGGCGGATGTATCATCAGGAGTAGCAGATGGTCACGCTGTGGCCCTTAAAACCGATGGCAGCCTCTGGGCATGGGGATCAAATGACAGAGGCCAACTGGGCCTTGGCGACATCACAGAGCGCAGAGCCCCCACCCGCGTAGGGACGGACAACGACTGGGCGACAGTGGCAACGGGCTGCTTTCACACAGTGGCCATCAAGACCGACGGCAGCATCTGGACATGGGGATACAATGGTCGGGGCCAGTTGGGTCTTGGCGACTTGGGCTCTGCCACAAACCGCAGCGTCCCCACCCGCGTGGGGACGGACAATGACTGGGCGACAGTGGCAACGGGCTTTTACTTCACGATTGCCATCAAGTCCGATGGCAGCATCTGGAGGTGGGGGGGGAGATGGATAAGTAATGGCTATTCGAATGAGACACTCCCCGTTCAAATTGACACAAATAAGAACTGGAGGACAATGTCTTGTGGCTTGACTGAAACGCTTGCCATCAAGACCGACGGCAGCCTGTGGGGATGGGGAAGCAATAGTGAAGGCGAGCTGGGCGTTGGCGATACCAGTTCCCACACAAACCCCACCCGCGTGGGGAAAGACAATGACTGGGCGATGGTGACGCTCAATTGTAGTGCCCCGGGGTTTGCCATCAAAGCCGATGGCAGTCTGTGGGCATGGGGAACTAATAGTAATACTTACGCTATGCTGGGCAAGTACGCTCGGTCTCCTGTCCAAGTGGACTCTGCCAACGACTGGGCGTCCGTTTCTGCTGGCGTTGACTACACACTTTTCATCAAAGCCGACGGCAGCGTCTGGGCACGGGGGTGGGGAAGAAGTGCACCCGAACGCATAGGCGAGGGGATATGGTTCTGATTCAGCTACAAACGGTGCCAACACAAACAGAAAATCCCCCACCCATGTGGGCGTGGCAAAGAAGTGCCGTCGATTCTGTGTTTTAATACCAAATCTAATTCAAAACTGCATGGACGCAGTTTTGAATTAAAAATGGAATAAACTCATTAAATGTGGGAGTTTCTTCCAAGCATTTTTGGCGGCATGGCGGCGGGAGCCTGCGGCGGGGTTCTGTCCGGACTCTTCGGCGTGGGTGGCGGCTTCGTGATGATCCCCCTACTGGCGATATTCCTTGGGCTGGATCAGCACCGCGCACAAGGGGCCACCTTGGCCGTCATCTCCATGCCCATTGGTTTGCCTGGCATATTCCAGTACATCAAAAAAGGCGTCAAGTGGGACATCAGGATAGTCGGCTTGATCATAGCGGGCTTTATGGGTGGCGTGTCGCTCGGCTCCACCATAGCCAACAAGATTCCTTCAGTGCCTCTGCGTGTCGGATTCATCGGATTTATGATCTGCGTCGCTATCTATAGCTGGTTCCGCGAAGAGAACGTTGCCAGTCAGGTGGCGGGCCGACCAAGTTCGGGGTCTTTGATATTGCCCGGCCTCGCTATCGGTGCGCTGGGTGGAATAACCTCTGGCCTGACTGGCCTTGGCGGCGCAGTCGTGATGATCCCCCTGATGATCTATTGGTTCCGCTTGCCCCAGCACCAAGCCCAATTGACCAGTCTATTGATCTTGCTGCCCCCCATCGGCCTGCCCGGCGTGATAATTTACGCAAAGGCCCAAGGCGGTCTGCCTTGGCTTGCCATAGCTGGCGCAGTCGTTGGCTTTGACCTAGGCTCATATTTCGGTGCCAAGATGGCCAACAGAATGTCAGGCGCCAAACTGAAGAGGGTACATTCCATAGTGATACTGGCAATGGCTACGATGATGGCTATAAAGATAGCGATTGCCCCCTAACCCCTAACCCTCCCCATCAGCCTCAGCAGCCCATCAAGTATCGTCAGTGGGTGCGGGGGGCAGCCGGGGACTAAGAGGTCTGGCTTTAGTCCCGCGCCTTCGCATCCATTGCATTGCTGTGGAAGCGAGGAATATATGCCTCCGCTTATGGCGCAGGCTCCAAGCGCAATTATCAGCTTTGGGTCTGGTGCCGCGTCAATTGTTTTTTGCAAGGCCAGTCTCATATTTTGGGTTATTGGGCCGCTGATCAGCAGAGCGTCGGCGTGCCTTGGGCTGGCAGCGAAGTCAATGCCGAAGCGCATCATGTCCCAGGTGATGGTTTGAAGGATGTTTGATTCAGCCTCGCAGCCATTGCAGCCGCCAGCAGAGACGATGCAGACGCTCAAACTTTTTGAGAATGCCTTGTGCAGGTCCCCATCCAGCGGCGCGGCGGGGACAAGCGGATTTTCATGGCTCAACAGCAGATGATCTCTTTCCCTGGCCGTCAAGCGGTGGTCCCGCGTGAAGGCTATGGATTGTTCTGGGCAGCTCTCCATGCAGGCGGAGCAAAAGAGGCACATGCCCAAGTCCAGCGTCAGTTGAGGTTTTCCGCTTTTGTCAATTATGGTTTGGCTTTTTGATATTGCCCCAGTTGGGCAGGCGGCCTCGCATGCCCTGCACTTGCTGAGGCAGTGTTCGCTGGATAGCCTTGGCAGGCCCCTGAACCTGAGGGGCAGGGCAGGGGCCTCCTTGGGGTACCCATTCGTGCGGCGGCCCTGCCTGAGGCGGGATAGGAGAATTTTAAGCATGTATCATCAAAGGTCAAAGCCGCAGCAGGAAAGGCCGAAGCTCTTGCTGCAAAGCGGAAAGTCGGAAATGCCTTCCCCTCTCATCGCCAAGGCCAGGCCCTGCCAGTTGAAAAAGGATGGGTCAACTATTTTGTATCTCTCAAAATACCCATCATCGTCCGTAATGGCCAAGTGAAAGACCATCCCTCGCCATCCCTCGACGGCCGAGATGGCGATGGAGTTAGGGCAAACCCTTGCGCGGTGTACTCCCTCGCTGATGGTGGGCGATGGCTCCATTTGTTGCAGCGCACGAAGCGCGGCAGCGGCGAAGCGCATGGAGGCATGTATCTCAGCCTCCCTTATTTTGGCCCTGGCGAGCGCGTCCCCCGATTCTTCTAGCGCTATGGGCATGGGGATCAAGTCGTACGGCGCAAGTGGAAAGTCCCGCCTTGCGTCGAAGTCAACGCCTGACGCTCTGGCTGCTGGGCCCACCATGCCAAGTTCAAGCGCCTGAGCCTTGGAGATTGTCCCTATGTTTTCAAAGCGCGACACCGCGGACGAGGTTCCCCATAGAATGTCGAGAGCCTCCGCGACGTCTTCTTCGATGATCGTCAGCTTTGCCAAGAGTGCAGAGGCCATTGAAGGATGCACGTCAAAGTGGGTTCCACCTGCTGCAAGCATGTCCCTCCCCAGGCGGCTCCCACATATTTCCGCCGTGATATTGAGGATGTCACCCCTAAGCCTTCCACATTGCGCAGAAGTTGGCTGGAACCCGATGTCTTGGGCCAGCGCTCCCAAATCGCCGACGTGGTTGGCTAATCGCTCCATCTCTAGCGCAAAGGCCCTGAGGACGCAGGTGCGCTCCGTGGGCCTGATGCCCATCAGGGCCTCAAGCAGGCTGCAATAAGCCGTCGCGTGGCCGATAGTCGCATCGCCCGACGCCGTCTCCATCATTTTTTGCGAAGCCCTGCCTGGCCCGCCCTCCATCGCCCGCTCAATGCCCCTGTGCTGGTAGCCAAGGGCAATTTCTATGTGAAGGACGTTTTCACCAAAACACTGAAAGCGGAAATGGCTCGGCTCGACGCCGCCCCCGTGGACAGGTCCAAGGGACACTTCGTGGATTTGGCGGCCTCCTACCTTGTAAAACTCTTGGACGCCGGGGCCATTGTTTGCCCACGGCTGGCTGGGTCCTTGGGAATCCCATGTCTGGTGGAACCGCACGGGTTTCAGCCAAGGGTGTCCAATGGGAAAGTGGCACCATTGCTCGGCAATTTCACGCTCGAATAGGTGTACCTGTGTGCAGCGCGGGGTCAAAGAAGAGTATGATTCAGGGAATGTGCTTCGATAAATCCTGAACATTTTGGACTGCTTGTCGGCCAGCACGGCCATTGCCCGATGTTCGCGGTCAGATGTCAGACAGGCCAGCTTTGTGTTTTCGGATAAAGAATCTAGGATCGCCTTTTGGAAATCAATAAATTCCAAAATGGGCGCATCGCCCAGCGGATGGGCCGAAGCATTTTTCACTTGAAGGCAGTCCTGCGTCACAGACCACTCACTATCGCCGCCGCGCGTTCTATCAAGTTTGATAATTGCGGCGGCGTCCAAACGCCCATCAGCAGTGCTGCGGCAAGGGCAATGGCGATGGGCCCAACCGTACCCAGCTTGTCTCTGTATGGCATCTCCCCTCTGGATTGGCTCTCTGTTCCAAGCACTGCGCCAAACACTGTCCGGCCGGACGCCAGAAATGCCAGCGCGAGAGATGCCAAGAATAGGCCGCCCACCCATACCCTGCCGCCGTTGAAGGCTGACGTCGCCAATTGGTACGCGCCAAGAAATGGGCCGAAGGGCGGGCAGCATGCCGATGCCAAAAACCCGATCAAAAATAGCCACCCAGTCCAAGGGTGCCTGCTGATGGCCCCGCTGACCTCTGGGACGTTCTTATGGCCAAAGGCGCGGTGGATATTTTCCACTGCCAGAAAAAGGGCCGTGCTGGTCATGGCGAATGCCCCCAAAAGGTACAGCGCGGGTTTGATCGCCCCTGCGCCCAGCCCGATGGCCAGCGCCCCCACTTGGCCCACGCCGCTGTAAGCCAATAGGCGCTTTAGGTCTGATTGCCTGATCATTGGAACTAAGGCCCAAAACATGCTGACGAATCCAAATAGTAAAAGTAGCCGCCGCGCAAATTCGCCCTCGCCTCCCGCATTCATTATCGCCAGTGCGCGGGCAATGGCCAGGAATGCACAGACAGTTACTCCCGCCCCCAGTGCCGTGCCGGCTGCGCCAGGGGCCTCGCCCAATGCGTCGGGCTTCCAAGCGTAAAGCGGTGCCAGCCCCATCATTGTGCCATAGCCCACCAATAGAAAGACGAACCCGGTTTTCAGCCATTGGGCTTGAAATGACATCGCTCGCTGCTGCAAACTGTCAAAGTAAAGCGGTTCCCCTATTCCCGCGACGTCCGCCGCGTATGCGACAAAGAATGTCCCCAATAGGGCCAGAGCCATCCCAACGCTGCATGTCATCAAATATTTCCAAGTGGCTTCAAGGCTTTTGCGGTTGCGGTTGTAATAGACGAGCGGCGCGGTTGTCAAAGCCATAGCCTCCATGCCCGCCCAAAACATGCCGGGGTGGCGGCTTGCGGCGACAAGGCTGGCCATGGACAAAAAACCGAGCATACAGGCACATAAGACCTTATAGTCGCGTTCCCGGTGAAGCACCAAATAGGTAGGGACATATAAGGATGTGACAGCAAAAATGGAACTGACCACCAAGAGCGCCCACCCGCCCAAAGCGTCCAGTTTCAGCCACGCGTCGGGGCCTAGCGATCCCATCCGCCAAACGCAGACAAGCGCCAGCGACAAGTGCAGCACTCCGACTACGGGGAGCATATAGGCCCTAAATGTGCCGGGCCTCATGTACCACACAAGGATGGCGGCCAAAAGGGGAAGAGCGATCAGCGCGAAGATCATCCTATTACTTCAAGCCCGTCGTCCGCTTGGCACCATGCGAATCATGAATTTGCTGCATGTGGTTGACGACTATTGCCACAGCAAAAATGCCCACCGCCAAGTCCAGCAGTGTCCCGGACATGGCCAGCAGCGGCATTTTTTTCACCAGCAACAGGCCGAAGAGGAATACGCCATTTTCGAGCACCAAGTAGCCCGCGACTTGCAGAATGGCGCTCCTGCGGGTGGTCAACAGCAAAAAGCCAGTAAAGAGGGTTGCGAGCGAGGCCGTAATGAAAAGGCCCTCTCCCTGGGCGTAAAGTGTCCGCGCAAGCAAAAAGGCCAAAAAAGTGACCCCCGCCAGCAGCACTGTTGAAAGCATATAGCCGACGCTGGGCTTAGGCTCCCCTCTGCGTTGGTCCTTGGTGCGGTTGAGGGCCTGGGCAAGCAGCCAAGGGATGGCCACCCCTTTTATGGCTATGGCCAAGCCGGCCATTAGCAGAACGTGCGGTGGCCATTTCTCATGCAGCAGCAACAGGATCAGCCCCAATATCGCGCCTTGGAGGGCCGCTCGCCGAATAAGCTGGGCCGCGCGTCCAGCGGCAGCCAGCGAAAAATTGATCAGGATTACAGAAGCAAGCAGTAGATTGATGAGCATGGCGAATCTTACAGAATATTAAATCACTGAAGTGGTTGCAGGAACATCAGCAAAAAGCCAAAAGTGCAGGCAATGCCAGCGACCACCAGCAGTTGCGGCGTACGTACTAGTTTCAGTCTCGCCATGCACGATTCGATAGCGCCCACGGCAGCAGCCAGCAGTGCCAAGCCGCCAAAGTAAGCCGGCCAGTCAATCCACCACTTTGTGCTGAGAGGGAGGCACAGCCGAACCAAAAAAGTCCCCAAGACCATCAGCTTCAGCCCCGCCCCATATATTGCAAAGGCCAGTGGTGGGCCGCTGTGGTCTAGCGTCATGGCCCCATGAGCCATCCCCAATTCTTGTTGCGAAGCAGGGTCGTTGAATGGCATCCGGGAATTTTCAGCCAAAAAAACGATCATCCATCCGGCCAGCACAAGAATGAATGGGCCGCTGGCCTCCCCCCAAGTCGCGCCCGCCTTGAAAAACGCTGGCCCAAGGGAGAGCTCCTTTGAATGGTACGCCAAAGCCGCAAGGCCCAAAAAAAGTGCTGGTTCGGCCAATATCGCCCAAGTCGCCTCCCTGGCCGCGCCCATCCCTCCAAAAGGGCCCCCAGTGTCCAGTGCAGCCAGAATGGCCATGAATCGTGCTATCCCAAAAAGGCCCGCGACAAGCACCATGTCGCCAGCAAACCCCAAAGGGGCGCTTGCACCGCCCATCGGCGTCACCAACGCGGCCGCGATCCCCGCCCCCGCCGAAGCTGCGGGTGCCGCCAAGAACACCCAAGTGGCGCAGTCGTTTAGGATTATCTGCTTTCGCATCAGCTTGGCAATATTTCTGTAGGCTTGGATCAGCGGAGGCCCTTTGCGCCCAGCGAACCATGCCCTCACCTTGGCAATGACCCCAAGCAGCATGGGCGGAACCAACAAGGCCGCAGCCAAGTGGGCGATGGTCAACAATGTGGCTGAGAGGATAGAGGATGGCATCTAGGCGAGGGTCCAGGCAAGCAATAATACCAGGGTCGCAGCCACGCCGAGCAGATAGATGGGCAGCTGTGCATCTTGGGCAGCGCCAAGGCGCGACAACAGCCTCGACGCCCCCCGAAAAACAGGCACCAGTCTTTCATATATAGCCAAGCCTTGCGGGTCGCTTGAAAAATGGCTTGGCCCAGGGAATGGCCCTTGGATATTTGCCTTCTCCGTTCGCGGAAACAACATCTTTTGAAAAATCTTCATCGCCATTTGAGAAAAGCTCGACGCTGTATATTGGGTTCGCGCAGACTGGGCCGCATAGCCGCAGCCCCACGTTGGCTGTCGGACAGTTTTTGCTCTAGCGGCCACGCGCCACAACAGAAAGGCTAGGATCAGCGCTATCCAAGTAGCGGCACTGAGCGTCCAGAATGGCGCCAGTTCCAGCAAGAGCGGGGAGTGGCCGATTGCTTTGTCCAGCGCGGCCTGCATCGCTGGGGCCAGCGCGAAAGGAACTGCGCTGATGGCCGCAGCGGCAGCGATCAGCACAGTGATAGGAGTTCCGATTCCTATGCCAGTGCCATTCGCCCTTAGTGGGACATTTGCGGATTGGCTTCTGGGATGCCCCAAAAAAGCTATGCCATAAGCCCTTGCGAAAGCCAGTGCCATAGTTCCGCTGGCCAAGGCCAGCGCCGCGATTCCAGCCGCAGCCCAAATCCAGTCCCCATGCACAATGCCCTCCAGCGCGGCCATTACAACTAGCCACTTGCCTATAAAGCCGCAGAGCGGGGGCAGGCCGCACAGTCCGACAGATCCGAAGAGGAATGTCATTGCCGCGCGCGGCATTATTTTGGCCAGCCCGCCAAGCTGTTCCAAGTCCACGGTCTCTGTCCAGCGCTGGACAGACCCGGCGCACAAAAAGAGGGCGGTTTTGAGCAGGCAGTGGCCGAGAGCGAGTACCAGCGCACCAGCGAGGCCAAGTGCCGCCATTCCTGGCATGTCCAGCGATTTTCCCGCAAACGCCATTGCCAGCGCGATTGAAATGGCACCCGTGTTCTCAACAGTGCTGTGCGCCAGCAGCCTTTTATAGTCCCTTTGCGTAGCAGCGTTCGCCGCGCCAAGCACGGCGGACAGCATTCCCAGCGACAAAAGGCAGCCAGCCCACCAGAGCGGCGGCGCCTTGGCCCACGCCAGCAGCCTGAGCAGCCCAAAGATCCCAGCATTTACCGCCATGCCCGACATAAAGGCAGAAATGTGGCTGGGGGCGGACGAGTGTGCGCCTGGCAGCCAAGCGTGGAAAGGTGCCATGCCCGCCTGTATAGCGAACCCCGCCAAAAAAAGCAAAAAACAGACCTTGTCCGCCCCAACCAGTGCTAGGCCGGCCGGCATTTCCCCAAAAAGACTGCCGCCAGCGGTGGCTGAAATGGCAAAGGCCGCCAGAAGGCAGATCGCCCCGACGTGTCCAGCGGCCAAACAGGCCCATGCAGATTTTTTGGCATCCACTGATTGCCCGCCGCAGGCCACCATCAAAGACCCAAATATGGCCAGCGACTCCCAGGCGGACAAAAACACAAGGGGGTGGGCGGCTACGGGTACCGCCAGTGCCGACGCCGACGCCAGCCCCAGCAGCAAGCGCAGCTTTCTGGCCTCCCTGCGGTTGGTCCCCGCCCCAGAAATGGACAGCAGCGGGGGGATCACCGACATGGGCAGCAGGAACCACGCCGCGAGCGCGTCCATGTTCAATAAGTTTCCAAGGCGGAGCGGGTTTGAGAAAAGGCCAGCCACCGCGCAGACAAAAGCGGCGCCGCAGCCGAGTGCCAACAGGATGGCAGAAGTCTTTTGGCGCCTAGCGACGCCGGACAGGGCGATCAGCAGCAGCGCAAATAGAAAGCATGATTGAGGCAAAATATTCATGGGACAGCCTTTACCATCATACGCCTCTTGCGCCCATCGGAGCCACCTCCCAGGCATCAGCCCGACCATCGAAGAAGCCGTCCGAAGGACGGCAGGGGTCTGGGGAGTAACGAAGGGCGGACTCGCATGCGAGGCCGCCCTGAGTGAATCCCCAGTGAGCATTCGGGAAGCTTTTCCACTCCCCGGCGCAAAACGCAGCAGGCTGCAACGCCTTTCTTCCGAGCTCAAGCGGCGAATGACCTCGCCGCGTGACTATTCGGCCATAACCAACCCATCCGCCCGCCCATCGAAGCTACCCCCCTCTACCGAATGTCCATCGGAGAGCCGTCCGAAGGACGGCGGGGGTCTGGGGGAAGCCGCCATAGTGCAATGAGCGTTTTGGGCTGCAGTGCAGCCCGAAACGCCAGCAGCACTTGGGCGGCTTAAATAGGCGGCAGGCTCGCATGCGAGTCCGCCGCCACTGGACCCCCAGTGAGCATTCGGAAGGGCTCCATTCCCCGGCGCCGTGCGAACCAAGTTGCCGCGCCATCCCCCCGAGCGCGAAAGTTATCTACCGGGCCTCTCGTCAACATCAACGCATGCGCCAGCCCGCCTCAAAACTTACAACTTCCCCCTTCCCACCCCTTGGCGGCTTCGATGGATGCAAGGATGGTTTTGCAAGAAGCTCGTTTGGTTGCAAATCGGTTTGGGAGGGGGTTTTGCAAACATCCCAATGGCCTTTTTGCAAAAAAGGTATAATTATTGCAAAGCATGTCGTTTAGAATGTATTAAGGCGGTGATATGATGCTTCCAAAAGACAATTTTTCGACAGCGATGAACAGCAACACAATGGCAGTAATCCTGGCGGGAGGGCGCGGGAGCAGGTTGATGGACTTGACGTCCGACCTGGCCAAGCCCGGTCTGGATTTTGGCGGAAAGTACAAAGTGATCGACTTTACCTTGTCCAACTGCGTCAATTCTGGTTTCCGCAAGATAGCCATCCTGACGCAGTATAACAGCCACCGTTTGCTCCAGCACATCCAGTCCGCCTGGACCTTTCTCCCCGGCAAGATGGGCGAATTTGTCCACGTCTATCCCGCCCAGCAGAACGAGACCAGCGAAGCGTGGTACATAGGGACTGCGGACGCCGTCTATCAGAATTTGGACAACGTCCAGGCAGTGGATCCCACTATGGTGCTGGTGCTGGCCGGGGACCACATCTATCGCATGAATTACAGCTTGTTCATGCAGGATCATCTGGACGCGAAAGCAGACTTGACGATAGCGTGCCTAGAAGTCCACAAGAGCTCCGCCCACCATTTCGGGATAGCCCAAGTGGATGGGGACGGCAGGATAGTGTCATTCGTAGAGAAGCCACACGACCCGCCGACCATCCCTGGGAAGCCGGACACCTGCCTGGCCAGCATGGGCATCTACTTTTTTGGGGCCAACTTTTTGTACAAACAGCTTGCCGACGATGCCGCCGACCCTAATTCCAGCCACGACTTCGGCAAGGACATCATACCAAAGGCTGTGCGGGAATACCGCGTATTTGCCCACAGCTTCAGGAAAAGTACCATACAGGAGCCCAACAAGCCCGAGCCATACTGGAGGGATGTCGGCACGCTCGATTCGTACTGGGAGGCCAGTTTGGATCTGACCTACGTCGAACCCGCGCTGAACCTATACGACAAATTTTGGCCGATCTTTACATACAACGAGCAATTGCCCCCCGCCAAGTTTGTGCATAGCGACCCAGGCCGCCAGGGCATGGCGATAGCCAGCCTAATCGCTGGCGGCAGCATCATCTCCGGCGCCCACATCCACCAAAGCCTGATTTCCAGCAACGTCAGGGTACACAGCCATGCGTTCATCGAAGAGAGCGTCATCCTCCCCGAAGTTGACATAGGCGAGCGTTCATTCCTCAGAAAATGCATCGTCGGGCGCGGCTGCCACATACCCAAAGGGTTCGTCGCCGGCCAGAACCATGAAGACGACGAAAAGCATTTCATCAGGACGCCTAACGGCGTGACGCTGATATCGCCAAGAATGTTAGAGCGCCTATAGGATCAAGCGAGACTAGAATATGAAAGTACTTTTTGTGGCGGCAGAGCTTTTCCCATACGTAAAGGTGGGCGGGCTTGCCGATGCCATGAGTTCCCTGCCCTTGGCCCTAAGCAAAGAGGGCGTTGACGTGCGGCTGCTGCTGCCAGCCTATCCAGCGCTGAAGAAAGTCGCGCGCGTCCATGGCACTGCCGCCACTTTTGACGACCTCATGGGCGGCGGGCCAGCCACCGTCCTGCTGGCCGACATACCCGGCAGCGTGCCCGTGTATCTGTTGGACGCCCCGGCCTTCTTCGCCCGCGAAGGCGGGCCGTACGCCGACTATGGCGACAGCCACAGGCGCTTTGCGGCCCTAGCTTGGGCGGCGGCCCACATGGGCATATATGGCGACGCCGAAGGAATAAAGTTCGACATCGTTCACTCCCACGACTGGCAGACGGCGCTGGCGCCAATATTCGTGAACCTGTCATTTCAGGGCAAGAAGCCAAAGACTGTGCTGACCATACACAACCTGGCCTACCAGGGCGTGTTCCCCAGGCATTTGTTGGGCGAAATCTGGCTCCCGCGCGAAGCCTTTCACGTGAATGGCGCCGAGTTCTTCGGCCAGATCAATTTTCTCAAAGGCGGCTTGGCCTACGCCGACAAAATAGTGACAGTCAGCCGAAAATACGCAGAAGAAATAAAGACCAAGGAAGGCGGCTGGGACCTTGACGGAATATTGCGGAGCCGCTCCGCCGACCTAGAAGGGATACTCAATGGCGTGGACGAATTGGTGTGGAACCCGGCAAAGGATCCGCACCTCCGCACCCCATTTTCCGCAAAGAACCTAAAAAAACCAAAGGCCTACAACAAAAAAGTATTTCAGGAAGAAATGGGGCTGAACCAAGACCCGAATGTCCCGCTATTCGGCTTGGTGAGCAGGTTGAACGAGATCAAGGGGATAGACCTGTTGCTACCCAACATAGACTATTTGATTTCTGCGGGCGCCCAGCTGGCGATCATCGGCCAAGGCGACTACAATTTGGAATCGGCCATTGATTGGGCGTGCGCCCGGCACACGGGGTCTGTCGCCGCCTATTTTGGGTACGATGAAGGCAAGGCGCACAGGGCCATCGCCGCCTCTGACGTCTTCTTGGTGCCAAGCAGGTCCGAGCCCTGCGGGCTGACCCAGCTGTACGCGATGCGCTATGGGACTATCCCTTTAGTGCGGATGACCGGCGGCCTGGCCGACACAGTCGTTGACATCACCCCCGAAACATTGCAGAATGGCACGGCTACGGGCTTTCTGTTTTTCGACCCCACGTCTTGGAATCTGGGCGAGGCCATCACCCGTGCGCTGGAACTGTTCAAGTCCAAGCCAAAAGTATGGGAAAAAATACAACTGAAAGGGATGGCGCAGCACTTCACATGGGAGAACAGCGCTAAGCATCACGCAGCCCTCTACAACGGCCTCATGGAAAAATAGTCGCAATGATGAAATGGCTAATGGCCTTGGCTGTTCCAGTCTTTGCATTGGCCCAGCAGCCCAAGCCGCGCACTTGGACGAATACAGCCACGTTTTCGTACGTCGCCACCTCCGGCAACTCCTCTGGCCAGACGCTGAGTTTTTCGGACGACTACAGCAAGAGGTGGGACCACATGATCTTGGTTGTGAACGGCAAAATGATCAAGTCCGCCGCCGTGATAGAGAGGAGGGTGGCGATAGAGTCCCCTCCGAGCGACTTGGTGATCAAAGAGAACAACGCCATGTCGGTCACGGCCGAAAGGTATCACATGAGGGCGCGTTTCGACTATAGGCTCAAAGACAAAGACAAGTGGTATTGGTACGGCGGCACCTCATGGGAGCAGAACCTGCCCGTGGGCCTGGACAGCCGCACCGACATAACCGCAGGCGTCGGTAGGATACTGTCGGATTCCGCCGTCCAAAAATGGCGAGTGGACGCTGGCCTCGGTGCCAAGCGGGAAGTGCCCTCCTATTCCACCAAAGGGTTTCAAAAAGAAAATGGCACCTTCAATCTGACCAGCTCTTTCAGGCGAGGGATGCGCGAAAACATAAACTACGGTGCCGACTTGGCCGCCATAATCAACATAAAGAAATTTGAGGACAGGGTGTTCACCCTGAAGCAAAGCCTAAATGTTTCGATGACTAGGTACACCGCCATAAAGATTGGCTTCGACATGAACCACCGCAACCTGCCGGCCATGATTTCCATTCGGGCGTTTACCCGCACCGACCCGCCAGCCTACATGGGCAACATACCCGTCAGAGCCAAAAAATTGGACACCGAAGCCACCACCAGCCTAGTTGTCGCCTTCTAGAATACTCTTCCCCGAAACCCTCTCCCCTCAACTCCCTACTCCCTACCCCCTACCCCCTACCCCCTACTCCCTACCCCCTACCCCCTATCCCCTATAAGCCGCTCCCTCTCCATGCTCTGCAGGGCGCGAAGTTTGGCGTACAGGCCATCAGCCTGTCTCAGTTCTTCCGGCGTGCCCATTTGGATTATCCGGCCATTTTCAAGGACGATCACCCTTTCGCATAGCTCCGCCGCGAATATCCTGTGTGTGGCCAGCACCATCGTGACCCTGCCCAGGAAGGCTCCCAAGTTGTTCAGGATGCCGCTTTCCGTTTCTGCGTCAACGGCCGAAAGGCAGTCGTCCAGTAGCAGCGCCCCGGGTCTCCTCAGCAGCGCCCTCGCCAGGGCGGCGCGCTGCCGCTCGCCCCCCGAAAGCACCACCCCGCGTTCGCCCACGACTGAGTCCAGCCCTTGTGGCAGGCTGCGGATGAACCCGTCTAGGCACGCAGCGCGGGCGGCCTCCATCATTTCTTCTTCCGAAGCGCCTGGGTTCCCAATGCTCAAGTTGTCGCGCAGCGTCCCCGAAAAAAGCGTCGCCTCTTGGGGGGCCCAGCCCAGCCCCGCCCAATATTGCCTGAGTCCATCCCTCTCCAAAGTTCGCCCATCGACTTCCATGGAGCCGCGCTGGGGCTTGCGGAGGCCAGCCAATGCCTGCAAAAGGATGGTCTTTCCCGACCCTATCCCGCCGACTATCGCCAAGCTTCCCCCCGCTGGCACAGAAACAGAAATCGGCCCCAAGCCCCGCCCCGATTTGAAGCGGATTTCTATCTCCTTTGCCTCCAAGGATATCGCCTCGTGGCTGGCAGAGATCGGCGCAGGTTCTGGCAGGGCCTCATCAGGCTGTGCGAACAGTTGCAGTATCCTCAACTGCCCCGCCTTGCCCCGCTGAAAGAGGTTGGCCGCCCACCCCAGGGACATCACAGGCCACCCGAGTGCCCCCAGGTAGCCAGTGAAGGCCGTGAGGTCGCCGATCCCCAGCCGACCTGTGGACACCATCGATCCCCCGTACCATATCAGCACAATGACGCTCGCGCCGCCCATGACGGCCGCAAAAGGCCCGTACGACGAAAAAAAGGCAGTCTGCAACACATTCAGCCTTGCCTGTTCGATGCTCAGCCTCGAAAATTCGTCAACGCGGATGTCCTCCAGGCCAAACGCCTGTATCACCTTTTCGCCCGATATGGCCTCATGGCTGAAAGTGTTCAGCCTCGAATTTGCCAGTTGCAGTTTCTGCTGCGTAATGTGTCCCCACTTGCCAAGAAAGTAAAAAAACAGCGGCAGCAGCGCAAAGGGCAATAGCGTTGCCAGCGTCACGCTTGGCTCTGTTTTCAGCATCAAGGTCAGCGTCATTGGCAGAATGCACGCAGTCTGCAAAAAGCTCATCAGCCCAGGCCCCGTCGCCATCCTCACCGTGGACACATCGTCGCCGACGCGGCTCATCAAGTCGCCCGTTGTCTGGCGCTCATAAAAAGAGAAGGGCCTGGACAGCAGAAAGTCGTACAGCTCTTCGCGCTGCCTCCTTTCGATCTGCCGGCTGAGTCCGATCAAAATGTTACGCATGAAGTAGCGGCCTATCCCAGCCGCCGCAGTGACAGCCAGCATGCACTTGAGGCAGTGGCGGGACAGCGGATAGTTGCCCACTTCGATGGCCTTTACCGCATCCCCCGCCCAATATGGCACCCACGCAGCGGCCACCCCGCATAGCACCGTAGCCGCCAGCCCCAGCAGCAGCATCTTTTTGTGGGGATAAAAGAGCTTCAGCCACCAAGGCTCCAAGCTTTTGAGGCACTTGCAACTCCCCCCAACCATTGCCTATAACCTCAATTGTCAATTGTCAATGTGCTTGCGCCCTTCAGGCATTCCCACTGCACATCGAAGTGTTCGATGGCCGCCTGCCTCTCCATTTTTTCTTGCTCGGCTATGCTCGTGTACGGCAGCAGAAAAACTACCCTGCGCGCCCCCCGCCTAATCAGCGCCCTCGTGCAAGTCAGGCATGGCTCGTGCGTAACGTACGCAGTCCCAATGGGCCCATCGCAAAAGCCAAGCGCGTTTTCTTCCGCGTGGCTTGTGTGGAGGCACCTCTGGTTCGGGCTGCACGTGCTTGGCTCGCAGTGCGGCATCCCAGGCAGCGCCCCATTGTATCCGCCCGACGCAATCCCCCCGTCCGGGCGCAGCAGGATGCAGCCGACTTTCAGCCTACAGCATGTCCCCAGTCGGCTCAGTTCAAAGGCCATCCGCAAAAACACCTCATCTTTTAGCTGCGGGCGGCTGAGCGCGCCATTATCCATTCGCCGCTCCCGCAGGCTTTGCGGGCATTATCTCGAAGCCGATGCTCTCTTCCCTGTAGTCTGGCCTCTCCACCCAAAGTACGTGCGCCCCAAGGAATCTGGCCAGTTGTATCAGCCCATCCCTGGTCATGTCTCCAATGGCCGCCCTCAGGTTCGGGTGCAGGGTTATCCTTATGGACGCGCCGCGCAGCTTGTCCCCAAGTCGCGCCATTTCCCTATAGGCTTTGAGGATTATCGTTTCAGGGCTGAGACGGCGGCCCGACCCCTCGCAGCGTGGGCAAGAGACAGTCAGCTGGCGCTCCAGGCTGGGCCCGGTTCGCTTGCGCGTCATCTCCACTAAGCCAAATTCGCTGATGTCCAGCGCCCTCGCATGATTCCTGTCGCGCATTAGCTCTTCGTGGAGGCTTTTCATCACCTTGACTCTGTGGGCGCGGTCTATCATGTCTATGAAATCAATCACCACAATGCCGCCCAAGTTCCGCAGTCGCAGTTGGCGGATGATTTCGGGGATGGCTGCCATGTTGGTCAAAAAGACGGTTTCCTCTAAGTCCTTGCTTCCAATGTATTTGCCAGTGTTGATGTCCACGCTCACCAGCGCCTCGGTCTGGTTGATGACTATGGAGCCGCCCTGTTTCAAAGAGTACTTGGGCTGCAGCGCCATCTCAAGTTCGCGCTCAATTTCAAACGCCTCAAAGATCGGAATGT
>Ga0268262_10002758_pt1 | contig 19891 bp, 21 predicted proteins | sample TergutNc150P3_FD_190354 | JGI IMG/M metagenome (GOLD analysis project Ga0268262, IMG submission 190354) | Nasutitermes corniger P3 segment gut microbial community from laboratory colony in Florida, USA - Nc150 P3 (SPAdes) (version 2) | ecosystem: Host-associated > Arthropoda: Insects >... | reverse complement strand
ATACCGAAGATATAGGTTTATTGAAAATGGATATTTTGGGGCTTAGAAATTTGTCCATAATTCAAGAAGCGGTGAATACCATTGAAGAGACAAAAAAACAAAAATTGGATATAAGCCAAATTCCATTAAACGATGCAAAAACATTTGATCTGTTCGGGCAGGGAAATACGGTTGGAGTGTTTCAGTTTGAATCTTTTGGAATGAGAAGATATTTGCAGGAATTGAAACCGAGCTGCCTTGAAGACTTAATCGCTATGAATGCTCTTTACCGCCCAGGCCCAATGGAGAACATTCCGAGATATATAAAAGGGAAAAATGACCCTTCAACGATAAATTGCTATCACGAAAGTTTAAAACCTATTTTAATGGAAACTTATGGGGTTATTGTTTTTCAAGAACAGGTTATGCAAATAGCTCAGGTGTTATCGGGATTTTCGCTGGGCAAGGCAGATATTCTCCGCAGAGCGATGGGAAAAAAGAACGAAAAGGAAATGGCAAAAATGCAGCCTGAATTTTTTGAGAACGGAAAAGAGAGAAATTATCCCGAACCTCTGCTGCAAAAAATTTGGAACGACTTAAAACCTTTTTGCGGCTACGCATTCAACAAAAGCCATTCCGCAACCTATGCTTATGTCGCCTACCAAACCGCATATCTCAAAGCCAATTTCCCGCAGGAATATATGGCAGCAGTTATGAGCGTTGAAAAATTCGATAACCTTATAAATACCGTTGAAGAGTGCAAGAGAATGGGAATAGAAATTTTGCCGCCAGATGTGAATAAATCCAGAGAGGCGTTCAGTGTGGAAGGACGTTCTATTAGATGGGGTTTATCGCAAATAAAGGGATGCGGAGAAGTTGTGGCACGTGACATTGAGCAAGACAGAAAAAAGAACGGCGAATACAAAAGTCTTTTTGAATTTGTCCGTAGGCTTCATCTGTGCGAAAATGTGACCATAAATAAAATTGCCTTGGAAAGCCTCTCAAAAGCTGGAGCATTGGATTCCTTGCCCGGAACACGCGCTCAAAAATTTGCATCCGTTGAACTCGCTTTGACAGATGCTTCTTCTTGGAAGGTTAAAAAATTGTCTTCTCAAATGGCTTTGTTTGGCGATGATACCAAAGAGGAACCAAATTTGGAAGAATCTGTGGAGTGGTCTTTTTTGGATAGCCTTATGAAGGAGCAAAAAACACTTGGAGCACAGATAAGCGCCCACCCCTTAGACGAATACTATGCAGAAATCAGGGGTTTTGCAGACATTGACCTCTCTGACAAGGCAAAAATGCATGACCGAATGGATTCCTTTGTTAAAATTGCCGCACTTGTGAGCAACGTGAGCGAGAAACCGACCAAAAATAACGACACAATAGCCATTTTAACTCTGCAAGACAAGCACGATAAATTGGAAGCCTTTTGCGGGGCAAAAAAATGGGAGAGCATAAAAGGAAAAAGCGTTGAAAGTTCCCTTGTTATCGCCTCTGGCAAACTTATAATATCTTCTTTTAACAACAAACCCCAACTGATGGTGAATTCCATTGAATTTTTAGAAGACAAAATAAAGCAGGCGAAAATTTTTTACATTGAATTGCACTCCGATTTTCTAGACCAAACTCAAAATTCCAAAATAAAGGAGTTCTTCAAAGAAAACAACAAGGAAAAAGGAGCCTCCATCTGTTTTTATGTGTCTGGAAATAATGGCTGCCAATATAAAATGGAAACAAATAAATACAAAATTTCTCCGACACGAGAAAATCTGAAAAAGTTGAATTCAATTTTTGGGAAAAAAGCGGTGTGGGTGGGGGCTTAGTTGTATGCGCATAATTTTTATGGGAACACCGGAGTTTGCCTCTGAATTTTTGAAACACCTTGCAAAAGGCGAACACGAGGTAATTGCAGTTGCAACCCAGCCGGATAAACAATCAGGGCGCGGAATGGAACTACACTCCCCTCCTGTGAAAATTGCCGCTTTGGAAACTGGTATTCCTATTTTGCAACCCACCTCGGTAAAAAATCCCGAATTTGTGGAGGAGTTGAGAAAATTAAATGCGGATATTTTTGTGGTTGTTGCATTTTCAATTTTGCCAAAAGAAGTTTTAGCCGCTTCAAAACTCGGAGCCGTAAATATTCACGGCAGTTTGCTCCCAAAATACAGAGGTGCCGCACCTGTGCAATGGGCAATAGCAAATTGCGAAGAAACAACGGGCTTAACCATATTTTTGCTAGACGAAAAAATGGACCACGGACCTATTTTGGAACAAAGGGAAATAAAAATAGAACAAGACGACACAACGGAAAACTTGTTAAAAAAAATGGTAGCTCCGGGTTGTGAGGCATTGGACTGTGCACTCGCAAAACTCCAAAGCGGGAACTTTACACCCATTGAACAAAATCACGAGCAAGCAAGCCCAGCACCAAAACTGAAAAAAGAAGACGGATTAATAGACTGGAACAAAAGCGCGCTACAAATTCACAAAAGGCTGTGCGCCTTTACCCCTTGGCCCGGTGCATACACATATTTAAATGGGCAAAAAATTTTCATAAGGAAAACAACCATTGACAATTCTCACTCCTTGAAACCATGTGAAATTTCCATTCAAAAGAATACGGTTTTCGCTGGCACTGGAAGCGGAAATCTCGCTATTTTGGAAGTCCAAGCAGAGGGCAAAAAAAGAATGCCCGCTGCGGATTATTTCAGGGGAATCTCAGGCAAACTAGCAAATCCTTGTTTCAACTAGTGCTAAAAGCATATATTGCTTTTCTTTGGCTCGGCGGGTACCCCCGACTAGAGGATTGACAGGATTTTCAATCTATCTTCTTTTTTTGTTTTTGTATGTTATCTGTTATGGAAACACTCATTTTAGAAACCGACACATTGCAAAAAGTAATCGCAAGTAGAATTCGTACTCGCAGAGTGAAGATGATAGACTTTGAAAGCGGAATAACTTTATTGCCACTAGACAACAAAAATGCCGCCACGTTTAGCGATGATATGCAGAAAGAAAAAATGCTCGAAGAAGAACGAGAAAATCGTTTCCACGCTCCTAAACTATCAAACTTCGAAGTTGATGATATTAAGAAACAAATCGCTGGCACTCCATTCGAAGATTTATTCGGCGTGTTTGCAAGTGAGGATTGAAAATGAAAAGCTATGTAATAGATGCTTGTGCATTGATTGCGTATTTTCACAACGAACAAGGGGCTTTGAATGTTGCCGAAATTTTTAGGCAAATAGCGGATGAAAAAGCTATTGTTTTTATGCACAAAGTAAATTTGCTTGAGGTATATTATGATACAATTAAGCGGAAAAATGAACACTTTGCTAAAACTATCTTTGACAAAATTTGTCAAAAGCCTATAAAAATAATATCTGATATATCTAATTCTTTGCTTTTTGAGGCAGGACGATTGAAAGCGAGCTATAAAATTTCCATTGCCGATTCTATTGCATTGGCTACCGCATTCATTTATGAATCTGAACTTGTTACCTGTGACCATCACGAATTGGATGAGATAGAAAGCAAAGAGAATATTAAATTTCTTTGGATAAGATAAAAGAAACGTTGTCTGAACCTCGATGACCTCGATTATTCTAAAACCATATATGCACCCCAATGCCGCCGAGTAGCAATGCTCCGCCTATTGCGTAGAATATGTTGCGGGTTGTTTCTGTTTTTTGCACTTTGTCGTATTCGGTTTTAAATGCGTTTTGATTTTTTGCGTATTCTTCTTTGTCTTGTGGTATGGCTTCTTGCAATTTTTTGCTTTCGCTGTAATAATTTGCTGATTTTGCGTTGTTGTAAATACCAAGCCCTAGCGCGCCCGCTCCGAGAATGTCCAAGCCGAGGGCTATCCAAAAGGAGGTTTGGGTTTTCTTTGGCTCGGTGGGTATGTTTGTGGGTATTGATTCATTTTTCTGTGGTATTTTTTTGAATAGGTTTGGCGAATTTTCGCGGATTGCGTCTAGGAGCCCTTTTAGGTCTGGGGTTTCTTTTACAAAGTAGTTGAGCAATTTGCCATCTGATGTTTCGTAGAGTTCTATTGTGAGCGTGAATAGGTTGCCAAGTTTGCCTATGAAGCCTTGTGTTACGTAGTCGCTTTTTATGGCTCTTCCTATGTTTATGGCGGTGCTGAGGTTTTCGGATGTTTGGGGAACACGGGAGATTATTTCTTCCCTTGTCAATACGGTATGTTTTTTTGTCAAAAGCGTTGTTGCTTGCCGTCTCAGTTCGTCTGTGAGGAATTTGGTTTCTTCTACGGTTAAATCCATTTCTTCATCGGAGGATAGTGTTATTTCCAAAATTGCTATGGTGGCGGCATTTGCCGTTGCTAGGAGAAGCATTGTTGTAATCAAAGTGTGTTTTAGGTTTCTAAACATATTTTATTTCTCTTAATTTTTGATGCAACGGACACTATAAAAGTTTTCTTTGCGGTAGTTGTTTCGGAAAGTATTATCGCTGTTGTAATCTATTCTCCGGCGGTAGGCTTGGGTCGATATGTACTCCTCTGAAGTCCACCAAGTAGCTTCCTTTCCGATATTGCCGAATGTATTACCATTAGCATAACCAGCCGGCAGAGCGGTAAAGCCATAAGTATCCGTGCCGCTGCCATTACTCTCCCAGCCGCTAGTAGCTTTCAAATGCTTGCCAGCGTTGGCACACTCGCCTGTGAAAGAGCAGCTAGAATTGATGTATACCATTAAAGTACCCCAATCAACATCATTAGGGAGATGCCAGTTAGTGGGGCATACACTCATTGCCATTGTCCAATTGTATAGCCTGCCGTAAGTTGTGCAACTAGCTTCGCTGTTGCTGTAACATTTGCTGTCAGTTACGTTTTGATTCAAATTCTGTGCCATCCAAGTTTGGGTACCTATTTCAATCGTCTTATAAGTTTTCCCTCCGTAAGTCAAAGAACCATATTGTTTCAAAGTGCCTTTGGAGCAATAATACGTTGCGTTGTTATTGCTTGGCGTACAAGCTGAACCTACAGGAGAACTAGAACTAGAACTAGAAACACGTGAGGAAGAAAGCGCAGTTACGCTACTCGAAGAAAGTGCAGTTACGCTGCTTGATGATTCTGGGAAAAAATAATCAATGCTTGGGTATTCCAAAGTCGGATTATCCGCACAGGATAAAAAGATGGCTATGGCAAAGCCCAAAATTGCCAATACGATTGCAAATTTGTTTTTCATATTAGCAGTAATATAATAAATTCTGGGGCAATAAAGTGTTGAAAACAAAGCTAACATTTAATTAATCAGCATTTACTACAAAACCTCTCCACCAAGGCGATGTCTGTGGGTTTTCATCTATAGACAAAGTTTGACCAACGCGAGGAGTTAGCAGATTAACGCCTTTCTCTTGTGCTGCTTTGCTCGCTCTTTCAATGGGTTCCCACCAATCGTGAATGGATAAATTAAAACTGCCCCAATGCACAGGGAGCATATATTTGCCATTCAATTCCGTAAAGGCTTTTACCCCATCTTCTGGCATTATATGGCTATCTGGCCAGTGAATGCTGTATTGACCGTTTTCCATAAGCACCAAATCAAAAGGTCCATAGTGGTAGCCAATTTGCCTAAAATGAAAACCGTAAGAAGTATCACCGCTGTAAAACACTCGGTGCTTGGAACCTATGAAAACCCAAGAAGCCCATAAAGTCTTATTCCAATCGGTTAAGCTCCTACCCGAAAAATGACGTGCCGGAGTACAAGTGAATTTCAGCATTTGCCCAGACGTTCCTTTTACAGAAGCCTCTTGCCACCAACTATACTCACGAACCTGCGCAGAATCTATACCCCACTCCTGTAAAATATTTGCAACTCCAATAGGAACCAAAAAGAATCCAACATTAGGAGCAAGGTCTGTAATGGTTTGCCTCTCTAAATGGTCGCGGTGGTTGTGAGAAATAAAAACCGCATCTATAAAAGGCAATTCTTCCAATTCAACAGGAATTTCTTTTTGAAAACGTTTTACGCCGAGCAAGGGAACGGGAGAAATATTGTTGCTAAAAACAGGGTCTATCAACACACGCACCCCATCTATTTGCATTAAAAGCGAAGAGTGCCCAAGCCAAGTCACATACAAGCCCGTTTGCTCTTCTGGATAAGCCTTTTTAATATCCACAGCATCCGCAGGCAAAGGCTTTGATGGTCTGGTTATTCCCTTTTCGCCTAAATGAATTTTAATTCCTTTCCAAGGGTTCATTTTTACAGGTTTGGAAGGAAATGGATTAGCATATTTTCCATTCTCAAAAATCGGCTCCACTCGCCCCGTATCGGAAGTTTGGCTTTCTGGCAGCATAATGTGTTCCTTAGAAGGTTGAAACGAACACGAAATTAGCAATAGTAAACATAAGCATTTAAATATATTTCTCAAAAGGCTGAATTTCATCGTTTTAAATATAGCAATTTTCTAGTTTCTAACCAATAACCAAACCAAAGGAGTCAAAATGCAAGGAAATAAACATCATCAACTGCAAATAGAAAAACTAAAAGAACTCGTAACGTGTCTTCACAACTTTGAAGCAGAAGTGCAAAGCGCAGTAAAAACCTACCAAGCTAGGTTAACTGACTTGATAGATCAAGGTTTGCCATTAGCGGTTTGGCAAAAATTCTTAAAAGATTATTACCCACAATCAGAAAAACTAATAGACAAAAACACAGCTGTTATAAATGAACTGGCAATTCCTTATGCAGCCTACAACATAAAAATCTTGGAACAGTTGGTTAAAAAATGAAATATTCAATAATTTTCTATCTTCTTTATATGCCCAAACTTTTTACCATGCTTTTTTTGCTATCCTTGCCAGCAATGGCAGCACAGGCAGATTCTCTGCTTCAATGTTCTGCAAAGTATTTTGGCAAAAATGCGGAACTCAAATTCAATTTTCAAATGCTAACAAGGGTGGCAACCACAGGAGAAGAAATCCAAAAAAGCGGAATGCTCATAACATCTGGTGAAAATAAGTTCGCACTGACAATGTCAGATTTACAGGTGATGAGCGATGGAGTGAACTTGTGGCAATATAACCCTTTGCAAAAACAAGTGCTGATAAAGCTGATATCAGATTTGGAAAATAAACTCCAGCCAAGCGAAATTCTTTTTCGCTATTTGAACACAAAAGCCATCAGCGCAAAAAATGAATTGTGGAAAAACAAAAATGTCCATGCCTTGAGCCTAAACCCAAGCAAATACAAAGACCAATTCAAAGCGATGGAAGTGTGGCTTTTGCCAACAGATTGTTCGCCTGTTCGTTTGCACACAATAGACAATTTTGGAAATGACACTTGGTATTCAATTGAAAACTTGACCAAGGGAAAATTTTCGGATAAAGAATTCAAATTCAAAGCGCCAGCCGGTGTTGACGAAATTGATATGAGGTAGAGATAAATTTATGTCTAATAGGAAAACTTTAGTGGCAGAAAATTTGGCTCGCTATGATGACCAAGCCAAGAAGGCACAGATATGTCTTGATATGGTTCAGCGTGGTGGCTGCAATCTTGAATTTGTGCCAGATGAATTCAAAACCTACGAACTCTGCCTTGCAGCAGTAAAGAAAGATTGCTATGCGATTGAATATGTGCCAGAAAATCACAAGACAAAGGAAATCTGCCTTGAAGCAGTTGAACGGCGTAGCGATACGCTCAAATACGTACCAGAAGAACTCAAGACTGATGAACTATGCGATATAGCGACTAGTAAGAATGACCGTGCGTTTACATGGACACCAGTAGAATATTTGTTTAAAAAAATTGAGCAACACGGTTCTCTGCATCTGCTTAAAGATATGCCAATACTCATGACTTACGAATTATGCCTTAAAGCGGTTAAAAAAAGTGACGATGCGCTTCAATATGTGCCAAAAGAATACAAGACTGTGGAACTTTGCTTTGAAGCTGGCAAGCATAGTAATTTCGCCAACGTATCTGAATATGTGCCAGATGACCTAGTAGAGTTGTTTGGAAGAACTAAACTGCAAGTTGATGATACTCCTGAAGGTTTTTTCTCCAGAGCGATTAAGAACGGTAGCCATATACTTAAATTTGTGCCAAAAGAACTCAAGACTCACGAACTATGCTTTGAAGCGATAATGTCTGATGAAAAGGGTCACGGTTGTGGCTGGACACTTGAATATGTGCCTGAAAATTTAAAGCCAGCGATTTGCCTTGACGTGGTTAAGAAAAATGGCGGTGCGCTTAATTATGTTCCAGAAGAATTCAGAACTTACGAACTATGCCTTGAAGCGGTAGCAGCAGAAGCTTATGACAGCGATTATGCACTTAATTATGTGCCAAAGAAACACAGAACTGAGGAACTCTGCCTCATCGCTGTTAAGAAGGCTGGCTGGGCACTTGAATTTGTTCCCGAAGAACTCAAAACTTACGAACTATGCCTTGAAGCAGTTAAGAATGCTGGCTATGCTCTTAAATACGTGCCAGAAAAACACAAAACAAAGGAATCTTGCCTTGCCGCGATTAATAATTATGGCCGTGCGTTTGAATTTGTTCCAGAAAACCTAAAAGAAGAAGTAGCAGCTGAAGGGCAATGATATATGCCAGAATTTCTTAATAACGTACAATGGTTAAAAGAAAACGATTACCCAGGGCGCGGAATTGTTATGGGGCTTGGTGCTGGTGGCGAGCGCGTTCAAATTTATTGGATCATGGGCAGGAGCGAAAATAGCAAGAATAGAATTTTTGTTCAAAACAAAGATGGCTCTGTTAGCACAAAGGCTTTTGACGAAAAAAAATTAACCGACCCAAGCCTCATAATCTACAACCCATTCAAAGCAGTAAAGGAAGCACATATAATAAGCAATGGAGACCAAACAGATACCATAGCCGAATTTTTAAACGCTGGCAAAACTTTTGAAGATGCCCTCAAAACAAGAACCTACGAACCAGATGCCCCAAATTACACCCCAAGAATTTCGGGAATTTTTTACCCAAACGGCTCTTATGCCCTTTCAATTATCAAAGCGAGCGACAAGCAAAACCCAAAACGGGAATCCATTGTTATTGAAAAAGAGACTTGCACCCCGAACACTGGCGAAATGCTAACCACTTATGAATGCGATGGCGACCCTCTGCAATCGTTTACTGGGCTTCCACGCCCCATGCCTATAAAAAACACAGCACAGGAAAATTTGGATTTTTACTGGGATATGCTAAATCCCAAATACAGAGTTTCTATTTTAGTTAACTGGCAAAATTCAATTTTAATTAGGAATGCAAACGTATGAATATGCAAGAGGCAGTTGAATATTTAAGTGAAATCGCTAAAAAAAGTGGTGCGGAGCAATTTGATATTTTTGCTGGCAAAAGCGACAGCAAAAGCATATCTGTTTTCAACAAAGCCTTGCAAAACACGGAAATTTCAAACTCATGCGGAATTGGCATTCGCATTTTCAAAGACCAAAAACCAGGCTACGCTTCAACAGAAAAATTTTCAAAAGAATCTTTGGAACAAACACTTGCAGATTCCCTTTCAAACAGCAAATTCACCGAAGTTTTGAACGTGGAATTGCCCTCCATTGCAATAGAAAAAGAAGCACTCCCAACTTACAACCAAGAACTTGAAAACGTGGATATAAATCACTTGCTTAACACTTGTTTAAAAATAGAAGAGAGAATTTTAGCAGAAAAAGAAATAAAGAACGTTCCCGATTTGGGCGCAGAAATTTCCTCTTCAACAACAATTTTTGCAAACAGCAATGGAGTTCATTTCACAGACAAGAGAAATGCATTTGGAGTTGGGGCAGGGGCTGTTGCAGAGCGAAACGGTGTTGTGAAAATGGGCTGGTACAGCAAAGGCGGCAGGGATTTTGGCACAGTGTCTGTGGAACAAATTGCAGATAAAGTTATAGCCAGAGCAAAAGAGCTTTTATCCCCGCGTCACATCAAAAGCGGCGAAATGCCCGTAGTTCTCACAAAGAGAATAAGCTCTAATATTTTGTCAATGTATTTGCCTTCATTTTTTGCAGAAAATGCACAAAAGGGTTTGTCTAGGCTTGCAAATCGTTTGGGAGAAAAAATAGCGAACAAAAAATTCACTCTCTCAAGCGAACCACTGATGCCAGATTTGCCGGGTTCAACACTTATGGACGGAGAGGGAATTCCAACTGCCCCGCTTGGCATTGTTGAAAACGGAGAGTTCAAAAGTTTTTTATACAATATGGAATCTGCTTCAAAAGAAAATCGCAAAAGCACGGGGCATGGGTCAAGGAGTTTTGCTGGCAAAGCTGGAACGAGTTTTATGAATGCCGTTGTTGAGCTTGGCAAAACAACCGAAAGAGAAATGCTCGCGATGTTTCCGCACTGTTTGCTGGTAACTCATTTGGAAGGAGGCTCTGGTTGCGATCCGGTTAGCGGTCAAATAAGCATTGGCGTTCAGGGTTTTTGGTGCGTAAATGGGCTTCCGCTGCACGCCACAGATAATGTTACAATTTCGTCCAATTTTTTTGACTTGCTAGAAAACATAGTTGAAATAGGTCACGACTACAACGATTACTTTTCCAACATAAAAGTGCCTACCCTTGCGATAAGCGAGATGTCGGTGTCGGCTTAATAATTTTATACATTCTGCGTATGAAAAAATAAACTATCCTTGCGCCAGGCGATAATGCAAGCATGTCAATACTTGCTTATCAATTACAGAAACCGTCAAAATATGTCGCAACGCGACTTTGCGAGAAAATGCAAAGTCAGCAGGCAGTATATTTCGCTCATTGAGAGCGGGAGAAGAATGCCTATGCTGGATTTTGTGCTCAATATCGCAGACGGTTTTGATATGAGCCACAAGGATTTTATGATGGTGCTAATAGACAAAATTTCTTATTACAAGAATTTTTAGCCTATTACCGCTACAATAAAATCGCCGGCTGCGAGGCTGCTTGAGCCGGCTCTTTAGTTTATTTTAAATTTTATATTTTATTTACATGGAAACAGTAAAATTAAACATAAACGGAATGACTTGCACAAACTGCAGCAGCAGGATTGAAAAAAAACTCCGCAACACATCTGGGGTACAAAAAGCAGAAGTTAGCTATGATTCTGGAAGGGCTGTGGTAACCTATGATGCAAAAGTTGTTTCGCTTGCAGAATTAATTGCAGCAGTGGATAAACTAGGTTACAAAGCCTCAGCTAAAAATTTGAAGCAAGATACAATTCGCATTGCTGGATTCTTGATTATAGTCTGTGCTCTATATATTGTGTTGCAGCATTTTGGAATTCTCAATATGCTGGTTCCAAGCCAACTGGCAAAATCTGAAATGGCTTACGGAATGTTGTTCCTCATAGGCTTAATGACTTCGGTGCATTGTTTGGCTATGTGCGGTGGCATCAATCTTTCGCAATGCGTGTCGCGTGGGCTTCATTCTCCTTTTTTATATAGTCTTGGCAGAGTTATTTCTTATACAGCGGTTGGTTTTGTGGTTGGCGCGCTTGGTTCTGTAATTGATTTTTCTGTGGCAGCGCAGGGAGCATTAAAATTGGTCGCTGGCTTAATTATGATAGTCATGGGCATAAATTTGCTTGGTGTGTTTCCCTTAATGCGCAAACTAACTCCAAAGCTTCCGCAAGCCATTGCAAAAAGGGTTAATGCAGGAAAATTCAAAAGCAAAAGCCCTCTTATGGTGGGTTTTCTAAACGGTTTTATGCCCTGCGGGCCTCTGCAAGCCATGCAAATTTACGCCCTCAGCACAGGAAGCCCGCTCACCGGAGCATTATCTATGTTACTATTTAGTTTGGGCACTGTGCCACTCACCTTTAGTTTTGGAGCTTTTTCTTCTATGCTAGGTCAAAAATTCACTCGCAAAGCAACATTGGCAGGTGCAACTCTTGTGGTTGTGCTTGGAATGTCTATGTTCACAGATGGTTGGAGTTTAACGGGTTTTGAAACTGAATACAAAGAAATTTCAAAAGAAGAAAAAGAGGGGAAAGGAGAAAAAAAAGATGTGCAAATAATAAATAGCACTCTTACTCCTTATCAATATCCCAGCATTACCGTTAAAGCAGGCGTTCCGGTGAAATGGTTAATTGAAGCACCGCTTGGGAGCATAAATGGTTGCAATAATCGCATATTAATTCGCGAATATGGAATTGAGCACGCCTTTAAATACGGCGAAAATGTAATTGAATTCACGCCTGCCAAGCCCGGGAAATTTCTATATACCTGCTGGATGGGCATGATGCGCGCTACAATAACTGTGGTAGATGATTAATGAATAGCATATCCATTCCCATCGGCGGCATGACCTGCGCAGCTTGTGCCAAGCGAATTGAAAAAGTCATTCTAAAATTGGAAGGAGTGGAAACTGCATCGGTTAATTTTGCCACTGAAAAAGCTGTGGTCTCTTACAATTCGCAAAAAGTTAAATTGCCAATCATAAGAAAAACAATAGAAAAAATAGGCTACAAGGTATTGGAAAACAAAAACATTGCCGAAGAAGACAAAATACGAAAACAGAGCGAAATCAAAACACTCAGGGTGAAACTCATAATATCCGCTGCGTTTTCCCTGCCGCTACTATATATAGCTATGGTACCTATGGATTTAGGGCTCCCCCTCCCCGCTTTGGGTTTGCCATTTCCAGCGCAAATCAATCCAATGAATTTCCCTTTGATTTACGCACTGCTCGAACTATTTTTGGTTATACCCATTGTTGGAATGGGATACAAATTTTACACAGTTGGTTTCAAAGCATTGGTGCAGCGAAGCCCAAACATGGATTCGCTAATTGCCATCGGAACAAGTGCAGCGGTTTTATTTAGCCTTTACAACACTTGGCTAATTGCAAGAGGTCAGTTCATAGCTGTGGAATCGCTCTACTACGAAACTGCGGGCATTATAATCACATTGATTTTACTCGGCAAATCTTTGGAAGCTGTGTCTAAAGGAAAAACCGGAGAGGCTATTAAAAAATTGATGAGGCTTGCACCCAAAACGGCTATGGTAATGCAAAACGGCGAAGAAAAAGAAATACCCATAGAAGAAGTGAAACCCGGCGATATTATTTTAGTGAAACCGGGCACAAAAATCCCAGTAGACGGCAAAGTGATAGAGGGTCGCAGCGATATAGACGAATCCATGCTCACAGGCGAGAGCATGCCTGCCCACAAAAACATCGGCGATTTGGTTTATGCAGCAACAATAAATACCACAGGGATGCTGCGTTTTAAAGCAGAAAAAGTTGGAGCAGACACAGCACTAGCACATATTATAAAATTAGTAGAAGATGCTCAAAGCGACAAAGCACCCATAGCGAAAATGGCAGACACCGTTTCTGGTTATTTTGTTCCCATAGTGTGCATAGTAGCTTTGGTCGCAGCAGTTGCGTGGTTTTTTGGAACGGGCGGTAACATTGAATTTGCGCTCAGAATTTTTATATCCGTATTGGTTATAGCCTGCCCCTGCGCTTTGGGGCTTGCCACGCCCACAGCCATAATGGTTGGAACAGGCAAGGGTGCAGAAAAAGGCATTTTGATAAAAGGCGGCGAAGTGCTGGAAATGGCACACAAAATCAATGCGATAATTTTAGACAAAACTGGTACAATCACCGAAGGCAAACCAGAAGTAGTAGCGGTAGAAGGCGATGTACTTCAACTAGCAGCATCACTTGAAAGATATTCCGAACACCCTATTGCAAAAGCTATTTGTGATTATTACAAAGGCGAGTATTTAGAAGTGAGCGATTTTAAGAGCATAGTAGGGCAAGGCGTTGAGGGCATAATTGGCGGCAAAAAAATTGAGATTGCTCGTGGCATTAAAGTTTTGGCAGATGGAGAATACATCGGGCGGTTATTTGTTTCTGATAAACCAAAGCAAGGCAGCCTTGAAGCTGTTGAAAAATTGAAAGGCATGGGCATTGAGGTGATGATGCTCACAGGCGACAATAAAGAAACCGCCGAAAACATTGCAAAGCAGGTGAATATAGACAAAGTTCTTGCCGAAGTATTGCCGCAAGACAAAGCAAGCGAGGTGAAAAAATTGCAGGAGAAGGGCTACAAGGTAGCAATGGTAGGAGACGGCATAAACGATGCGCCCGCTTTAGCCCAAGCCGATGTTGGAATTGCAATAGGTTCTGGCACCGATGTAGCTATGGAATCCGCAGATATTGTGCTTATGAAAAGCAATTTGACAGATGTTCCTGTAGCAATAAATTTGAGCAAGCAAACCATTCGCAATATAAAGCAAAATCTATTTTGGGCTTTTGGCTACAACGTAATTGGCATTCCAATAGCAGCAGGAGTTTTGCATTTATTCGGTGGTCCCTTGCTGAACCCGATTTTTGCAGCCGCCGCTATGAGTTTGAGTTCTGTTTCTGTTTTGACCAACGCTTTGCGGCTTAGGAAGTTTGAATCTAAGTGAAGCTACCACTCTCTGAACACAATAAAAGCACCAAGGCACATAAGCACAAATCCAACCACATAATTCCACTTTATGCCTGCGCCCAAATAGAAAACCGAAAAGACCAAAAACACAGAAAGAGAAATTACCTCTTGAATGGTTTTAAGCTCCGCAGGCTTATAAAAATAAGAGCCTATCCTATTTGCTGGCACTTGCAAGCAATATTCAAAAAACGCAATGCCCCAACTCACCAAAACCACAAGAGGCAGAGCTACAGTTTTATACTTTAGGTGCCCGTACCACGCGAAGGTCATAAATACGTTGCTGAAAACGAGGAGGATTATCGGAGAAAAGGGATTGTTAAGCATATATGAATTATAGAAAATGCGATTTACTATATTCCTAATATACCCTTAGCGGAGGAAAGAATATGGGATTTATAGGCGTACAAGAACTGCTGGTGATACTGCTCATTGTGCTGGTGTTGTTTGGGGCAAAGAAAATTCCCGAATTGGCTAGGGGCTTAGGCATTGGGCTTAAGGAATTCAGAAAAGCTACCAAAGAAATAGATGGCGATAACTCCAAAGAGAGTTCTTCCGTAAGTGACGGAAACAACAGCAAATAGCGATGATGGCGGCAGCAAAGAAATGCCGCTTATAGCCCATATTGCTGAATTGCGACTAGTACTGATTCGCTCCGGTTGCGCTCTTATCATTTGTGCCATTCCCTGCGGGTATTATTGGAAACAAATTTTCGATTTAGTTGTATCCCGTACATTGGAACTATGCAAGCCTCTATCGGTGCGCATAATTTACACCGCTCCAGCGGAATCGGTGATGTTAAGCATAAAAATTGCCATTATATGCGGGCTGATGCTCGCCTCCCCTATCATATTCCAACAGGCTTGGAGCTTTGTATCGCCAGCTCTGTACAAAAAAGAAAAACTTCTGTTGCTTCCAACCGCCTTCGCTTCTACATTTTGTTTTTTATCCGGCATAGCGTTCAGCTATTACACCCTGCCTTTTGTGCTAAAATTTTTAACCGAATTTGCAACCGGAACGCTTGAGCCTTTTTTCAGAGTTGATGAATATTTTGGTTTCTTGATAAAAATATCATTTTCATTTGGATTAGCATTTCAACTGCCTGTACTCGCTTTTGTATTTTCAAAAATAGGATTGATTGACCACAAATTTTTGCTGCGCAATTTTCGCTATGCAATAGTGCTGATATTTATCGTAGCCGCAGTCCTCACCCCGCCAGATGTTTTTTCCCAAGTGCTGCTCGCCTGCCCCTTGCTATTGCTCTATACCCTTAGCATACTCATCTCTTTTTTCGCGAGGAAAAAACAATGACAAGCGGAATAGGTCTTTCTGAAATTCTTTTGATTTTGGCTATAATAGTTATCTTCGTTGATTCAAAGCACATACCAGGTCTTATACGTCAAAGCGTTAAGACTATGGCACAGTTGCGCGCAGCGGTTAAAAAATTTATAGACGAGATAAATGCCAAGTAAGGGCTACCCTTGCGGTCGCCCCATTTCTAAAACCCAAAATCCGTTATCTCTTTTTCATCTTTTTTCTCAACCTCAAAAGCACGTGCTTGTTGATGGATTTTGTTCCCTTCCACATATATAGCCCTGCTAGGGCGAACAGGGCAAATAAATTCGCAGCCTCCGCAGCCCACGCATATACTCGCATCCACAAAAGGAATGGTTAAACCATTTTTATACGGAATCATTTTCACAGCTTGAGTTGGGCAATGCTCGGAACACGCTCCGCAGCTCGTTCCCTTTGTATTCACAACGCAAAGCTCTGGAACAAAAACAACCTTCCCCACTTGCAATCTGTGTTTCTGCTCAACGGTTAGCGGAGTTAATGCGTTATTTTGGCAAACATTTGTGCATATAGTGCAATCATAATTACAAAATCCTTTTTCAAAATACATCACGGGCATCATCACACCGCGGGCGCCATATTCCATAAATGCGGGCTTCAACACCTTTGAGGGGCATTTGGATATGCACAAATGGCAAGAGGTGCAATGTTTTTGCAAACGCTCCGTGCTAATCGCTCCGGGAGGGCTAACGGCGTTTCTCTTGTTTGTTTGCGCAAAAACCGCTGGAGCAGCTATGGCAATAGTTAATCCGGTCAAGAAAAATCTTCTTTTGCTTTTATCCACCTCTACTTGCTTTTTTTTACCCATAGCAAAAGATATCGCTTTTTTATTGCAGTTGTTCAAACAACTAAAGCAATTAAGGCACTGGTTGTAATCCACTGTTCTCGTCTTTGAATCTATGCAAGAGGCTTTACATTGCTTTTCGCATATACCGCAAGAGGCGCATTTGCCGCTATCTATTCGGATTTTGAAAAGCGAGAATTTATTGAAAAATCCAAAAAGGGTACCAACGGGGCAAATTGTATTACAATAAAGCCGCCCTTTTTTCCAAGCCAACACACCTATAATTGCAAAAGTCAATAATGCAACTATAAAAGAAAAAACGCTGAGTATTGATATTTCAATTCGGTAAAAAGTATAACTCTCAAAATGGTTGAAAACGTATGCCAACACATTGTTCATAGCTAGGTAAATTGGTTTAAATATATGCACTGCTATTCTGCCGTAGGCACTATACGGGTCTAGTAATCCTACCGCTATGGTGAAACCCAAATTGAAGAGAAGGAGGAAAATAACTAAGATAGACCAACGCAACACCCGATTATTTTTTCTATACTTATAACCTTTTTTTTTGCATACAATATTTTGAAAAATTCCCATCGGGCAAATAAAGGAACAATAAACCCGCCCAAACAGCAAAGCGCAAACCAAAAGAAAAACCATAGCAAAAACATTGCGAGAGAGCCAAGCTGGAATAAATTGAATTTGCCCCAAGATACTAACTTGTAATGGTAATATGCCTGCGAAATCCAGAAAATAAAATGTCAGCAGGCAAAAGATAAAAAGTGATATGATTATTCGTAATTTTTTAAGCATAAGTTTTTCTCATATCACCTCACCGCGATTTTTCTAATTGAAGATCCTTGTTTAAATATATAAATTCCTGCTTTGGTTGGTTTTGTATTTCCAAGCGGTTTGCCTTTTAGGGAGTAGTAGGTTGGAGAGTGGTTGGTAGTTAGTTGCAAGTGTTTAGCTATCGGAGTTGCATTGTTTCCTGCAATTTCCTTTATCCCTGCCACTAGTTGTTGGTCTGTAAAGGCAGGAGGATTGCTCTTGCGGTTATAATAATAAATCACTTCGCCTTTATCAGGATTCAACTGAATATCCCACAGCACGGGGCACATATCGCGGGAATAGATAGCTTCTGCCACGGCTAATGTATAATTTCTAATTTCGCTTTGGGCTCTGCCTTGTGTTGCCATTCCATATTCGCCTACAATAACCGGAATGCCTTTGTCCACAAAATTCGTTTTCATCTTATTCATAAAATTTTTCAGTTCATTGTAATCCGCATCAGTCCCCCATGTCAGGCGCATTTTAGCCCAATCTTCGTCATGCTCCAAATGAGTGAATCCGAATGGATCGTAGTAGTGTACAGATACCGCTTGGCGGTTTTCTGAATCGGTTGGCATTTTGAACATCGGGTCACTTGTGCGATCAATGTTTGTATCGTAACCAGCAATTAAGAGATGGCGATTAGCGTTGTTGCCACCGGAGGCACGAACTATATCTACAAATTTCTGATTTATAGCGTTCAACAATCCATAAGCCCTCGCTTTATTTCCGCTGCCATCGTACATATTCCACACATCCTGCCACTTGCCTTCTTCATTTAGAGATTCAAAAACTAGATAACCGCTTTTATCTTTAAACTTAGCGGTTATTTGCTCCCAAATGCGGATGTATTTTTTCATACATTCGGTAGAATCAGTAGAAAACTTTGTCCACCATCCGCCGTCGTGGTGGATGTTGACAATTGCGTACATATTGTCAGCTAGTACCCAATCTACCACCTCTTCTATGCGATTGAGCAGATCTGTGCTTATGGTATATATACCGCCAGCGTTATTGCCAGTCATTAAATTTGACCATGCCACTGGAATGCGAACTGTTTTAAAACCATTGTTTGCGTAGCCATCTATTATGGCTTTGGTGATTGTTGGGCTGCCCCAAGCGGTTTCGTAAGCGTTCACAGTAGTGCCATTTATCCAGTCGCCATTTGATTCAAATGTATTCCCCAGATTTATTCCAAGTCCCATATCTTTTACCACCTGTGCAGTGGTCAGATTAAGGGGGTTAGTTTGCGCCCATAGTGCAACACAAACAAAAATCAAAATTGCAACAACGTTTTTCATATTCACCTCGTTGTTACAATATACATTTTTTTGATAAGTTAATTGTAAATTTCTAAATTTTCATAAATGCAACTTGATTCAAAAAAAATTTGGCAAGAAATAGAAAATAAAACAGAGCAGTTTGCAAACTTGCATTTGCAACAGAATTTGGATTATGAAAAATTTACCATTTATTCAATAATAACACATTCAACCGCAATAGAAGGCTCCACTCATTTAAAAATACCGGAAAAAATAGATGAGTTTTGCGAAAATTTGAATAGAAAATTAAATGCAAAACCGCAGAACTTAAAAGAATTATATGAAATTACATTTAATGCCCATTTGGATTTGGCAACCATTCATCCTTGGGCTGATGGCAACGGCAGAACGGCAAGGCTTTTGATGAATTTTTTGCAATTCCATTTTAAAATTGTTCCCACAAAAATTTTTCTAGAAGACAGAGCTGAATACATCGCCTCTTTAAGAGAATCCCAAGAAGCGGAAGACAATTCGCATTTTCTAAACTTTATGGCTTTGGAGCATTTGAAAACTCTAGAGTCTCAAATTATTCCCAACCCTACTTATTTAAATAGTTTCTGAACGAAGATATACTATTTGGCAAATAACTCTTAAGGCTATTGACCGCGTTTGTCCATGAACTCTGATTGATATTAGGGTCTTGTTGCACAGAGTTAGTAATCAAATTTGAATGTTTGGTTATTTTTTCATTCAATCGCTGGCTTGTGAATAGGTCTTTTAAAAATAGGTCGCCTAGTTGCACGTAACGTTTCCAAAAAACAGCAGCCGTAAGCTTAAACAGCTTATCGCAATTTGGTGGCACAAAAGTATTGCCTCCGCCAAAACCAGCAGATTGGTTTGTACAGTTAGTAGTAGGTACATTCCATTGCGGCAATGCTCCTCCACCGAAACCACCACCCATAGCATCAAAGTAATTGTCATTTTGCACCAATGCCTGATCCATATCCCACGGAATAATCCAAATTTTCCCGTTTGCATTTTCTTCTTCGTAAAAGAAATAATTGTGATTATTGCCCTGCTGATTTTTACTGTCCCAATACCACGACCGTATGCCATCCCAATTCTTAATAGGTACGTCAACCACCAAGTAACGCAGTAGGTAGTCAAAATCCATATACGGAGAAACATTTTTCTCAAAGGTCTGCTCGTTTGAACTATTAATCGCATTGTAATATGAAATCATTCTCTGTACGATAATAGCACTATCTATTGGG
>Ga0268262_10002757_pt1 | contig 19894 bp, 15 predicted proteins | sample TergutNc150P3_FD_190354 | JGI IMG/M metagenome (GOLD analysis project Ga0268262, IMG submission 190354) | Nasutitermes corniger P3 segment gut microbial community from laboratory colony in Florida, USA - Nc150 P3 (SPAdes) (version 2) | ecosystem: Host-associated > Arthropoda: Insects >... | reverse complement strand
TGATTGCAAAATATCAGGTGCTTGTTGCGCAAAGAGAATACGCAGATGCAGTTGCGCACGGAGCCACAGGCAAAGGCAATGACCAAGTTCGCTTTGAGCTTACTTATGCGGCTATGGATCCTCGCTTAAAAGTGATTGCCCCGTGGAAAGACCCAAAATGGAATATTCACAGCAGGGAAGAAGCCATTGACTATGCACAAAAAAGGCATATTCCTCTTGGCGGAATTTCAAAAAAGAAAATTTACTCAGAAGACGGCAATATTTGGCATTTATCGCACGAAGGCGGGGTTTTGGAATATCCCGACAAAGAGCATAAATACGATATGCTAAAACTCTCCAAGACTTTTGAGAAGGCTCCAAGCAAGCCAGAATATGTTAAATTAATTTTTGAACAGGGAGTTCCGGTTGCGCTGAACAACAGAAGAATGGATGCGGTGTCTCTGCTTACCCAGCTCAATAAAATAGGCGGCAAACACGCCTGCGGCTTGCTAGACATTGTTGAAAATAGGTTGGTTGGCTTAAAGAGCAGGGGAGTTTACGAAACACCGGGCGGCACAATTTTATACAAAGCTCATGAACTTTTGGAATCCCTAGTTTTAGACAAAGCAACTCTTGCAGAAAAACAAAAACTTGCGCAAACTTACGCATTTTTGGTTTACAACGGCGAATGGTTCACTCCGCTTCGCCAAGCACTGGATGCCTTTGTTAAAGAAACTCAAAAAACAGTTTCGGGCGTTGTAACCCTAAAACTCTACAAAGGAAACATAATTCCGGCAGGAGTGGAAAGCCCCTTTAGCCTTTACGACCCGAACTTGGGCGGTTTTAGCGATGTTGAATTTTACGACCAAAAAGATGCCACAGGCTTTATTCGTTGCTTTGGGCTTCCGCTTAAAACAAGGGGAATGCTGCTGGGCAAAAAAAGTCCGGTTAAATTTGGGAAAACATTGTTGTGAACTTTTCGCCCCTCTCTTTGTAGTTGCTGAATAAACCAAACGAGGCGCAAGCGGGGGAGAGCAAAACCGCTCCCTCGTTTTCTGTTGTTTCGCAGCACCATTTAAATGCTGCATCTAAATTTTCAAAAACTTCCATAATTGCCTTGCAATTTTCGCTTTGCAGGGATTTTTGCATTCTCACCGCCGTGTCGCCAATTAGAGCAATGCCTTTGAGCAGGCTGTTTTTTGCGAGTTCTTTTGAAAGCTCGGTGAAATCGGCATTCTTTTCCGAGCCGCCGAGTATGAGCGTGAAAGGTTTGTTCATGGCTTTTGTTGCTGCCATTGTTGCTTCTGGGCGGGTGGAATATGAATCGTTGTAAAATGCAAGGGTTTTGTTTTTATAAGTTTTTGTGCCGATGTTTTGCAGGCGGAGCGGCAAGCCTTCGTAGAGTTTTAGAGCATTTATGCAAGCCTTTGCATCCATTCCAAGGCATTCCAAAGCAAGAGTTGCGGCAGCCATGTTTTGCAGTTGGTGCGCCCCTATAACCTTAAATTCTTCAAGCGGAATATGGAGAGTATCATAAGGCTTTTTTACTCCTCCGCTTTGCATTGCTATTTGCGTAGCGCCTTCGGAGGCGGCATTGTAAATGCAGTAGTCGTTTCTTTTTTGCCAGCGAACTAAATTTGCTTTTGCATCTCTATACTGCTCCACAGAGGTGTGCCAATCCAAATGCTCGCTTGTCACTTGCAAAACAACTCCTATATGCGGCGATGTGCCAAGCGTCATAAGCTGAAAGGAACTGAGTTCCAAAACAATCACGGCATTTTTATTTGAGAGCAAATCTTTGTTTTGCAATAAATCAAGGGCTGGAATTCCAAAATTACCGCCTATTGAATGAGGCACATTCAGGGCTTTTAGGCAGTGAGCGATCATAGAAACGCAGGAGCCTTTTCCGAGCGTGCCTGTTACGCCTATTATTTGAATGTGCGGATAGTCGCGCTGCATTATTTCAAAAAAAAGCTCTATTTGGCTGGTTAGCTGCGCCCCTTTCATTTGCGCATTCAATATTTCTTTTTGCAAGGGATAAACGCCAGCGGAGCGAACAATGGTTTTGCATTTGGGCAAATTCTCCAAATAATTTTCACCATCTTTTTTGTCAAAAACAAGGATGTTTTCTATGCCTTGTTCCTGCAAAAACTTTTGGGTGCTTTTGCCTTCTGTGCCGTATCCTAAAATTCCAATGGGTTGTGTGAGCATTGCTTGCGGTAAGATAGTAAAATTTTACCAGAATAGCAATAAAAGCCCTTTTTTAAATGCTTTACCAAGTGTCTGTTATTTACTATATTTACCCACATGGTTAGTAGCGCGGAAATTATAGACTTAAAAAGGATTGTTGCTAAAAATCCAAAATCGCTGGCTTTTGTTTGGCTTGCAGATTTGCTCAGAGATGCTAGTTCTGGGGATAAGCAAAAACTGGATGAAGCTCTACTTACGGTAAACAAAGGCTTGGCTATGTATTCCAATTTTTTGCCCGGCAGGCTTGTCAGAGGGCGCATACTTTTGGAAAAAGGCGATTTGGCTGGAGCAAAAAACGATTTTGAAGCTGTGGCAGAGCAAGATTCCTTTTGCTCATCTGCGCATAAACTGCTATTGGAAACATCAGAGAAATTGGGGCAACCTGTAAAATCGGAAATATATCAGAAACTTTTAGGAACGCTTGAACCAGGAATTGTGGTTAAGGCAAAGTCAGCAGCCGAACCTCCAAAAGCCGAACCTCCAAAAGCCGAACCTCCAAAAATCGAATCTGCTGGCGTTAATGCTGCCCTAGACGACCTTTTGGACGAAGAAGATACTGATACGGAAGACAAGGAAGAAACATTTGTTTCCGATTTGCTTTTGCAAACTTTTGATATTCTATTTGAGCCTAGCAAGCAAGAGCCGCTGCCTGCTGCTCCTGCTACGCCTGCTAAGCCTGTTGTATCTGCTGCGTCTGCTGCTATGCCTGAACTCGTGCCTTATACACCTCCAGCACGTAAATCGCCACCACCTGCGCCAAACTTAGATGCTCTGGTAAATGAGCAATTGAAATCTAAAGTGGAAAACGCACCAGACTTAACGGGCGATATGAATTCCTTGCTGGAATCAGCAGATGCCTTGCCTCCAGCAAGCCCTCCCGATGTGGATGCCCTTATAAACGAGCAATTGAAATCCAAGGTGGAAGACGTACCGGATTTAACGGGCGATTTAGATTCGTTGCTGGCATCTGCGCCAGCTTTTGATGAGCCACCACAGCCACCGCCTGCAAAAGCCTTGAACACAAGCCCTCCCGATGTGGATGCCCTTATAAACGAGCAATTGAAATCCAAGGTGGAAGACGTACCAGATTTAACGGGTGATTTAGATTCGTTGCTGGCATCTGCGCCAGCTTTTGATGAGCCACCACAGCCACCGCCTGCAAAAGCCTTGAACACAAGCCCTCCCGATGTGGATGCCCTTATAAACGAGCAATTGAAATCCAAGGTGGAAGACGTACCGGATTTAACGGGTGATTTAGATTCGTTGCTGGCATCTGCGCCAGCTTTTGATGAGCCGCAGCCACCACCTGCAAAAGCCTTGAACACAAGCCCACCCGATTTAGATTCCCTCATAAACGAGCAATTGAAATCCAAGGTTGAAAACGTACCGGATATGACGGGCGATTTGGATTCGTTGCTAGCATCTGCGCCTACTTTTGAGGAGCCGCCACAGCCACCGCCTGCAAAAGCCCTGAACACAAGCCCACCCGATTTAGATTCCCTCATAAACGAGCAATTGAAATCCAAGGTTGAAAACGTACCTGATATGACGGGCGATTTGGATTCCCTGCTGGCATCTGCGCCAGCTCTTGAGCCATCGCTTGCAGACAGCTATTCCTTGCCACCTGTTTCTGCTCCAAAACCACCAGATTTAGATGCTCTGGTAAAAGAACAGTTGTCTTCCAAGATGGAAAACGTACCAGATTTAACAGGAGACCTAAGCTCCTTGCTGGCATCTGCGCCCACCGAACCAATTTTTGAACCATCGCTTGCAGACAGCTATTCTTTGCTCACGTCCAAAGTTGCAGGTACTCCAAAAAGTCCACCGAATATAGATGATTTGGTAAATGAGCAGTTGTCATCCAAAATGGAAAACGTACCAGATTTAACTGGAGACCTAGATTCGTTGCTGGCATCTGCTGATGCTTCGAATTCTAATGAGCCAGAACCAGAGCTTGTGCCTTATATTCCGCCAGCGAGCAAATCAGATTCTCTGCTAACTCAAAACCCCACTTTGACTTTGGCAGAGCTTTATATGGATCAGGGTTTGCCGCAAAAAGCGGTGGGAGTTTATAAGGAATTGCTGGCGCAAGATCCTAGCAATGAAGATCTAAAAGCAAAACTGGCTTTGGCAGAAACAAAAATATGACCCAAGGAGAAAAAATGGCAGAACACACAACCGAACTATCAGTACGCATAGAACAGCTTTTAAAAGCAATGGTGGATAACGGAGCTTCCGATTTGCACATTCGCATAGGAATTGCGCCAACTTTCCGTATTCACGGAGAACTGAAAAAACTCTATGATATAAAAATTACCTATCAGCTTATGGACAGTTTTTTGGCTGATATAATGAACCAAACCCAAAAAGAGAATTTTGAAAATACAAAGGAATGCGATTTTGCTTTGAGTGCAAGGGACCTCGGTCGTTTTCGCGTTAATATGTTCAGGCAAAGAGGAACGCCTGCCATTGTGTTTAGGCATATAAATTCAAAAATTCCAAAATTTGAGACTTTAGGACTTCCACCCGTTGTTTTGGAGCTGGCTCTTAAAAAGCGCGGTCTGGTTTTGGTTACAGGCACCACGGGTTCTGGCAAGTCCACTTGTTTGGCAGCTATGATAGACCATATAAACGAAATGGAATCCACTCACATTTTAACCGTGGAAGACCCTGTTGAATTTTTGCACAGAGATAAAAGATCCATAATTTCCCAGCGCGAAATAGGAACAGATTCAATTTCTTACGCAAATGCTCTTAAAGCCGCTCTTCGCCAAGACCCCGATGTTATGCTCATTGGCGAAATTCGCGATTTGGAAACAATGCAAATAGCCCTAACCGCCGCAGATACAGGCCACATGGTTTTTGCAACAATTCACACAACAAATGCAACAGAGACAATTCATCGCATACTTTCAATGTATCCGCCACATCAGCACGATGAAATTCGCTTGTTGCTCGCTTCTTGCTTGGAGGGTATTATATCCCTGCGCTTGTTGCCAAGATGCGATTCTGTGGGGCGAACCCCTGCGGCAGAAATTTTGGTGAATACAGCCGCCATACAAGAATATATTATGGACAAAAACAAAACCGAGTTCATAGAAACCGCCGTTGCCGAAGGCAATATGCAGTACAGAAGCCAAACCTTTGATCAGGCTTTGCTCTCTCTTTTTAACCAAGGCAAAATTTCTAGGGAAACCGCAAAGAGCGCAGCCACAAATCCAGAAGACTTTGAACTCAAACTTCGCGGCATAACCGGAACCTCCGACAGAACGTGGGGCAATTTTAATTCTTGAGGAGCGGTGCCTAAATTTGCAATAGGTCAAAAATGGACAAGCTATGCCGAACCCGAACTTGGCATTGGGCAGATTATTAAACAGGATTTTAGAACAATAAGCTTGCTTTTTCCTGCTTCTGGCGAATGCCGCACATACAATTCAAAGGGCGATCCGCCCCTTAAACGTTATGTTTTGAAAATAGGGGAAAAAGCAACTTCGGTTAAGGGAATCTCTCTTTTTGTTGAAGAAGTTGCAGAAGAAAATGGGCTTTTGCATTACAGGAGCAAAGACAAAAGCATTTCGGAGGCTCTGCTTAATTTTAAATCGCAAGGATCTGATTCTCATTCTGAAATTTTTGATATGCTGCTTGAAAAAAAGTTTTCCAGCAATTTTGATTTTTGTCTTAGGGAAAGTGCGGCAAAGCTTCGCGGAATATGGAAATCCTCAATGGCAAGAGGTTTTTTAAAACCGAGAATTAGGCTTTTGCCGCATCAGTTGTATTTAGGGTTTAGGGCATCCAGATCTGTTTCTTTGCCACGTCTTATGCTATCCGATGAAGTTGGGCTTGGCAAAACAATAGAAAGCGGCTTGATTTGGAATGTCCTTCAAACCGAGGGCAAAATAAAAAGAACCTTGCTCATTGTTCCTGAGCAGTTGAAAAATCAGTGGATAATTGAGTTTGGCAAAAAATTTAACCAGTGGTTTTCAAGCATAGATGATAATTATATTTCTGAGCATAGAAAATATGCCACTGCTGCGCAAAATGTGTTTTTGCTTCACGATACTGTTATATGTTCCATTGAATTTTTGCTCGCCAATAAATTTGTGGCTTCATCTGCTTTGGATGCTCCTTGGGATTTGCTAATTATGGACGAGGCTCACCGCGCTGTGAAAACTTCGCATGGCGCAAATGCGGAATATATTCTCGCTGAGCAGTTTTCGCAAAAAATCCCAGGTTTGCTTTTGCTCTCCGGCACGCCCATACAACTCGCTCCCGAAGCGTATTTTTATAGGTTAAAACTTTTAGATTCTGCTCGTTTTCAAAACCCAGAGGAATTTGAAAAAAATCAGGATAACTATAAAAGCGTAGCTAATGATTTATCTAAAATTTTCCTTGATTCAGACGAGGAACTCTCTTGGGAAGATTTGCAAAAAAACATTCCAAAAAAATCTCCAATTCGCTCTTGGCTACCCATAAAGGCAGATTTGTCCCTGACCGCAGCGGAATGGATAAGCCGCGTTATAGATGCTCTTGGCACCGGTTCTTCAGTATTTCGCAACACGAGAAAAAGCGTTAAGGGGTTCCCTAAGAGGGTATTGAAAACTTATCCGCTTGATGGAGAGTGGCTAGTGGCTAGTGGGGAGTGGTTGGTTTCTTTTGTTAAGGAGCATAAAAAAGACAAGATTTTGCTTATATGTTCCAAATCGGATACTGTTAATGCGCTTTTGTCGCTTTTAGGTGAAGACGTTGCTGTTGCATTTAAGGAAGAGGAAACATCTTTAGAGCGCGATAAGGCTGCTGCTGCTTGGATGCAGCCAGATGGACCGAATGTTTTGCTGTCTTCTGAAATAGGTTCCGAAGGCAGGAATTTCCAAAGTGCTAGGCATTTGGTGCTTTTTGACTTGCCAGAGGATTCCTCTTTGCTTGAGCAGAGAATTGGGCGTTTAGACCGCATTGGGCAAGGAGCGGAAATCTACATTCACGTTCCTTTCGCAAAAAAGAGCAAGACAGAAATGCTCTTTTGGTGGTATCACGAGGCACTTGGAATTTTTGAGCATTCTTTGATGGGCGGCGGCGAAATGTATGCAAAATTTGAAGCTGAGCTTAAAAGCTATTTGGAAAACCCAGCAAAAAAGTTCAGTAAATTTTTGAAGGAATTTTTGCCACGCGGCAAAAAAGAAATGCAGTTGATAAACGAGAAAGCAGAAGCTGGCAGGGACCGCTTGCTTGAATTCAATTCGCAAAACAAAAAAATATCCGGTGAATTGCTTGCGCAGGCGCAAAAAATGGACTCTAATGAGGAACTTCTCGATTTTGCCTTTGATATGCTTTCGGTTTTGGACATTGAAGTTCAAAAGGGAATTTATCCGGGCAGCTTTGTTCTTAGAGGGGCACCTGGGCAGCCAGAACACGCAACATTGCTTGGGGCAAGCCCTGCCACTTCTTCGGAAAACGGAGAAATTTCGGAGATTGACGGTTGCTCCATTACCGTTGCAACCAGCAGGGAAAACGCGCTTAACTATGAAAACGTAGAGTTTTTCCACTGGGAACATCCCATTATGCAAAGGCTTTTTGACAAGGCTTTGAGCGATGATTTTGGAAATATTGCTTGCGTTGTTTGCGATTTTGTGCCGAGCGACAAGGTTTTTGCTCAATACAATTTTATCCTTGAATTTTCCGTGAATTCGCATTGGGGAATAAGCAATTTAGTGGGCGAGCAATTGCTAAGCATAACCTTGGATAATAAAGGAAATGCGCAAAATACAGCAGAGGCTTTGCAAACAGCGAAATTGCAAAATAGCAAAGCCGCAGACATTCCCTATTCCATTTTGGAATATTTTGCAACGGATGGTTTTGAAATGGCAAAAAATTCCCTTGAAAATGTTGCAAAAAAGATATCTGAAGAAACAGAAAAAACTGTGATTCCCGTTTTGGAGAGCGAGCTTCATCGCGCAGAAGAAACCTATATGCTTTTGCGGGATTTTGAACTCAGTCGCACTTTGGATAAAAAGAAGAAAGACATAATTGCCTGCAAAAAGAGCCTGAAAAATCCAAAGCTGAGGCTGAACGGGGTTAGGATTTTAGTTTATGCTTAACTACCTGAAATCTATAGACTTACGTTTTTTTCGCTTTTGGCGAAGGCATTCTTTTTCAGCGAGGCTGAATAAGTTTTTGAGGTTTTACACTCGCATGGGCGATGGCTATGTGTGGGCTTTGGTAATAGCATATATTTGTGTTTTTTATGGAAAAGCAGTTTTATTTGGCATAGTGGAACGTGTTATACCTGCAATTTTGCTTAGCTTATTTTTTTACTGGCTTGTGAAGCTCTCTGTTCGCCGAAAACGCCCCTTTGATTTATTGAATGAAGTGAGCGCAGAGATTCCTCCGCTGGATAAATACAGTTTTCCAAGCGGCCATACAATGAATAACCTTGCCGTTGGCTTCACGGTTTTTGCGGAAGCTCCCAGCATAGGCTGGATTATGCTGCTTATGCCTGTTACTTGGGGTTTTTTAAGGGTTTATTATGGAGTGCACTGGCTTTCTGATATTATTGGAGGAATTTTTCTTGGATTTTTGAGTTTTTGGCTCGGAAAAATTCTTTTTGCTATATTATTGCAATAAAAATGTATATTATAAAGAGGAGATAGGAAAAACGGATATGTATAGTTATGAAGTAGAAGAAAAATTCAGGGAGCGCTCTAACAAGCTGGTTTTATTCAGCGGAGCGTTTTTTGGCTCATTTCGGGTATTGGCTGAAATAATAAATAAAGATTATACTGCTGCCGCTGTATGTGGAATACTTACTATTATTGTCTTAATGTTATTTGTATTTCTTGGGAAAAAAAATGTTAAAGGGCTTTCATTAATTATTTCTTCTATTCTATACATTGCATACATAGGGGCTTCTTTTTACATTGGTTCCTTTAAATATTTTTACGCTTATTATTTGCTCACTTTGCTTGTTTGCGCGGTATATTTTAACGTTAAGAACTATTTGATTTTGCTTATTACTACGCAAATCATAAATGTATTTCTTAGCATTTTTGAATTGCCTAGCCATATAAATGGCAATGTTTGGGTACATTTTAGCCTTATATTCTGCTCAGGATTTATGATTCTTCTTATGGTGCAATTTGCAGTTAGAAAGTCAAGCGAGGTAAGTAGCGCCAATGCTGCTTTTGGTGCTTTGATGAAATCTACTCCAAACGTGCTTGTTTTATTGGATAGAAATAATGATATAAAATACATAAGCCAGTCTGTTTCCAAGATTTTTGGAATAAAAGATCCGGAAAAATTAGTAGGTGGAAATTTTTTAAACTTATTTAATGAAAAATCTGTTAGAGAATTATTTGGAGATTTGGCGAAGAAACGTTCTTTTTACGAGGATTACCTAAAAATAACCCTAAATGGCCAAGTTAAGACCTTTAATGTGTTTGCAAACAAAATGACAGACGATAGTATGTTCTTTATGCTCAGCGATGTTTCGGAAATCACAAAATTAAAGGAACTTGCAGAACAGGATTCCCTTATGGATGGTTTAATTCAAATTCCAAATCGCAGAGCTTTTGACAAGCAAATTTTGAATGAATGGAATAGGGCACTCCGAGAGAAAGTCAATTTGAGTTTTTTGATGATAGATATTGACTATTTCAAAAATTACAACGACACATACGGGCATTTGCAAGGAGATGAACTGCTTAAAGCGGCTGGCACAATTTTTAGGAAAAATTTAAAGAGAAGCGCAGATTTTGTAGCTAGGTTTGGCGGTGAAGAGTTTGGGGTATTGCTCTATGGCACAAATTCTTACCAAGCTAATGTTATTGCAGAGCGAATACGCAAAAGTGTTGAGAATGAGATTATTTTAACGACTACTGGAATGCAAACCAAATTTACGGTTAGCATAGGCGTGTGCAGTATGATTCCAAGCAGCAATTTGGAATATGGCCATATAATAGAAGCCGCAGACAAAGCCTTGTACAAAGCAAAGCAAAATGGCAGGAACCGGATTTGGGTATCGGATTGAAATTTTTTTGCTGCATTTTTTTTGCAGTATATTGGGCACAAGCTGCCATTCCTTACTTGCCGCTTGGCAGAACAGCATATTTAACATCTTCTTTTGGCGAAGACAGGGGAGTGCGCTACCATGCGGGCATAGATTTGTCAACTAATATGGAAGAGGGTTGGCCCGTGATTGCTCCGAGCGATGGGAGGGTGGAGTTTGCGGCAAGGGGAGCTTTTGGCTATGGGCGGCATATAAAATTCAAGGCAAAAGATGATCATATTTGGGTCTTTGCCCATTTGTCTGAATTCAGTCCGAAAATAGATAGCTTAATTCACAAAGAAATACTAAAAAAAGAAAAAGCAAATGTTCAAATTTCACCAAAAATCAGATTTAAAAAAGGAGATACTTTGGGATATAGCGGCAGCACAGGCATTGGAAATCCGCATTTGCACGTTGAGCGCAGAACGTCAAATGGAAAAATTGCTCTTAATCCCTGCATAAAAATGCAATGCACAGACACAATAGCCCCCTTTATTTTGGATGCCGCCCCTTTTGACAGCGGATTTGCGATTAAAATTGTGGATTATTCAAGAGAACCGTTGGAAAATCCAATGTCTATATATTCGCTTGATGTGTATCAGGACAAGAAATTGATTTTCAGCAAAAAATACGATTCTCTTTCTTTTTCACCAGAAAAGATGGCAAAAATAAAAGAGGATTTATTAAATGTGCAAGATCCAGATACGGTTAGCGATTGGCATTTTATCAAAGCGAAAGGCGGAAAAAAAATAAGGGCGGTGGCTAAGGATTTTGCAAATAATGTTTCAAAAAAAGAACTCGTGCTAAGGCTGGATAGCTTAAAACTAAAAGAAAAAGATTCAGCCATAGTTTTTTTGGACACCGTACCACCTAGCCTCGGCAAAATATTTTTGAAAACCGATTTTGCAGGAAAGGTGCAATGCCGAATTCCAGTTTTAGATTCATTAGCTGGCGGTTTGAATTTTGATAGCGTTGATTTCAGGGACAAAAACGGCAAGTGGGTTATATTTGACTATCATTACAATTCCAAGGAGTTGGTAATTGAGAAAAGGGATTTTGATTTTAACGAGCCACTTAGCTTAAAACTATGCGGCAAAACAAAAGCGTGCATGGAAGAAAAAATAAAATGCAAATAAAGTTTCTGACACTATTTATTTTAGCTAACGCAATTTTTGCCCAAGACACTCTTCCCCTGTTTGTTCCGCAAAAACCAGAAAAACCCATGATGCTTTGCTCTGCGCAAAAAGAGTGGCTGGCGGCGGCAGAGAATTTTGAGGATTGGGAAGAGGTAAAGGGGATAAAAAATTTAATTATTAAAATGCCTTATGCCACCTTTGACAATTTCAGCGGTCATAATCTTTATTGCGGAATTCAAAGAGCCTTTTTGCACAAGGATGCAATGCAGAAATTAAAATGGGCGGCAAATTTTTTAAAAAAGGAAAAACCAGATTACAAATTCATTCTTTTTGATGCGGCTCGCTCAAATCACGCCCAAGAGGTGTTGCGTTCTGTGGTGCGCAACACGCCGTGGCAGCATTTTGTGAGCAGCCCTGCAACAGGCAGCATTCACGCTTATGGAATGGCGGTGGATATAGGCTTGCTGGGGGAAAGCGGAGAACCAATTGATATGGGGCTTCCTTATGATTCCTTTGCTTTTTATGCAGGCGAAAAGGGCGAAGCCCAGGCAATTTCGCAAGGCTTGCTAACAGAAACCCAAATCAAAAACCGAGAACTCTTGCGCTCCATTATGCGAAAAAGCGGCTGGATAACTCTATCAAGCGAATGGTGGCACTTCAACGCCGCCCCAGCGGATACCATTAGAGCGAAATATGTTCAACCCCTGCCTCTCCCGCAATAAAAGCCTCTTTTGCAAGCCCTGCAAACAAACCGTGACCAACAAGCCCTGGAATGGAATCCAATTCTTTGCAAAGAATGGCAGGTTCTTTTATCAAACCGAACTTCGCATCTGCGATTAGGTTTCCAGAATCGCTGATGGTTGGACCATCTTTGCACGTGCCTGCAATGCGAACTTCCAGTACGCCACCCAAACTTTTTATGCGAGCCTCCACAAGCCCAAGAGCTGCTGGCAAAATTTCCAGTGGCAAGGGAAACTTCTCTCCCAGATTTTGAACCTGTTTCCCAGAATCTGCGACTATGACAAATTTATCGGCTAGGCTTGCTACTATTTTTTCAAGCAAATGAGCCGCGCCACGCCCCTTTATCAAATTTAAATTCGGGTCTATCTCATCCGTACCGTCTATAGCAAGGTCTAAATGCGAAATGGAGCCGCTGTCTTTTAGATCAATACCAATTTTGCGGCAGAGCAAGGTTGTGCTGAAACTGGTGCTAACGCCAAAGAATTTAAGACCTTCTGTTTTTTGCCTCTCTGCGAGTTTTTCCAGCGCAAAAAAAACCGTGCTGCCGGTGCCAAGCCCAACGCCCATTCCGTTTTGCACCAAATTTGCCGCAGCTATTCCAGCTTGTTGTTTGAGGTTTTCCATATTGGCACAAGATAGTAATTTTCTATCTTCTGATACATAGGAATGTTTTATGAAGAATTATTTTAAATCTGGCTTTTCTATGCGTGTTGTAATTTTAAATATTATGGCATTGCTTGGACCTATTTACATTTTAGCATTTTTTACCAGTATGCTTTATGCTGGAAAAATCTCGCTTATTTATGCTGTATTAGCTTATATTTCTTCGTTTATTTGCATTATATATTTTATTGTGCTTCAAACGCAAAAAAAAGAAACAGAGCTTTTGAGCATAACCGACCATTTAACCAAACTTTACAACCGCAGATATTTTTCGGAAATGATAGCAAGAGAACTTTCAATGGCAGCGAGGCAAAAAAAATATTTGTGCTTTTTGATGCTGGATTTGGATAAGTTCAAAAACTATAACGATGCTTATGGGCATTTGCAAGGAGATGAATTGCTTATTTCAATATCTAAAATTTTAAAAAAATCAATTAGGCGTTCCAGCGATTTGTTGTTTCGCATGGGTGGCGAAGAGTTTGGTGCCTTGCTTCCAGACACCGATAGAGAGGGAGGACTTGTAGTAGCAGAAAGAATTAGGACATCTGTTAACGAAGCTAGAATTCCTCTTTTAAGTGGAGATGGCGAAACTAAAATAACCATTAGCATAGGTGTTGCCTGCGTTTTTCCCCATACTGACGGAGATTCAGATGCGGATAGTTTATTGAAACTTGCAGATAGCAATCTTTATAAATCCAAGGCAACAGGCAGAAACAAGGTTGTGGGCTAGAAGCTTAATACTCATCGTCGTAGTTTTCGCTTTCTTTTGGATATCCGTTTTCCAGTTCCATTATAGAAGCATTTTCAACAGAGACAACTCTTACATTGAAAATTAAATTCATTCCGGCACATGGGTGGTTGCCGTCTAAGACAATGGTGTCTTTGCGAATTTCACGAATTATAAAACCGTTAGGTTCCTGAGGTTTTTCAATGTCCATAAAGAATCTTTCTGAGTCAGACATTTCTTCTCCAGTCTCTTCATCAAAGCTTTCTATGTAGCCTCCAACCCAAAAATCATCTATGAATGGAGTTAGTTCCTCTTTTGCCACTTCCATTACAAGTTGTTTGTCGTAAGCTCCAAAAGCTAGCTGGTATGGCAATTCAACAGAAAACACATCGCCTTCCTTATGACCTTCCAAGGCATTTTCCAGCCCTGGAACAATGTTTTCATTTTGGTAGCCGTGCAGGTAGAATACAGGTGCATAAGGCGAAACTTCCATAATCATTTCGCCTTTGTCGTTCATTATGCTATACACAATGGATACTTTTTTATTCTTTGTTATTCTATCTGGCATAGTTGGTAATATAGAAATGTTTAAAAAAAACACTTGACAAAATCCTAAACTTTTGCTATATTTACACACAGGAATTTCTATTCACAGTTCGCAAGGGTTTTGCGACAATCGAATAGATGGGCAAAATGATGAGCGAAAGTGAAGAAAAAATCGGAGGCGAAGGTGCATTCGCCGATTTGGGGTTATCTCCAAAAGTTATGCAGGCAGTTCAAAAAATTGGATATGAAAATCCAACTCCAATACAAATGCAAACAATACCACTGCTTTTAGCGGGCAAAAATTTGCTCGGCACAGCGCAAACAGGAACTGGCAAAACAGCGGCATTTACGCTGCCCTTGCTATCTCGGTTGAATTTTGGCGATAAAAATCCCGCTATGCTGGTTTTAACGCCAACTAGGGAGCTTGCAATTCAGGTTTCAGAGGCAATTCAAAAATATTCCTCTTTTATGAAGGATTTTCACGTGGTGCCTGTTTATGGTGGGCAAGACATGGGAATTCAGCTTCGCGCACTTAAACGCAAGGCGCAAGTTGTGGTTGCAACCCCAGGCCGCCTCATAGACCATTTGGAACGCAAAACAATAGACCTCTCCGGCATCCAAGCACTTGTGCTAGACGAAGCAGACGAAATGCTGGATATGGGCTTCCAAGAAGATGTTGAATATATTTTAGAGGCAACGCCAGAAGATGCGCAAAGAGCTTTGTTCAGCGCGACTATGCCAACCGCTGTGCAAAAAATAGTTTCCACATACCTCGGCGAATACGAAACAATAAGGATAGCTGGCAAAACCGCCACCGTTGAAAAAATTCGCCAACGTTATTTATCGGTTCGCCAAGAGCATAAGATGGAGGCTCTGACAAGAGTTCTGGAAGGCGAAGAATTTGAAGGTATGCTCATTTTTGTGCGCACAAAACAAGCCACAGCAGAAATTGCGGAACGCTTGGAAGCAAGAGGCTTTAATGCAGTTCCTCTTTCGGGAGACTTGGCTCAGTCTTTGAGGGAACGTACACTGAACCGCCTTAAAGACGGCAAAATAGACATTGTGGTTGCAACCGATGTCGCCGCCAGAGGCTTGGATGTTGAGCGCATAACCCACGTTTTGAACTACGATATTCCCTACGATACCGAATCTTACGTTCACCGCATAGGCAGAACAGGCCGCGCTGGCAGAGATGGCAATGCCATATTGTTTGTAACCCCAAGAGAAACGCGCCTGCTTTCCATGATAGAAAAAGAAACGCGCCAGAAAATTGAAAAAATGAGTTTGCCAACGGGCGAGCAGATAAGCGATAAAAGAGTGGCTAAGTTCAAAGAAGATATTATCAAAACAGTTCAAGAGCAAAAAGGCTTAGATAATTTCAGAAATTTAGTTGAAAACATAGCAATGGAACAAGCCATAGACATCGCAGACATCGCCGCCGCTCTAGCTTTTATGACCCAGGAAGAGCAACCGCTATTCCCAAAAATGGAGCCGCTGGATGCGGAATCCAGAGGAACAAGGGATAGGGAAGCGAGGGAACATAGAGGCGATAGGGGCGATAGAGGCGAGCGTGAAAGACCTAGAAGAGAAAGGGATAGAGACAGAGGTTCAGACAGGCGCAGAGATGGCAGCTTTAGCGATATGGAGCCGCCGGAAGACGGAATGGAACGTTATTATTTGGGCGTTGGCAGAATGGACAATGTTTCGCCGCGAGACATTGTTGGAGCAATAGCAAACGAAGCCGATTTGGATTCCAAATACATCGGGCACATAAAGCTCTTTGAGAAATTCAGCACAGTTGATTTACCCGAAGCCATGCCCGAAGAAGTTTTGCAAATTCTCCGCAAAATGACAATTAAAAACCGCCCCTCCAAAATAAGATTGATGACAGACGAACCTCCGCCAGCAAAAAAATCTTTTGATGGCGAAAGCAGAAAGAAATCTTACGAAGGCGAAGGCAGAAAGTCTTCATATTTCGACAAAAAAGAGGAATATGGCACAAAGAGAGCCAGGAAACCTTTCAGGGGTGATGAACAGCCATCAAAGAAAACCAGAAGGTTTGGCAGGCACTAATAGATTAGCATTTATTTATTATATTAAATGAATGCTTCGCTCTATATTTTTATTCGCTTTATTGATTAGCCTTTCTTTGCAAAATGCTTTTGCAGCGGAAGCAAAGGGGGCTTTTACCGCCGAGCAGTACAAAAAAGCTCTTTGGATGGTAACTCGGTTCTATGGTGCCCAAAGGTCTGGTCTCGGTCCTAATTGGCTTCTTATGGATCACAAGTACAAAACCAGCTTTGTCAAAGATGCCGATGGTACTCGCAATCTTGAGGGCGGATGGTTTGATTGTGGCGACCATGTATTGTTCGGGCAAACGTTTTTCTATTCCGCTTATGTGCTTGCCAAAGCTTATGAGGCATTTCCCAAAGGTTTCTACGACCTCTACAATGGGGATTACAGCGACTATGCGGAGTCCAAAGACTGGAGCATAAATGGAGGCAAGCCAAATAGGATTCCAGATCTTTTGGAGGAACTTAAATATGCTACGGACTGGATGATTAAGGCAACGCCTAATGGCACAACATTTTATTCCCAAAAAGGGAACGGCAATTATGACCACCAAAAATGGGTTACGGCTGGATTTATGTCAACTCTGCCGATAAACGAAGGCGGAGAAAAAGAAGGTTCTCGTCCTATAACGAAAAATCCGGATGATGGAGTTATGGCATCTTTTGCCGCTGGCACTCTTGCTCTAATGTCAAAGATATACCGTGAATACGATACGGCTTACGCTGACACGTGCATTAAACACGCAAAAAATGCTTATGATTATGCGAAATCACATAAAGATAAAGCCGCCGGAGCCGATTTTTACGGTGCGCACAAAGACCCAGCAACTGTATTTGTTTTGGCGGCTTCGGAAATGTATAGAATTACTGAAAACAATACATATAAAAACGATATAGACAAAAGTCAGCTAAAAGGGCATTGGCATGTTCTTGACTATTCAAACTCCCACGACCTTGTGGCTTATGCTGCAGCTATGGCTGTTCCAGAAAACAAAGACAATGCTCTTAAACTTATGTTTGACGAGTTTGTGAGCAAATACACCAACTCCGGCAACATCAACGAGGAAAAGGTTACAACCCTTGGCGGTGGCTGGGGGCAGTTGCGTTATGCTGGCAACACGGCATTCAGCGTTGCGCTTTACTCTTTGGCAAAAAACATAACCCAATACGACCAATTCATATACGACCAAATAGACTACATTCTCGGTGGCAACAAAGCCAAACGCTCGTTCATTACGGGATTCTGCGAAGGTTGCAACGGCAGCCCTAAGCTACCTCACCACAGGAACGTATTTTTGAGAGATGATAATCCAGAGGATGGAGAAAAAGCCAAAATGACCATTCCAGAAAGGAACAAATATTTTGGTTATTTAGTTGGCGGAACCCGAACCTCTGCTTCTTACACGGAGAGCGTTACCGACTATCAAACCACCGAAGGCGGCATAGACTACAATGCTGGTCTTTTGGGTGCGCTTGCCTACATAATTTCAAAACTTGCGCCAGCACCAGATATTCCAAGTAGCTCTTCTGCTGCTCCAAGTAGCTCTTCATCAGAGGATAGAAACAGTTCAAGTTCACAGGAATCTTCTCCTATTATTTTAAATATTCCCGGGGCTCAGGCATTAAGCTCTGTGGAAATTTTTAACCTTAAAGGAGACAAGGTTAAACCCCCATTACCCAGCGGGCTATATTTTGCCAAAATAAAAGGAATGCCGAGCATTAAATTTGTTGTAAAGTAGCTTTACCTTTTCAGCGTTTTATACTTAATGGGCTTTGGGTTATCCGCATCTATGCCCATGCGCTCTCTATAATCGGCTTCGTATTCGGTCCAGTTGCCTTCGTACCACACCGCCTTGCTATCTCCTTCAAAAGCCAAGATATGCGTTGCTATGCGGTCTAAAAACCATCTATCGTGAGAGATAACCACAGCGCAGCCAGCGAAGTTCAAAATTGCCTGCTCTAGGGCTTGGAGGGTTTCTATATCTAGGTCATTGGTAGGTTCGTCTAGCAAAAGAAGGTTGCCTGCATTTTGCAAGTTCTTTGCCATTAAAACTCTGTTTCGCATTCCGCCAGAAAGCTGGGACAATTTTTTTTGCTGGTCGCTGCCTGTAAAGTTGAAAAGCCCGCAATAGGCACGGGCATTGAGTTTGCGTTCCCCAATTATTATTTCGTCTTTGCCGCCGGAAATTTCTTGAAAAACAGTATTGTTGTCGTTCAAGGAATCTCTGCCTTGTTCCATGGAAATAATCTCTACGGTCTCTCCTAGCTTGAATGTTCCTGCATCTGGTTTTTCTTGCCTCAAAATCATTTTGAATAGGGTAGTTTTCCCGGCACCGTTTGGACCTATTATGCCAACAATGCCTGAACGCGGCAGGCAGAAGTTGAGATTTTCGTAAAGCAGTTTGTCGCCAAAAGATTTTGAAATTCCCTTTGCCTCTATAACCACATCGCCAAGCCGTTTGCCATTTGCGATTGCGATTTGCGCAACCTTGTATTGCTCTTTTTTGTCTTGGCTCAAAAGTTCTTCGTAAGCTTTTAAACGAGCCTTGGATTTAGCCTGCCTTGCCTTGGGGCTTGCCTTTACCCATTCCTGTTCTCTGGCAAGCCGTTTTTGCCTGTCGCTTTCGCCTTTTTCGTCTTTGCGCATACGTTCAAGTTTTTGGTCTAGCCACTGCGCATAGTTGCCCTGCCAAGGAATGCCGCGCCCGTGGTCTAGTTCCAGAATCCAGCCTGTTACATTATCCAAAAAATAACGGTCGTGAGTCACCAAAATAACCGAGCCTTTGTATTCCTTCAAATGGCGTTCAAGCCAAGCAACAGATTCGGCATCCAAATGGTTTGTGGGTTCGTCAAGGAGCAGCAAATCAGGTTCTTCCAACAGCAAGCGGCAAAGGGCAACTCGGCGTCTTTCTCCGCCAGAGAGGTTTGTAACCTTCCAATCACCTGGAGGGCAGCGCAGGGCATCCATAGCTATTTCTATGGAACGGTCTAAGTCCCATAAATTTTCCGCATCAATTTTATTTTGCAACCTTTCCATTTCTTCGGATAGTTTTTCAAGTTTGTTGCCCTCTGCCTCACCCATAAGCATTGCAACTTCGTTATAGCGGTCTAAAATTTTCTGCTTTGCCGCAACTGCAACCATAACATTTTCCTTAACGGAAAGCTCCGCATTGAGCTGAGGTTCTTGCGGCAAATAGCCTGCGGTACGGCCATTCTCTATCCAAGCCTCTCCCTGAAACTCCTTATCTATTCCAGCCATTATGCGCAAAAGCGTGGATTTTCCGCTTCCATTTGTGCCTATTATCCCAATTTTTGCCCCGTAATAAAAGCTCAAAGAAATATCTTTAAGCACTTCCTTATCCGGAGGGTAGCTTTTACACACCTTGTGCATGTAAAAAATAAACTTTTCAGGTGTTTTGTTTTCTGCCATAGGGCTTAATTTAGAAAATTTTGAGCATTTTTAGACAATTTTAGGCAAATCCCTTGACAAAACCCGTTTTTTTTTCTAAATTTATTCTCCCATTTGTTCCAAGAAGCAAATAGCAGTTTGAAAATTCAGAAAAGAATCCGCCGAATGGCGGAACGAACCAGATGCTCTCGCTATATAGCGAGGCAAAAACAATTGATTTAAAAGTCAGCAAACTTATGAAGAGTTTGATCCTGGCTCAGAACGAACGCTGGTGGCGTGTCTGATGCATGCAAGTCGAGCGAGTCGGGGGCAACCCTAGGCGAGCGGCGGACG
>Ga0268262_10002756_pt1 | contig 19897 bp, 18 predicted proteins | sample TergutNc150P3_FD_190354 | JGI IMG/M metagenome (GOLD analysis project Ga0268262, IMG submission 190354) | Nasutitermes corniger P3 segment gut microbial community from laboratory colony in Florida, USA - Nc150 P3 (SPAdes) (version 2) | ecosystem: Host-associated > Arthropoda: Insects >... | reverse complement strand
GCAAGACGGCCACATGTGCTGTAACGATCACGGCTGCGCCTGTGGTGGTCGTAACTGTTTCGCCGAAGACGGCCAGCTTGCAGTCCAATGACACACAGCAGTTCATCGCGACAGTAACCGGGACAAACAACACAGCCGTCACCTGGACTGCCACAGGCGGCAGCATAACCACTAGCGGCTTCTACACCGCCCCCGCCACAGCGGAGACTTACACCGTGACGGCTACCAGCGTTGCCGACACAACCAAATCCGACACGGCGACTGTCACGGTGAGTTCCAATGTCCCCGTGACTGGCGTGACGATAGACAAGGCCAACATGGTCATCTGGGGCGGCGGCACTGCGACACTGGTTCCCACAATCGAACCCAGCAACGCCACAAACAAGAACGTCATTTGGTCAAGCAGCAACACTTCAATAGCTGCCGTGAGCAATGGGCTAGTAACGGGTGTAGCGACCGGCACGGCCACCATAACTGTTACCACAGTTGACGGCAGCAAGTTTGCCACCTGCAAGATTACGGTCATCATACCAACAACATCATTAGCTGCTGGGAATTCTCATACGCTTGTCCTCAAGTCCGATGGCAACCTTTGGGTATGGGGAAGCAATTTTTACGGCAAACTCGGACTTGGCGACACCACAGACCGAAACACACCCACACGGTTGGGTACGGCAAATGACTGGGCTACAGTATCGGCAGGCGGAAACCGCTCGATGGCCATCAAGTCAGACGGCAGCCTATGGGCTTGGGGAATCAATAATTTAGGCTATCTCGGCGTTGGTGACACCACAGACCGAAACACACCCACACAAGTTGGAACAGCCAAGGACTGGAAGGCAATTTCGGTTGGCAATGATCACACGGTGGCCATCAAGACAGACGGCAGCCTTTGGGCTTGGGGAAGGAATGGTTCTGGCCAGCTTGGCGTTGGTGATGCCACAGACCGAAACACACCCACACAAGTTGGAACAGCCAAGGACTGGAAGGCGGTGTCAGTTAGCTCCTCGGCAGGCAGTGCGATTGGCCATACCGTTGCTCTCAAATTCGATGGCAGCCTCTGGGTATGGGGAAGCAATATTTACGGGCAGCTCGGACTTGGCGACACCACTTACCGGAACACACCCACACGGGTGGGTACGGCAAATGATTGGGCGGCAGTGTCGGCTGCCTCCAATCACTCACTTGCCATCAAGACGGACGGCAGTCTCTGGGCATGGGGAAGGAATGTTGAAAGCCAGCTCGGCCTTGGCGACACCACAGACCGAAACACACCCACACAAGTTGGAACAGATAAGGACTGGAATGCAGTGTCGGCTGCTGACAACAGTTACACGGTGGCCATCAAGACAGACGGCAGCCTTTGGGCTTGGGGAAGGAATGGTTCTGGCCAGCTTGGCGTTGGTGATGCCACAGACCGAAACACACCCACACGAATTGGGACGGCCAACGACTGGGCGGCAGTGTCGGTGGGTTGCATTGCCCACACGCTTGCCATCAAGGCTGACGGCAGCCTCTGGGTTTGGGGGAGTAATGGTTCAGGCGAGCTCGGCCTTGGTGACAACACAGACCGAAACGTCCCCGTCCAAGTCGGCACGGGATTCCGCATTCCAGGAATGTAATGGGGTTATATAAGCTACAACAGGGGAATCGCTGTGCCCCTAGCTTTGACAGGCAGCGATTGGCTACTGTCCACTACCCACTGACCACTCATTAAGTGAGGTTCACGATGAAAAAAACTATCTTATCCATCACAGCGATCATCTTGGCACTGACTTTCGGCTTTTTCGCCTGCGGCGGAGGCGAGGGTAAAAATAGCCCAGGCTTCAATCCTGGGCCGACTGTTGTTTCTGTCACGGGCGTGTCCCTTAACAAGGCTACAACAAGCATAGCTGTTGGCGGCACGGAGACACTTACGCACACCATCGCGCCCAGCAACGCGACAAACCAGAATGTCACTTGGTCTAGCAGCAACAACGCAATAGCGACAGTGAGCAACGGGCTTGCGACGGGCATAGCTGCCGGGACGGCGACTATAACGGTTAAAACAGAGGACGGCAACAAGACGGCCACTTGCACGGTGACGGTCACGGCCTCATCGGCCATAACCAAAACCCCAACATTCGCTGCTGGTGGCCTCCATTCGCTCGCCATCATGGCAGACGGCAGCCTATGGGCATGGGGAAATAATGAATACGGCCAGCTTGGCATAGGCGGCACCACAAACCGAAACATACCCACCCAAGTGGGGGCGGCAAAGGACTGGGCGGCAGTTTCGGCAGGCGTCTTCCATACGATGGCCATCAAGACAGACGGCAGTCTCTGGGCATGGGGAGACAATCGTTGGGACCAGCTCGGTCTTGGCAACTACACAAGCCGAAATACATCCACCCAAGTGGGTTCAGCAAAGGACTGGGCGGCAGTGTCGGCGGGCGGTTACCACACGTTGGCCATCAAGAAGGACGGCAGCCTATGGGCATGGGGATCGAATGATGACGGCCAGCTCGGGCTTGGCGACACCACAGACCGAAACGTCCCCATCCGAGTGGGTACGACAACGGACTGGACGGGAGTGTCGGCAGGCGTCTTCCACACGATGGCCATCAAGACAGACGGCAGCCTATGGGCATGGGGATTGAATCGCGTAGGCCAGCTTGGGACCGGCGACAACACAGACCGAAACATACCCACTCAAGTGGGTACGGCAAAGGACTGGGCGGCAGTGTCGGCAGCCGGCTACAGCATTTATGGCTTCACGCTTGCCATCAAAAAGGATGGCAGCCTATGGGCTTGGGGATGCAATAGCTCCGGTCAGCTCGGCATAGGCACCAGCAGTGGGGACGGTGATGACTTCAAGAACGCCCCCGTCCAGGTGGGTACGGCCAATGACTGGGTGTCGGTATCAACGGCAGCATCGCCATTCGGTGAAAATGATACACCCTGCAATGGCTTCACACTTGCCATCAAGAAGGACGGTAGCCTCTGGGCTTGGGGACTTAACAATTATGGCCAGCTCGGCATAGGCACAACAATAGACAAAAACGCTCCTGTCCAAGTGGGAGCGAGCAAGGACTGGACGGCAGTGTCAGCGGGCATTGAGTACACACTTGCCATCAAGAAGGACGGCAGTCTCTGGGCATGGGGATCCAATAGCTCAGGCTGGCTCGGCAACGGCACAACAATAGACAAAAATGCTCCCGTCCAAATGGACACGGCCAAGGACTGGGAGACAGTGTCGGCTGGCAACGATCACACGATGGCCGTCAAGGCCAACGGCAGCCTATGGGCATGGGGAAACAATCGCTACGGTAAGCTCGGCGATGGCATAAGTAGTAATTATAGTTCCCCCACCCGAGTGAACATGGCCGCAGACTGGGCGACAGTGTCGGCATGCTACGAACACACGATGGCCATCAAGAAGGATGGCAGCCTATGGGCATGGGGAAATAATGAATGCGGCCAGCTCGGCATAGGCGGCACCACAAACCGAAACATACCCACCCAAGTGGGGGCGGCAAAGGACTGGGCGGCAGTGGCGGTGAGCGGTGCCCACACGATGGCCATCAAGAAGGACGGCAGCCTCTGGGCTTGGGGACTTAACAATTATGGCCAGCTCGGCATAGGCAGCACCACAAACCGAAACATACCCACCCAAGTGGGGGCGGCGAAGGACTGGGCGGCAGTATCGGCGCACCACTTCCACACGATGGCCATCAAGAAGGACGGGAGCCTTTGGGCATGGGGAATCAATTGGCATGGCCAGCTAGGCCTTGGCGACATTATTGACCGAAACATACCCACCCAAGTCGGGGCGGCAAAGGACTGGGCGGCAGTGGCGGCAGTCGGCTACTTAAATTTTAGCTCCACGCTTGCCATCAAGAAGGATGGCAGCCTCTGGGCATGGGGATACAATGGCTCTGGCGAGCTCGGGCTCGGCGACACCACAAAACGAAACACGCCCACACGGGTTGGTACGGCGAATGACTGGACGGCGGTGTCGGCGAGCGGCGAACACACAATGGCCATCAAGAAGGACGGCAGCCTATGGGCTTGGGGATATAACAATTATGGCCAGCTTGGATTTGGCACTAACGATTACGATGCACATAGCACCCCGGCCCAAGTGGACTATGGGTATGACTGGGCGGCAGTTGCGGCGGGAGGTAGCTTTTATGGCGGCTTCACACTTGCCATCAAAAAGGACGGCAGCCTATGGGCTTGGGGAAACAATCGCTACGGTCAGCTCGGCGATGGCACAGCATGGAGGGATGCCCCCATCCTAGTCGGTACGGGGTTTCGCCTCCCAGCTAGGTAATCAGTGATTATTGGTCAGTTACAAGATTCAATCCAATGCACCATCCTTCATTTTCTGACACCGCCTGCGCGTTTCGGGCAATTTTGATGGAGACGATTTGAAAAGCCTATTCACCAAATCCAGCTTGACTGCGCTTGCCATTGCGCTTTTCCTAGTTTCATGCACTAGCAAGGACAAAAACGATAAAAAGGGAAAGCCGCTGCTGGACAAGACCCAAACTTTTGCCGCTGGCAATGGACACACGGTGGCCATCAGGGCAGACGGCAATCTCTTGGCATGGGGAGGCAATGATTACGGCCAGCTTGGACTCGGCGACCACACAAACCGAAACATACCCACACAGGTTGGTACAGACAGCAACTGGGCGGCCGTGTCGGCGGGTGCCAACCATACGGTTGCCATCAAGAAAGATGGCAGCCTCTGGGCGTGGGGATATAATAGCATCGGCCAGCTCGGCCTAGGCGACACAACAGACCGGAACAGACCCTCACAGGTGGGTGCGGCCAATGACTGGGCGACTGCGTCAGCGGGCGGCAACCACACTCTTGCCATCAAGAAAGATGGCAGCCTCTGGGCGTGTGGAACGAATGCCTACGGACAGCTCGGGCTTGGCAACACCAAACAAAGAAACACCCCTGTCCAAGTGGGATCGGCCAAAGACTGGGCGGCTGTATCGGCGGGCTGGTTTTACACAATGGCCATCAAGAAAAACGGCAGCCTATGGGTATGGGGAGACAATTACATAGGCCAGCTCGGGCTTGGCGACACCACACAAAGAAACGCCCCTGTCCAAGTGGGAACGGCCAAAGACTGGGCGGCTGTGTCGCTAGGGGGTAGGCACACGCTTGCCATCAAGTCCGGCGGCAGTCTCTGGGCATGGGGAAGGAATGATAATGGCGAGCTCGGACTCGGGAACAACACAGGTCGGAACGTGCAAAATAGGGTGAAGACAGCCAATGACTGGGTGGCTGTGTCGGCAGGCGATGCCCACGCGATGGCCATCAAGAACAATGGCAGCCTCTGGGCGTGGGGATGGAATGATGTCGGCCAGCTCGGCCTCGGCACCACTACAGCCAAGAACACTCCCATCCGAGTGGGTTCGGCGAATAACTGGGCGGCAGCGACGGCGGGCGCTAAACACACGCTTGCCATCAAGGCTGACGGCAGCCTGTGGGCGTGGGGAGACAATGCCAAAGGCCAGCTAGGCGATGGCACCAACACATCTAGGAACACTCCCCTCCTAGTCGGCACGAGTTTCCGTGTCCCTGGGAAGTGATAGTTCAGTTACGAGTTTCAAGCCATAAGCCACCGCAAGAGTTTGAATGCAGAAACAGATGCCAACAATACATGAGAAAAGCGCGAAAACCTTGACCAAAACAAACCATTTTTTTAGCTCAACCACGCCTCGAAAACCATTGAGGCACCACGCCCACAACCCACAAGGAGGCTAGAATGGCGTACATAATGTGTCCATACTTCAACGAAAACAGCAAGACCTGCAAGCCCTTGGGCACCAAGCCCAGCGATGAGAACAGGACCAAGAGGTGCCTTAGTGCCGAGGAATGGCTGAAGTGCCTGAACTACAAAGCCATCAAAAAATGACATGACCTAGCCGAAAGTTCACGGAGGCTGCCGTGGGATTCGAGAATGCTCGCATTTACAGTGCTTCTGGGGAATGGCTGTACGAAATCCGCGCCAACGGCAAGCGGATTTACGGCAGCTCTGGCGACTGGAAGTATGAAATCCGCGGCGACAGGGTCTATAGCGTTTCAGGTGACTGGAAATTCGAAATCCGCTTCAACGGTAAGCGGATATACCGCGCTTCGGGTGATTGGGTGTATGAAATCCGCGGCAACAGGATCTACGATGTTTCAGGAAGCTGGAAGTACGAAATCCGCTGACAAATTGGGCTAATGCTATGTTTTTTAAGATGCAATCATTTAACTTTTTTTCGGAGGCCGCATGAACAGTGTCTCAACTGTCTTAAGCGGATACGCTTTATTGTCTGCTAGCGAAGTCCTCGGATGTGGATGCCTGATTGTGATCTTGATTGCGATTGCAATCGTTGCAGTCTTGCTTGTAAAGCATTTTTCACCCGAGCAGACCAAAAAGCGCGAAGCTCATAAAATGGACGAGAAATTTTCAAGGGCAAGCCTAGAGAGACGCGATAGGCTGTCTCGAGCGGGTGCGTGTTGCGCGAATTGCAGGATCCCCCACACTCGCCATTTAGACTATTGCAATGAGCCGAACCATCGTGATCCATGTTACAACTACGATGGCCCAAATGACCCTGACGTGCAGCAGACGGCACAGAAACCGCAGGCGACACAGGCAGCCGCGACTGGGGTTAAATACAGCCAAGCCAACGATAGCCATACAATCCAAAAGTCTGGCAGCACCGAAAAAAACATTGACAACGCTATACACGATGTTTATGTAAAGACATCTGGTCTTTTGGGCGACCATTTTTGGAAAAACGGCCGCCAGGTTGAAGAATTTGACATACCTCAGTATGGACAGGATAATGGCGACATTTACAGTCCAGAAACAATGGTGCGAAATGAGGCAGGAATTTTTGTTGCCAGAATTATCAAAAATAGTACAGAATTTCTAGATTTGACATCAGGATATAACAATGCAGGTGCTTTCTTTGTGTTTGTATCCAACGGAGATGTGTTCACTGCTGGATATGAAGAAGATTCAAACGGCATCTGGCGGGCCACAGTATGGAAAAACGACAGAGTCCTCCACCACATGGGCGATGGAATGTCCAATGCTTATTCAGTTTTTGTTATTGATGGAGATGTTTACGCTGCGGGCCATGATACCAATTCTCAAGGTGTCTGGCAGGCTACGGTGTGGAAAAATGGCGAACTTCTCTATTCCCTGTCAGACGGCTCCGAAGAAGCAGACGCTTGGTCGGTTTTTGTCATTGATGAGGTTGTCTATTCGACTGGGTATGAAAAAAATGTGAAAGGAGATGTGGTTGCCCTTGTCTGGAAGAACGACAAAATTCTCTACAAATTGGGTGATGAATACGGTGGTGATCGCGGGAAAACAATTTTTGCCAAAGACCCTAGCTAATTTATCCTTACACTTCCAAACCAGAACAAGATGAGTTCGTGGACAGGCGTCTTTTTTTCAGATGCTTTTACATACGTGGTGTCTTTCTCTCAGATGCTCTTATGTACATGGCTGCCCCCTTCTTCAGCAGTTGCATTTCTCGACCTTGATCTTGGCGATCTGGCAACCGGGCGAGGGCACAAAAAGGAGGGCCCAATGAACGCCATGACTTGCACCATTGGCCATCCAGAGGCCGCGCCGCGCCATGCAGGGGAAACGCCGCGCAAAAAACTATTCCAGCGAGCAAGTGATAAAATAATGGCTGCCGATGCAGCGCCACACTTCTAGGGAGAGAGACGATGGGCGAAGACAGTTGGGCCACAAGTCTAATAGAGGCAGAGCCTGGAGAGCCGCTGTACGAATACAAACTAATGTGCTTGGGCGACCCTGACACTCGCAAGCCCAAACATGCGCCGCCCCCAGAAAACCCCGTCTATAAACTAATCAGAGAAAGCATCGCAAAGCACAAAAACTCAGGAAACACAGCAACAGCCAAGGAATAGAACAGCATTGGCGCACGGCAAAAGCCGTGCGCCAATGCCGGTGCAGAGGAAAAGCGCGTGGAACCACCAGATGACATTGATTTCATGGACATTGACGACATGACGGCGATGGAGTTCCTGTGGAGAGGGGACGTGGACGCGGACAAAGCCATAGGCATCAATGTGCCGCCGCACACCCGCATCCGCGTTATGACGGCCGCTGGCGACTACACAACGGACAGCGGCTTCTTCCCCGCGCAGATCGTCCTAGAGCCCAGCTACGAGGATGATTAGCCAGCACGGGTTTTCTTCTTGCCCTGGCCCCGGCCAAGCAGTAGAATAGCATTGGCGGACGGCATGGGCCGTTGTCGCTATCACGCAGTTGGGCGTGGACGCAGACACACTCCACAAGCAAGACGAGGGGCGGCAGCGCCGCCCCTCTTTCTTTATGGTACGCAAGAAAAGCCAGCCTCACGCATTGCTCAGTTCCCTGTAACGCCTCATCAAAAACTGGCTGCTCGGAAGCCGAACTCTAGGGGCATCGGCACCAGCGAATTGTGGCCTGCATTCCACTGATTCATCCTTTTCATCTCGAAGCTGCTGGCCGTCCAATGGCTCGGCTGCTCCTTGTTGCTGCGGATGCTTTATTTTCTTCTTGATGCGCCAGATTGTGCCTCGGCCGACACCGAATTGTCTGGCAATATCCTTCTGTTTTTTCTTCTTTCCAAGCGCAATGAGCACATCTCTCTCCTGTTCGTCATTCAATACAAATGGCCGTCCGAATTTGACCCCTTTCGACTTCGCCGCTTTGCGGCCATCTCTTGCCCTGTTTTTCATCAGGTCTCTCTCAAGTTCTGCTGTCTCGGCCAATCTGCTCGCCTCCAACTTCCCGGCGGGCGTGGAATAGTCCACATTATCGCGCACCGATATGAAGTTGACCCCGGCCTCCTCTAGGGCATCCAGTTGGTTGAGTACGTCCACTTTGCAGCGGCCAAACCTGTCCAAGTAAGTCACCATGACGGCGTTGAAGCCCATCTGCCTTGACTGTTCCAGAAGCGCGTCCCTCTTGGGCAGCACTGGTGCCGCGCCAGAGACGATTTCTATCACCTCCAAGACCACTTCCGCGCCTAGCCGCTTTGCCTCGTCTCTGAGGTTCTGCATCTGGGTTTTAAGGCTCCGCGCCTGTCGTGCTGTTGACACCCTTGCGTACAGCGCGACTTTCAGCACCTTGGGGCTTGGCCCCGTAGTGTTGTGCAGGACTCCGCCCTGCTGGTTGGTTGTTTCGTGCCTCATAATGGGCCTCCTGGTATTTGAGCGGAGTACTAATCCGCTTGGGGTTGTTTCCACGATCGGCATGGGCGCCGGGAGCTAGTACCTGTACCAGGACAGTCCGATAGTTCGCCCGCACTGGGCTCTTGTATGCTCGCGACTCCCGACATGGCTTGCCGATCATCCTGATAAGGGGTACTAACCCCAAACAACAGTATAGCGAGCCCTGAAAAAATTGCAAGGGGTTCGCCCACTTTGTATGTAGGTGATGTTGGACGGGCTTGAAGTTTCAGATTGGCGTGTCGCCCATCTCTTCTATTGCTTTGTAGAGTTGTTCTGATGTCTTATTTTTGTAAATTTCTCTCCGGGCTTCCGTGTAGTCGTAATAGCCTTGTATTGTGCCTGGTTTGTCCGGGACTTCGATTCCCGCTTTTTTCAGGTTTGTGTTTATCAGTGCGCGGACTAATTGTTGCTCGTTCATTTTCATCTGTTTCATAGTTTCAGGTTTCATCGGTGATCTCCATGAAAAAGTCTAATGGGTTTGCAATTCTTATCGGGTCTTTGATCTCTGATTGGTCTTTGGCTCCCCTTTTCGATTATTGCCTCTTTTGTGCAAATGTCTAGGAAGTATCGTGTTGACTTGGGAGCGGCAGAGTTTGAGTTCCAATCAACACGATAATTCCCAAGCATCCGCTGGAAACAAGCCCCAAGTGTGAATAGTGATCTGCGCTGCCTAGCCAAGCACAATTTGGGCAGATGAAAGCCCTTGGCGGGGCATACGCCCGCGCCTCATGGTTGACTTGCCGGAGGCCCCGTCAATTGTCCAAGAGAGAGGAACATGGGCGGCTTGTCACCTGGCGGGCCTTGTGTGCTGTCAATCTATGGATTTCTGGTGGGTGGCTGTCCTATCTTGGGGGTATGTATTCCTTTTTTTGGTCTTTGTCTTTGTCTTTGTCTTTGTCTTTGGTGTTGGAGTATGACATTTCTTGGGCCTTCTCTGGCGATGGACTTTCTAATTGCGGCGAGGGGAACCGTTTAAGCGCGATTTCGTATTTCTCGTTGTTTTGGTACTGCCAGTCCATCATGTATGCGCTTCCGGGGCTCGTCAGCCTCCAAAGTCTTTCGTCTGAATCGCAGATTGCAATGAAATCGCTAGAGTTAATTTTTGATAGGTCAGGGTATTGGATTCCTAGCACCCTGAGCCTCGCAATCATCAAATTCACTCTTGGCTCTACCGAGGTGCCGCTGAGTAGTTTTGGGAGGTTGGGCCTGCTGAACATAAAGAAGTGTTCCGCCTCGAAAAGTATCTTTCCCATCTCCCTCGCCTTGGCTGTTGGCAGCGCCATGTAGTTGGGCAGGTTCCTCTGGACGTACCCCTGCAATAGCTTCTGTTCCATGCCAACCATCATGATCGGTTTCAGCATATTCACATCGCTGTGCCCAAGGATTTCCATTACCTTGAAGCCCCGGCGGAGCCAGATGCACTCCTTGGAAAGTTGGGGCGACCTGGCCGAAAGGTACTCTTTCAGGGATGTCTTTGATCTGTAAATCTGGTCGTGCAATTTCTGGGCGGCTTCGGGCGGGAGGTAGATATTTCTTGGTTGGTTCTCCGTCTTTGCATAGGTTTTGAACTTCTCAGGAATCTTCCTCTCCATTCCAAGGGCCCTTGCCGTCTTCCTCGTGATCTCAGACCTGAGTTTGGCGGATGTGCGGGTCAGTTCGGCGATCTGGACTTGGTAATGCTTTATGATGTACGGGTATTCCCACTCCGCCGCAAAGTCAAGTTCCTTGTCCCGCCTCTCGGACAATTTCTCTATTTTGGCTTGGATCGCCTGGTGGAGTTCCCTGTCCTCCACCAAAGTTGAGAGCAGGGTGTTGTGTTCTTTCAGTATCGGATTTTTCAGGCTGGCCGCGGCGCTCTCTTTTTCTTTTTTTGCCCTTTGGTGCAGTCTTGTCGCAACCAGGTTCCTGTCCTCCAGATACCGCTTTTTTGTGTTTGGCGGCAGATTTTCGCTTTTTTCCCTGGTGTCTTTTAGGTGCTGCGCGTGTTCGTGTTCCGTCTCCGTCCACTTTGCCAGTTCGGGGGTGATCTGCTTCCGGGTGTCAACCCAATGGGCCTCGATTGTCTGCAAGGCGGTCGGGCTTGGGTCAAGCCTCTCGATCCTTTCCGCAATTTTTTCGTTGGTTTCTATCGCAACTTGGAGCGGGTTGGCAAAGATTTTCGCCACCAGTTCTTCCAAAACTCCGGGGTTCTCGTCCTTGGTTTTCTCGATCAGCTTGCCCAGAATATTGTCAACGTCCTCCTTTATCTGTTTGAAGTCCGGGCGGTGCCCAAACTTGGCTTCGGCATGCCTGATGAACGCTTCCGTTGGTTTCAAGTCCTCGTCCAGGTAGCGGTGCTGTTTCAGGGTCTCGATGCGTTTGTCTATGACGTAGTGCTTTTCGAAAGACGGAAAAACGGCCAGGAAATTCTCTTTGGTCAGGGGCGCTTTCCTCGCAACTTCCAAAATCTTCGCGTCCATCAGATTGATTTTGAAATTGTCTGCGAGGCCGTTCCAAGAATCAATTTCCGGGCCTTTGGCAATTTCGTACGCCCGCTTCTTTTCGCTTGAAGTCGGGAGTTTCAGGCTCGGCAATTCCAGTCCATCGGGCGTGTAGATTCTGCATTTGCCTTTTTTGCTGATCTTGATTTTTACGTTAAACTCAATCTCCAGTTCTTTTGTGATTTCCCTTTTCCATGCCCTTTTCATCCGGGCTTCCTCTTTCGATCCGAGGTCTCCGTATATGTCATTGTTGTTGATTGAGTACAGTTTTCCAGTGGCCTCGTTCAGGACAGTTTTGCCGATCAGGAGGTGGACATTTACGTGGGGGTCTCCCGCTTCGTTCCGGGTGTGCATCGCGGAAACGGCGACAACTTTTTGGCCCGGATATGATTCCAGGAGGGTCGGCTCGATGGCCCTGGTGATCGCCTCCCTCGCTTTCCTTTTGTTGGTCTCGCAGAGCAAAGTCATTTCTTTCGGCAGGGTCAGGGTGATGGTTTTATAGCCTTTCGTTCCCCTGACATCGGCGGGTATCGTGCTTTGGTTAAACTCCCAATTCAGTTCCTTGAAGTCTGTAAGGTGCTTGACTGACCCGTGTCCGATCAGTGGAACCTTGCCCCCCTCATGCTCGGTTTTGTAGCCGGGGTCAAGCCTGCAAATATAGGCGATCATCTCGTCATTGATGTTGCCTAGCCTCTTGGAATCGTGATCATCGGTAATGTAATCAATGGCTTGTTGGGCAGTCTGCCTACCCTGCCATTCCGTGATTGTTTTGATTCGTACGTAAAACCCGTGTTTCATTTTTTTCCCCGGCCAAAATGTTTCGGGCCCTGCCGTGGTGTTGCCCCGCCGCCCGCGAGCTTTAGCGAGCGGCGGCGCGGGCAACACATAGGACGCGCCAGCGTCCTACTATGTTCATCAAAAAATTATAGCATTCTAGGCATTCGAAGTCAATGTATTTCGTGGTCTCTCGAAAAATTTTCTATGACGCCTCTCCTTTATTTTTGGTGTTTGGGTTTTAGCCAGACAGGAGGATTGCGTGGTGTCCAGGTGACAATGTATCGCCTCGCCCAACAATTACGATTTATGTCGTATTCCCCGCGTAACTTCGATCTGTTGCCTCCCGAAAACCAGAATTGCGTTTCTCGAAATCGCTATCGCGGAGTTTTCTGGGCTCCAAATCGGGCATCGTGCTGTGTGTGGATGTCCAAATCGGGCATCTCAGAAATCGGGTTCCCTGCCGGGCGCGGTCATGTATTTTGCCCGGCTGCGGCGTAGGAATTTGGGGCGGCGCTTCTCCCGAAAAACGCAACCTTGGTTGCCTCAATATCGGGAAAAGGGATGGGCGGGAGGGCGGGTCTTCCCCCCAAAAAGAAAGAATCCGTTTCCTCAGAATCGCCAGCCCCGAATCCGTTGGCTCCAGTTTCGCCCTTGATGAATTTGGGGTGCTCCATCTTGTCGGCGATCCATTTCCGGGCCGCTTCGCACCCGTCTTTTGTCCCGGTGAATTTGGCTATGGCGTCTTCCCTTTTTTGGTTTATTGTGATTGACGCTCTGGCTTCGTACGAGGTTTCGATTATTGATACGTTCATGGTCTGTTCTTTGGAAATTGGGTTTGGGGTTCTGGGAATTTGGGCAGGGGTCAGCCGTTTTTTTCCAGCTTGACCAGGGCAAATTCCATTCGTGTCGTGCCGTAGGATTTGTGAAATTCGATTGGCTTGCCGTAGATTCTGAAAGTTTCGATCATGTAGTCTCCAGTGGTCTCGGTGTAGCCATTTTGCCTTGCCGCTTCCATGTTTTCAAAGGCCGCGGCTATGGCGACAAAACCAAATCGGGGGGGTTCTATTCTGTCTCCGATCTTGGGGATTTCTGGGGTCGCGCTCTCTGCGGTGTGCATTTCTTCTCCTGTCAGGCTAGGGTGCCTGGGTCAATCGGATTTGGGTTTTGGGGTGGCTCCGGGCGGCGTACCAAAAGACGAATTTGTGGGGAATCGCCGTCTCAGGTTTCGGCAATCCGCCGATCCGGGGTCATTGGTTTTGGTCGGTTTGGGGCTTCGGTTTTTTGTATTCCTCTAGGATATTCAGTAGGTCATTTATCCGGGTGGCGTTCTTTCGGTTTATGGGGTTCTGGTCTTTTACTGGATGCCATTTCCCATCTCCAACTTTCATCAGGAGGGTTTCGTAGGTCGTGCCCCTATCGGTTGGGGTCGTCCGTTTTTCGATGGCGGCGTACGCAATGTGGCGGTCGCTGGTCTGGTCAAAATTGGGGTTGAGAATCGCCAATTGCGCTTTTGCCTCGCTTGCGGAATCTGTTCCCATGAGGTATTCGATGTTGCTGTTGTGGGCGCGTGATGCCGCTGTCAGGAGTATGTATTTTTTCAATTCTGGCTCCTTTCGGGCAGCTGGTTGAGGGAGGGCCGGGGTTCTCTTGGCGGCGTACCAAAAAAACAATTATGGTTTCTTGCCTCCCCATTTCTGGGAAGCGAGGTTTGGTTCTGGCAAGGCAATTTGGTGTAGGGTTCCCGATCCGGGGTCACTGGCTCGATGCTTTTTGGGAACTATAGTCAATTGACTTGAGAATCGTAACACATTGGCATGCTTCGTCTGCGCCTGGAATGAAGCTCCCCGCCTTGTGGAGGTGCGGTTAACCCACCGCAGGGCGGGGGGGTATGCATCCAGCGCAATCCCGGCGCCCCCGCTTGGCGGCTCGCTCCGTTTTCGGCGCAGTCCTCTCGGTATCCTGCGCCTCTCGGTATTCTCCGCTTGCGCTCCGAATACGCGAGACCCCAACCAGGGGCTTTGCAAAACTATTGACAGGTTTTGGCGACATGGGTGTTTTGCCTTCGCTCGGCTTCGTTTTGCGCTCCGGATACGCGAGACATCCTCCGTTGGTCTCTGCGGTGCTTTGGCCGACAATTGCCTTACGGTCGTTCTCCCCATGTTCGACGTCATTCTGCGTATTCGCGCTTTCAGCAGACGGCGGGTTTGGCGGCTCTCTGTTTAGTTGATGCCCTGTTATGTCTGGCTCACGCGAATATGGCTGTTTTGAGTTCTTTCCGCAGCTGTTCTGTTAGTTCATCTGAGCGCCTTTGGTTTTCTTCTGGGGTTCTTGCGTAGCGTTCCAACGAGAGGCGTTTCTTGATTTCACGCAGTTCGTCCATTTCTTCGCTGGTCTCGTACGGCTCGTCTAGGCAGCTGACCATGATGTGTCTCCTTCCAGAAACTTGGTCGGTGGCAGTATGCCGAGTTCATTGTACCTGAGTTCATGACCCGCCTTGTTGAGTTTTTGTCTTTGCTTCTTCCCACTCCTTGAAAACTTCGTCCTTCCTCAGTCTGCCAAGCATCACCCTGACTATCCTTGCCTGGATTTCGGGGTCAGAGTACGGCATGCCGCTTCCTCTCGGCGGGGCGGTCGCTTTCGTGTATTCTATGTATTTCTTTATGAATGCGTGGTCGTCTTGGAAAAAGGCCAGCTTTACGGTGGCGAAGGACGTAAATGGTTCTTTTCGGAATGGGATCGGGACCTTCGGCGTTTCTTTCTTTTTGGGTGCGGCCTTGGCCCCGGATGCCTGGGGCTTTTCCGACGGCGCTTCCGGCTGTCCTTGTTCGTCTTGGGGCTTGGATTCGGGTGTAGCCATTTTATCTCCTGTCAATTATTGATGCGTCCGCCCGGCGCCTTGTCGGCGGGGGCTGGCGATTTTGGTTTTGCAAGAACTCGCAGGTAGCGGACAGTGCGCGTTCCCCGGCCGCCGCAAGCTGGCGGCTCCCGCTCCGCGACAAGCCTGCGGACCAAAGCCCGGATGTCATCTGGGCCCCGTCCGGCCAGATATGCGGCCTGGACTTCGGAGAGCTCAAATTCGTCCCACCTCACGGCCCTTGGGCCGACGTGTATCTGCGGCGGGAACAACCCGCTCTTGACCTTGTCAAGGAAATTCGAGCGCCCTAGCCCGATTCTCTCCAAAACTTCTTTGAGTTTCATAAACCGCTTCCCTTTCATGGGCGCTGAGTTTCTGTCCATTTTTTTCTCCTTTTGGTTGGTTTGAACAGGTTTTGTGGATAAGCTGGCTTGCCCATCCCGAATTGTCATTGGCTGCGGGGCGTTTTCGGAATGCACCGGCTATGGTGCATTTCTCGCTGGCCGCTGGTGCCGCGGCTCTTAGCTGCTGAGGTCTAGGATTGACCTGCTTCCTCTCTTGGACTTGAAAGCGGGGAAGCGCCTTGGGAAGCGGATCGTCACGCTGCGGTTGAACTGCCAGACTTTGTTGGCCTTTTTCAGCAGCCCCGCTTGCTGTAGGATCGAGAGCGTGATCCTTACAGTCCCAATGTTCACTTGGCTTTCTTTGGATATGTCTAGTTGGGTTCCTTGTATAGATGGGTCCTTTCTGAGCCTGTTCATGAGCCAGACGAAGCAGACTGTCATTTCGTTTGCCGTGTCGGTCAGGTTGGTTGCTGGCGTTATTGAGAGCTCCGTCTTTGTGAGGTTTATGACAAGGCCCGGAAATTTCTGCTTCAGCATCGCCTGGTGCTTGATTGTGTGCGACGTGCTGTCCTCCGGGTTGGCGCCTGTCTCGTCCACATGCAGCTGCAGGTGGCACTTGCTGCATAGCTGCATGTAGCCCCATTCGTTGTGCGGGTTCGATTTATCTTCTGTGAATATCATGCCGGCTTCACAAATGGGGCAGAATTGGGTTGTGCGCTGTTTTTGTTTCATCGTTCTTCCTCCTGTGGCTCCCGATGGGCCACTGTCGGCGTCTCCGCCTTTGGTTTCTTGGTCTGCTGGTTTGTCTCCGGCGCTTGGTCGGCGGGTTGGATGGCTTCATGGTCGTGGGTTCGCGGGGGTCTCTGGGTTCTGCATTTTTGGTCCTTTGTCTGTTCAAGGTTTGATCTTGGCATCGTCCTTGGAAAATTGTAGTGCTGGATGGCGAACTTTGTAATAAGAATTTTACATTGTAACTTGATTTTTTTAAGTCTATTATTATCAATATTTAATGCTCTTGATGTCATCAGAAAGACGGTTTTCAATCCACGCTATGAGCCGATGACACGGTTCGTGCAGGGGCGCACACCAGAACGGCATGGGGAGCACCCGGGCAGTCATGGAGCGGGGCTTTTGTCTCTGGTGCAATAGATGGCCTCGCAGGTGCGCGTGTCTGCTGCATGTCGCGCTGCCGTTTTTTGCAGCTGCAAGGGAAAACGCTGTAAACCAGCATGGCGCCGTAGTTTTCCTCTTGCAGCTAGGGGCTTGTGACTCGAAATCGGCTCAGGGCCGCGCTATTTGGTCTTCGCGCCTTTCAGCTTGTCCAGGTAGTCCGCCCAAGCCTGCATCATCTCTTTCCGCTGTTCTAGGAACTGGGCGCGGTCGTAGGAGTCCCCAAGCCTCTCGCTTGTTTTGTGGGAAAGCTGGCGCTCAATCCACTGGGGGTCAAAGTGCAGCCTCTCCGCGAGTATGGTGCGGGCCATGGCGCGGAAGCCGTGCAGCGTCATCTCGCTTCCAGTGTCAAAACCCAGCGTCTGTAGGGCATGGTTAAGAGCGGGGACGCTCAGGGGCTCGCCGTGGCGGAAGCCGGGGAAGACATACTTCCCGTCTCCTGTCAGGGGATGTAGCTCTCGCAGTATGGCCAGCGCCTGGTTTGACAGGGGCACGACCAGGTTGCGCTTGGCCTGGAGGCTCTTCCTTTGCTTTGAGAAGACAAACACCCACTCCCTGTGCTCCATGTCTATGTCCTCCCACTTGGCATGCCTGAGCTCGTTTGGCCTGACGAACACCAGGGGGGCAAAGGCCAGGGCGCAGCGGACGACATGACTCCCTTTGTAGCAATCAATGGCTTTCAGGAGGTCGGCCACTTTCAAAGGATCTGTCAGGCTTGGGAACGGCTTGGACGGGTGTGGCTTCAGGGCTCCGCGGAGGTCGGGGCAGGGGTCTCTCTCCGCCCTTCCTGTGGCGATGGCGTACCGCAAGATCATGCTGACGGACACGTTTATCTTGTGGGCGGCGGTCACGGCGCCACGGGTCTCTACGCGGCGGCAGACCGAGAGGATGTCCGGGGCCTTCAGTTCGGCGATGGGGGTCTTCCCTATGTAGGGGAACACATCCTTTTCAAGCTGCATCATCAATTTCCTTGCGTATATCTCTACCTTGTCTAGCCTCCAGTTCTCGAACCACTCGCGGGCCAGCGCTTCAAAGGAGTTTTCGGCTAGTTCCCGCTTGGCTGCCTTGGCCGCTTTTTTCGCCACGGACGGGTCTATGTCGCGGGCCAGCTTATCCCTAGCCTCGAAGTGCCGCCGCCTGGCCTCCTGGAGCGATATTTCCGGGTACTTGCCAAGGGCCAGGCACTTCTCTCTCGCGTTGAAGCGGTACTTGTAGCGCCAGAGCTTCCCCCCGGTTGGGGTCACTTCGATGTACAGCCCGCCCCCGTCGAACATCCTGTACGCCTTTTCTGCCGGTTTGGCCCGTTTGATGCTTATGTCTGTCAGCTTCATGACTGATCTCCTGCGGTTCCGGGGGGCTGGGGGTATGTCAGTTTTCGATGCACCGATTACCCCTTGAAATACCCCCAGAAAGGTCTGGATTCCAGTATATCATAACAGATTGAAGCAAACCCAGAAATGAGCAAAAGCCGCATGGTTGCTGGCTATACAGAATTTTAATGGATTTTCTTGGATTGCCAATTAGTAGTCTTCCCGAATGCTAACTGGGGATTCGCTCAGCACGGCCTCGCATGCTAGTCCGCACTTCGCTACTCCCCAGACCCCTAGCTATTCCGCGTCTGTGGCGGGGTCGTCGTCCTGTATGTCCAGGCGCTTCATCTTTTCTAGGAAGGTCGTGCGCTTCAGCCCCACCAGCTCGGCGGCCCTCTTCTTGTTGCCCCTGGTGACGGAAAGGGCCTGCAATATCGCATTCTTTTCGAACTCTGAAACCGCTTGGTTCAGGTCGAGTCCATCGGGCGGAAGCTCGAATCTTTCTCCGATATTCGCCGACAGTGCCTCCATGGAAATGGGGGCCTGGGGCAGGCTGGAGGCTATGCCGTCCCTCTCTCTGGAGGCCACGGCCTCCCTCTCTTCCTCTGGGACGCGATCCATCAGGAACTCAAAATCTTCGCGGGTCAGGACTGGCTTAGAACCTGAAAGCACGATGGATCTTTCGATGGCGTTCTCCAACTGGCGGACGTTGCCGGGCCACGGCAGGGCGCACAGCCACGCATCTACGCTTGGGTGCAGCGCCTTGGGGTAAAGGCCGTACTCCTTGGCCTTTCTGTTCAAAAAGTTCTGCGCCAGGTAGGGTATCTCTTCGCGGCGCTCCCTCAGCGGGGGAAGCGAGATCGGCACGACGTCGAGCCTGTAGAACAGATCCTCCCTGAAGGTGCCTTCCTGCACCTTTTTCCATAGATCCTGGTTAGTCGCAACGATGACGCGCACGTCAACCTTGACCGCACCCCCGCCGCCCAATGGCTGCACTTCGCGCTCTTGCAGCACCCTCAATAGCCTCACTTGGGCGGCCATCGGCATGGTGGCCACTTCATCCAAAAAAATGGTGCCTCCATCGGCCTCGCGGAACTTGCCGGGCGTGTCCTTCCTCGCATCGGTGAAAGCACCCTTTGCGTATCCAAACAGCTCTGACTCTATGAGGTTTTCGGGTATGGCGCCGCAGTGGACGGCAACAAAGGGCTTATCCGCCTCTGCGCTCATTCTATGTATCGCCTTAGAAACAACCTCTTTGCCGGTGCCGCTTTCGCCCGTGAGCAAAACGGTGGCTTTGGTGGCTGCGGCAGCCTTGGCCTTGGCAAGCACGTTCTGCATGCTCTGGGCAACTATGACGAAGCCAACGCCCAGCGCCTGGCCTCCCGTCATGGGCGGCTCGATCTGCGATGCAGGGCGCATGCCCGGACGAGGCGGCTGTTCGCTTATTGCGCCCCAGCGGACACTGCCCAGCTCGGACCAAGCGAAAAGGCTTTCTGGCGAAAGAGGGCCGGCGTCTGGCTTCCTGAGCAGCAATATCGGCATCGCCCCTATCTCGCCGCTCATCCTCACCAGCGCTGGCGGCGGCTCGGCAGCCCCCACAGATATGGCCCACAGCTCGGTATCTCTTAGAGGAAGGGCTGGCGCGGCGTTGCGATCCAGCGTGATGCTCCAGTGGCCCTCCCAGCGATGCTCCATCCCCAAGGTGGGCTC